>Ga0247813_10000957_pt1 | contig 23143 bp, 19 predicted proteins | sample UWRJL169409C1_FD_180719 | JGI IMG/M metagenome (GOLD analysis project Ga0247813, IMG submission 180719) | Plant litter microbial communities from Arlington Agricultural Research Station in Wisconsin, United States - UWRJ-L169-409C-1 | ecosystem: Environmental > Terrestrial > Plant litter >...
CGAAAGTCTTAATCGGAATATGAGTCACAAACTCGGAGGAACGAATAGTGTACTTTTGCTTCCTTTCTCAATCATAAATTTAATTAAATTTCAAAAAACAAATCTAAAGGAAGAATGAGGAATCACCGCAAGAAACTCGACAAAGATTGGCAATTAGGAACGGAGTTTCTTGTGTGATTTGCTACGCCAGTCGCTATCGCTCGAGTCTCGTTCCTCGAAATGACAATATTGCGGATAATTGGAATTTGAAATTTATTTTTTGGAATTTCTATACGGAACTGGACAAGTTTCCAACTCTTCTTCAGAGCTATGTCTTTTATAATAAACATACACAATCACTGAAATAATACAAATAATTCCCTGAATCGCAACTGTATTTCGTGTTCCGATAATATGCGAAACGTACCCAATTATTAAACTTCCTACAGGAATCATTCCCTGATACGCCATTAGATAATAACTGATACTTCGTGAACGCATATTTACAGTACTTTGTGTCTGAACGTAAATGTTTATCGATGAGGTTTGTGCCATCATTCCAACACCGCTTAATGCCATACAAATAAGCGCTACAGTCAAACTATTTGAATATGCTAATATGATAATACTAAAACCTAATAATAAGCTCGCAGCGATCATTATCTTGTTCATATTGTCTGATTTTTTAAGATTCGCCAAATAGATGGCTGATAAAATAGACCCAATTCCGGCAGCACTTTCAAACCAGCTGAATGTTTGGGCATTTCCGCTGAAAATGTCTTTTGCAAAAACCGGCATCAAAGTATTAAAAGAGATTACGAATAAACTGCTAACCATTAGCATCAGCAGCATTTTGGTCATTTCCGTTTCTTTTTTTACATAATCTAAACCTTCAACAAAATCATCCCACATTTTTAATTTGTCAGTTGCTTTAATGTGTGGTGTAATTTTCATCATGAATAATGAAATTAAAACCGGAATATAGCTTAAGAAGTTTCCAATAAAGCAAATATCTTCGCCATATTGGTGCAAAATAATTCCTGCTAACGCTGGGCCTGCAATTCGGGCAAAATTATTTAAGGTTGAGTTAAGAGCGACTGCATTTGGTAAATCTTCTTTATCGTTCACGATATCAATCATCATGGTTTGTCTACAGGTCATATCAAATGAATTGATAATTCCCTGAAAAAGACTTAAAGCCAGAATAAAATTGATGTTGTATATTTTTAGATAAATCAATAAAGCCAAAGCTCCCGCCTGAAACATGGCCAAAGATTGCAACAAAATCATGCTTTTGTGTCTGTCGTAACGACCAATGATACTGCCGGCAATTGGTGCCAGAAATAAAGACGGAATCATACTCAAAAAAGTAGCTAAGCCCAATAAAAAAACAGAGCCTGTAACGCTGTAAACCATCCAACTTACAGCTGTTTTTTGAAGCCAGGTTCCGATAACAGAAACAGATTGTCCGTAAAAGAACAATTTGAAGTTTTTTGATTTTAGCGCTTTAAACATAACTCTTATTATTTTTTTACAAAGTTCGGGATTATGTTTTCATTAGAAAAATTAATAATTTTACTGATAATAAGTAGTAAAACTTATCAATATGGAAATCTATCAACTCGAATATTTTATTAAAACGGCTGAAGTATTGCATTTTACCAAAGCGGCAGAATTGTGTTTTGTAACCCAATCCGGACTTTCACAGCAAATTAAAAAGTTAGAAGAAGAACTTGGAATGCCTTTGTTTGTTAGGATTGGAAAGAAAGTACAGCTTACCGAAGCAGGCTCTGTTTTTTTGATTCATGCCAAACAAGTTATTGAAAATGTGCAAAGTGGCAAACAGGCAATTGACGATTTGAATCAGATGATTGGTGGAGAATTGCGAATTGGAGTAACGTATATTTTTGGACTTTTGGTTTTGCCAATTGTCGATTTGTTTGCCAAAACCTATCCACATCTAAAAATTGTTGTCGAATATGGTACAACTGAACCTTTGGAACAAAAACTACTGAATAACGAATTAGATTTGGTTTTGGTTATTTCCTCTAATGAAATCGAACTTCCTTTTCAAAAAGTTCCCTTGTTTACTTCGAAGTTGGTTTTGGCGGTTTCAAAAACGCATCCTTTAGCGGTTTTAGACAAAATTTCCTTTAAGAAAATAGAAGATCTTCCGCTTATTTTACCTGTGAAAGGGTTTAATTCGAGAGAATTTCTTGATGAATTGTTTTTGAAAAATAATATGAAGCCAACCGTTTCAATCGAATTAAATGCGGTTCATGCTTTATTAAGATTAGTGGGAGACAGCGATTATTGGGCGACAATTGTTACAGAGAAAGCCCTGAAAGGCTGGGATAACATCAAATCGATAAACATTACAGGAGTGGCAACCCAAAGAGATTCGTTTATGTTGACGATAGAAGGGGCGTATCAAAAAAAGGCAGTAAAATTATTTATGGACGAGTTTAGAAAAAGTATGTAAACTAATTTTTGATTTTGTTTTTCTAACTCAGTTTTTTTTGTGTTCTTTGCAGACCAATAAAGAGAGGTGTCCGAGTGGTTGAAGGAGCTAGCCTGGAAAGCTAGTATATGGGTAACTGTATCGAGGGTTCGAATCCCTTCCTCTCTGCAAATAAAAAAATCCCTTATGATATTTCATAAGGGATTTTTTGTTTTTAATCCTGCAAAGCCATTTTTACCTTCGGTAACATACGCTCTACAAACATCTTATAGGCCTGTTCAGATGGGTGTAAACCATCTGAGGCAACTAACGTCGTATTATTTAATCCTTCTCTGGTTATATCTGTTATGGAAACAAAAGTAACGCCATTTATCATGCAATAATTTTCGGCGAAAGTGTTGTATTTATTTATTTCGCTAGTAATTTTTTCCTGATTCATAGACATCTTTCCAAAAGGGGTGTAGGCGTAATCAGGAATAGATACTACGATAACATTTTTTTTATCGCCTTTGGCTAACATAATTGATTTGGATACTAGCTGAGGGAATTCTTTTTCATAGATAGAAAAATCTTTTCCCTGATATTGATTATTTACGCCAATTAATAACGTAACCAAATCATAATTCGAATCTGGACTTTGAGTGTTTATTGCCGAAATTAAGTTGCTGGTGGTCCAGCCGGTTGTTGCGATTACCTTTAAAGAAAAACTGCTTCCCGGATAATTTGATTTTAAACTTGATTTGAGCTGTTCAGGAAAACGGCAAGTCTCGCAAACACTTTGGCCTATCGTATAACTGTCTCCTAAAGCCAAATAATTTACTGAAGTTAAAACTGGCATTGTCGGAACTTGTGTCGTGGGAGGAATAACAACAGGAGGATTTATAACCGTTTCTGGATTTGTTTCGTCAGCGCTGCAGCTTAACAAAAAAACGGAAAGTAAAACAATAACTATTTGTTTGAAATGTGGTTTCATAATTTGTATCAATTAGATTCTCGGTCATCTTAAACAAATAGTTACGTTAAATAACTTGTTTTGGTTTTTATACCATTTCTGTTTTCATCAGAATTTCTTCTTCAATGGCATCCCAAAGACCTATTCTTTTTTCTAAGGCAAGAATGGAGATTTCTTCAACCTCTTTCCATTTTTGCGCATCATCTTCACATAAATCTGTGATCATTTGCATTGCCATTGGTCCGTGTTCATCGGCATCCAATTCAATATGTCTTTCAAAATAATAAAGCAATTTGCTTAAATCAGTTTCTGGCAGATTTTTTTGAAAGTTTTTTAAGATTGCCGTAAACATACTCGGAATCAAATCTTCTCTTCCAAAAGTAAAAGCAGCAGCAATTTCATGCGGTTTTCCTTGTTCGATTACTCTGAAGGTAAAATCTAAAAAGGCCTTTGTATTAGGATGTAATGAACTTTGCTTGATAGCAACAAATATATTATGAAGTGACTGTACGTCTCCTAAAAATTTATTAATTCCGCTTGTATCAGCACCACAATCTTCCATGGCTTCAAGATACATTTCATAATGGCTTTGTCTTCTTCCGTCAATCGTTAAATCAGTTTCTTCGGCAAGAACAATTTCATTGATCAAATATCTTGTTTCAGGATTTTTGGTAGCAAACCACGGTGTTGTTGTACAGGTAAGTTTGGCTTGTAAAGCTTTTAATAATGACATAAAATCCCAAACGGCATAAACATGGCTTTCTAAAAAACGATGCAAATCATCAATACTTTGGATTTTATTATATAAGGAATGGTTTAAAAGTTGATCTTTTTGTAGTTGAATGCTATTGTTGATAGTTTCAATATTCATTTTTTGAATTTTTGTGCAAAGATAAAAAGCTTCCCCGTAAGAAGAAGCTTTTCATATTGTTTTTATATATATTTTAATAGTTGTCTGCTATTTAAATGCTGGAATTCCAGTTACATCCATTCCGGTAATCAATAAATGAATGTCATGAGTTCCTTCATAAGTGATCACACTTTCAAGATTCATCATATGACGCATAATCGAATATTCGCCGGTAATTCCCATTCCGCCTAACATTTGTCTGGCTTCTCTGGCAATATGAATCGCCATATCGACATTATTACGTTTTGCCATTGAGATTTGAGCGGTTGTCGCTTTTCCTTCGTTTCTTAAAACACCTAAACGCCAGGTTAATAATTGCGCTTTTGTGATTTCAGTAATCATTTCAGCTAATTTTTTCTGTTGCAATTGTGTTCCTCCAATTGGTTTTCCAAACTGGATTCTTTCTTTGGCATATCTTAAAGCAGTGTCATAACAATCCATTGCTGCTCCAATTGCTCCCCATGCAATTCCATATCGGGCAGAATCTAAACAACCAAGCGGTGCTCCTAATCCAGATTTATTTGGTAAAAGATTTTCTTTTGGAACTTTTACGTTATCAAAAATTAATTCTCCGGTTGACGATGCACGAAGCGACCATTTGTTATGCGTTTCAGGAGTTGTAAAACCTTCCATACCACGCTCTACAATTAAACCGTGAATTCTTCCTTCCTCATTTTTAGCCCAAACCACTGCAATATCTGCGAAAGGTGCGTTTGAGATCCACATTTTGGCACCGTTTAAAAGATAATGATCTCCCATATCTTTAAAATTGGTAATCATACTTCCGGGATCAGAACCGTGATCAGGCTCAGTTAAACCGAAACAACCCATAAATTCTCCTGTAGCCAGTTTTGGCAAATATTTCATTCGTTGTTCCTCATTCCCGTATTTCCAAATAGGATACATTACCAAAGAAGACTGAACAGATGAGGTTGATCTTACGCCAGAATCACCACGTTCGATTTCCTGCATGATTAAACCATATGAAATTTGGTCTAATCCTGCACCGCCATATTCCACTGGAATATAAGGTCCGAAACCACCAATTTCGCCAAGTCCTTTTATGATTTGTTTTGGAAATTCTGCCTTTTGAGCGTACTCTTCTATTATGGGAGAAACTTCTCTTTTAACCCATGCACGAGCTGACTCGCGAACAAGTTTGTGTTCTTCTGTCAATAGATCGTCAAGGTTGAAATAATCGGGAGCTTGAAATAAGTCTGGTCTCATTTTTGATAGTTTTACGAAAACAAATTTACGTAATAAAAATATAACAAAACAAGGTTAAATTGTTATATTTTTTTAATTTCGTAACAAAATTAACAGCTAACTAAGAAATAAATTTTAGTTTATTGAAAATTTAAGCGTTATTTTTGAAATTCAAAAACAGATAAATGAGGCTAATCATCTCTTTTTTACTATTTTTTGTTCTTACAATTGGTTTTGCTCAGAAAAAACAAATTAGTGAACAAGAATATTTATTGTTACAAGAAAAAATTCGACTTCATTTTAATGCAAATGTCGATAGCGCACTCGTATATGCTTATGAAATGGAGAAATCCAGTAATTATAAACATCTGGCTTTTGCAAACGGCGCTATGACTGTCTTTTTTCAAAAAAAGGGAAATACAAAAGAATCAAAGAAAAGATATAAAGAAGCATTTTATTATCTGGAAAAAATGCCGGAATCAGATGAGAAAACTCAGATGAAGTCCTATATTTATAATTATGGAGGTACGGTAGAGTGGAAAAGAGGTAATCTTAGCCAGGCGCTTGAAAACTACCAGACAGGTTTAAAGTTTGCCACCCAAATTGGCGATATTAAACAAATTGTGAAATTAAAAGCGAATATTGCACTACTAAATCAAGAGGTCGGTAACTATCAATTGACGATCACAAATCTAAAATTCCTGAATGATTTTGTAGATGAAAATGAAGGCGTTTTCACCAAAGACGAATTGTTGAATTATAAAAGTAATAACAATTGTGGTTTAGGGAGTGCTTATGAAAGCTATTTCATGAAGAATTTAACTAAAAAATATTTGCTGGATTCAGCGGAGTATTACTACAAGAAAACCATTAATTATTCTCAAAATTTTGTCGGAAACAAAATTACTGCACAATTAAGCTTAGGAAATATCTACAATTGGAAACGCGATTATAAAAGTGCCGAAAAAACGTATTATGATGTTATGTTTTTAGCCCAGCAAAACAATATGAAAGATATTGTTTGTGTTGCCAATTATAACTTAGGAGACATTTATTTTACAACAAAAAAATATGATAAAGCTTTAGTCTTTTTTAAAAAATGTGATTCGGTTGCTGCATTAACCAATAAGAATAATATTGACTACTTAAAATCAAATTTTTATCAGGCAAAAATCTATAACATTCTTAAACAACCGGATTTAGCTTATAAACATTCTAAAATTTATTTGGATAATTATGAGAAATACGAAGCAAAATTAAGTGAAGAAGCTTTAGAGGTAAACTATAAACAAGGAGTTGATGATTTGGCTGCTGAAATGGTTTCAATTGAAAAGAAATATAAAAACGATGTTTTTTTAAGTAGAGGGTTAAAGGTTTTTTATGTCTTGATGTTTGTGGGAATTGTATTTTTATTAATTAAAAACATAAGAGACAAAAATAAGGCCCATAAAAAAATGAATGCTTTAATTGAAGAATTTAAGGCAAATATTGAAAAGAGGAATAACCCTGAATTGGAGCTCGAAGAAAAAGAAGAATCTGTTTTAGAACACGAAGAAATTCAGCTCAAAAAAGAGAATGTTAATCTAAGCATTGATGAAGCCAAAGAAAATAAAATAGTTGAAAAATTATTGGCACTCGAAAATAAATTAGAGTACTTAAATGCTGATTTTACTTTGCCTTATGTTGCTAAAAAAATAAAAACAAATACAACTTATTTGTCCTATGTGGTTAATAAACGATTTGGTAAATCTTTTGGGGAATACTCAAATGAATTAAAAATCAACTACGTAATCAACGAAATGATTACCAATCATATGTACAGAAAATACTCTACACAGGCTATTGCAGAAAGTGTAGGTTTTAAAAATGCAGTTTCTTTTGCAAAATCTTTCCGTAAAAGAACAGGTGTATCTCCGGCCCAATTTGCCAGTAATATTTAGTTTCGCAATGTTCCGGATTTTCACGCCCTTTTCAAAAACAAATTTAATAACACTAATTATCTGCGGGCTGTCTCTTTTTAGTACAGCATTTTCTCAGCAGAAGAATACCGTAATTGAAGATGATTACGAAACATTACAGGGTAAAATCCGTCTGTACTTTAATTCTTCTGTTGATCGTTCCATGATGTATGCTCAACAAATGGCGAAATCGACTAATTATAAACATTTGGCATTTGCAAATAGCGCTATGACTGTTTTCTTTCAGGCAAAAGGTAATATAAAAGAATCTCAGAAAAGATACAAAGCAGCTATTTTTTATCTGGAGAAAATGCCCGAATCGCGGGATAAAGTGCAAATGAAGTCCTATGTTTATAATTATGGGGCTATAACGGAATCGAATAGAGGTAATTATAGTAAAGCCCTCGAAAATTATCACATAGCGTTGAAGTATGCTGATCAAATACATGATATAAAGCAGCTTGTAAAAATAAGGGGAAACATTGCTATCCTCAATGAAGCGGTAGGGAATTATAAGTTATCCATAAAAAATCTAAAGTATCTCATTAATTTTATAAATGAAAACAAAGACATTTTTACTAAGACAGAACTATTAAATCACAAAAGCAATTTTAATCGCGGTTTAGGTAGTGCTTATGAAAGTTATTTCATGAAAAACTTAAGCAAAAGATATTTGCTTGATTCGACAGAACACTATTATAAAAAGACAGTTTTTTATTCTCAAAATTTCCTGGAAAATAAAATAGTTGCAAAATTGAGTTTAGGAAATGTTTACAATTGGAAATATGATTTCAAGAATGCTGAAAAAACCTATTTAGATGTTGTTTTTTTGGCACAGAAAAATAATCAAATTAGTACATTATCGATAGCTAATTATAATTTGGCAGATGTTTATTATTCCTCTAAGCAATATAATAAGGCATTAATTTTCTATAAAAAGTCTGATTCGATCGCAGAAATTTCAGGTAATCCACTTAACACAATTGATTATTTAAAATCTAATTTTTATCAGGCCAAAATTTATACTATTCTTAATAAACCAGATTTGGCTTATAAGCATTCTAAGATCTACTTGGAAAATTATGAGAAATACGAAGCAAAATTAAGTGAAGAAGCTTTAGAAGTAAATTATAAACAGGGAGTTAAAGACTTAACAGCGGAAATGCTTTCTATGGAAAAAAAATATGAGGAAAAACTTTTTTTGAGAAGAGTACTCTATGTCTTTTATATTCTTCTATTTATTGGTGTTTTATTTTTCGTTATAAAAAGTAGAATATTAAAAAGTAAGGCTGAAAAAGAGATTTCCAGTTTAGTTGAGAAATCAACAGTAAAAAAACTTCATACTGAATTAACCGAAATAGCAAATTAATTTTATGAAGGCAATTTTCTATTTTGTATGCTTTTTTGTTTTTAGTGTCATGTTTTCTCAACAGAAAAATACCGTAATTGAAGATGATTACGAAACCCTGAAAGCTAAAATCCGATTATATTTTAACGCATCTAGTGAACGTAGTCTGAAATATGCCGAGCAAATGGCAAAATCAAGTAATTACGAACATTTGGCTTTTGCAAACGGAGCAATGGCCTGTTTACTGCAAAACAACGGTCAGACAAAAGAATCCAAAGAAAAATATCACAAGGCACTTGGTTATTTAGCGAAAATGCCAGATTCAAATGAAAAAAAACGAGTAACAGCTGACGTTTATAATTACGGAGGTTTAGCAGAATGGTACCGTGACAATCATAGTGCAGCGCTGGAAATATTTAAAGAGGGAATTAAAATTTCTTCTCAAACAGGAGATATTACGCAGATTATTAAGTTTAAGGCTAATATTGCATTGATTAATGAATCTGTCGGAAATTATAAATTAGCCATTAAAAATGGAAGAGAAATTATCGATTTTTTAGATAAAAATGAGAGCATATTTACTGCCGAAGAGCTCCTAAACAGGAGATGCAATGTTTACCTGGGTTTGGGAGGTGCTTATGAAAGTTATTTTGTAAATAAGCATAAAATGGAGTTACTGAATTCTGCAGCATATTTTTATAAAAAAGCCATTCAATATGCCGGTACTTTTCCTTACATCGAATCAAATTCAAAATTAAGTTTGGGGAATATTTCCAGTTGGAAAAAAGAATATAAAGATGCCGAAAAAATATATTTTGAGGTTGTCAGTCTTACAATAAAAAATAAGCAGTTTGATTTATTAAGTATAGCATACTATAATTTAGGTGACATTTACCGTACAAGTGGGGAAAATTATAAAGCATTGTCTTTTTATAAAAAAAGTGATTCTCTTGAGGTTTTACATCACTCAAATGAATCAACATATCTGATATCCAATTGCTATCAGGCAAGAATATACAACGAACTTAATATGCCTGAACTTGCTCATAAACATTCCAAAATTTATTTGGATCTTTTTGATAAATTGGAGAGCAAATTAAGAGAAGAAAGACTAAAGGTAAATTATAACCAAGGGGTAGATAGTCTTAAAGCTGAAATGCTTTCTATTGAAAAAAAATATAAGGAAGAGCTGTTTTGGACAAGATTTCTCAATGTCTTATATGGTCTTTTGTTTTTAGGGACTGTATACTTTCTGATAAAAACGGTAAGAGCTAAAAATAAAGCTCGCAATAGTATAATCGCCTTAAGTGATGACGTTCAGTTAAATAAAGAACGGGATGATGCGTCTTACGGAAGTTCTGCTGTAAAAACAAAAAAAGAAAATGACAGTTTATTTCATGTGTAACCTAATTGCTCTCCAAAAAAAATTATGAAATCAACTATTTATTTTCTATTCTTTTTTGTCATAACTGTTTCATTTTCTCAACAGAAAAATACAATTATTGAAGATGATTATGAAACGTTGAAAGGTAAAATTCGCCTGTACTGGAATATCTCTGTTGATCGTTCGCTTGTATACGCCGAACAAATGGCGAAATCCAGCAATTATGAACATTTGGCTTTTGCAAATGCAGCAATATCTTGTTTATTACAAGTTAAAGGGGAAACAGAAAAATCTAAGAAAAAATACAAAGAAGCACTTTTTTACTTAGATAAAATTCCAGATTCAAAGAATAAAAAGCGTTTGACGGCCGATATATATAATTACGCTGGCCTGACAGAATGGACCCGGGAAAATTTTAGTTTGGCATTGGAAAATTTTCGGGAAGGCATTAAGGTTTCGTCACAAATTGGTGATACGAAGCAAATTATGAAATTTAAAGCCAATATAGGCTTAATCAATGAATCTGTAGGGAATTATCAAATAGCGATTAATAACGCTAAAGAATGTCTGGACTTTATTGATAAAAACGAAAATCTCTACACCAAAACTGACATTATCAATAAAAAGAGTAACTTAAATATGGCCCTGGGAGGCGCTTATGAAGATTATTTTAGAGAAAATCGCAATAATTGGGAGTTGCTTGATTCCGCAGCTTACTTTTATAAAAAGACTGTGCAGTATTCTGACTCGTATCCCGAGAATAAAATTACCGCAAAATTAAGTCTGGGAAATATTCTAAATTTTAAGGGTAATTACAAAAACGCCGAAAAAATGTATTATGAAGTTGCAGACTTGTCTAAACAAAATAATATGTATGGTATGTTGTGTGTCGTTTATTATAATTTAGGCGACATTAATCTTACAATTAAAAAATATGACAAAGCCCTCATCTTTTATAAAAAAAGTGATTCAATTACGATTTTAAAGCAAATAGAACCCTATACTTATTTGAAATCTAATTGTTATCAGGCGAAGATCTACAATATTCTTAAAATGCCTGAACTCGCGCATAAACATTCCAAAATTTACCTGGATAGATTAGATGAATTTGAAAGTAAACGGGCAGAAGAAAGATTAAAAATAAATTACAAACAAGGCGAAGATAATCTTACAGCCGAAATGCTTTCTATTGAAAAAAAATATAAGCAAGACCTTTTATGGGCTCGGGTCATCAATATATTTTGTATGCTTCTGTTTATTGGAATAGTATGTTTTCTAATAAAAAACATTAGAGATAAAAAGAAAACACGTAAACAAATGAGTATGCTAATTAACGATTTCGACAGATAAAAATCCTCGATTAAATACGTGACATCCTAAAAAAATAATTTCGCAAAAGAACTGGATAAGTCCAGTTCAATTTGCGAATATATTTAATTTTATAAATAAGATTGATTGTGTGGTATGGTTTTTTATTTTAGATTAACCATGTGTGCTGTCATCTCCACCTTTTTTTCCAGGATCAGTTTCTTCTTCAGTTCCATCTCCACCTCGAACCGTTTTTTGTTGGTTCTTTGATAATTTTTCTGCCTCGAAATCTTCGAATTTTAACTTTCTATTTGTCATGTTATTAAGTGTTAAGATTATTGTATTTCAAAACTAGGCAAAAAGGAAAACGCTTCATCGAGAATGGGGTTTTGAGCATTTTTACAAAACATTTTAACATGTAATTATTTGTTTATCAGTTAATTATGTGCTTTAATCAGGCTGATATAATTTATAAATTGTATGTAGTATAATTGATAAAATGTCTGCATTTAAGATAATATGTTGGATAAAAACACCAATATTTGCATTGTAATTATGATTTAAACGATCCGAAAAAGATGTTAAAACTTGTCCAAAAATTTCTTCAAATAAATAGATACTCGGAGATAAAAAATGAGTTCAAGGATTTGTTTCTTTCTCATCCTAATTATCCAAGCTTATTTGCGATAACGGATTCGTTAGATCTATTGTCAATAGAAAACGCAGCTATAAGAGTTCCAAAAGAACAGATTGAAGATTTGCCATCAAATTTTTTAGCGTACTTTAAAGATGAACTTATATTAGTAGAAAAAGCTAAAAATGATGTTCGCATTACGACTACTAGAAAAGGTGCACATAAAATGGCTTACGAAAAATTCCTTTTAGACTGGAGTGGAGTTATTGTTGCCATTGAACCAAATAATGTTGTAGCGAGAGAAAATTTAAAAGTTGAATATAATTGGTTAAAGTATTCTTTACCACTTTTACTTTTACTCGGATTGTCGTTCTTTTATAATACGTATAGTTTATTTAGTCTTGTTTTTTTAACGACATCGATATTAGGTTTCATTGTCAGCATTTTTATCATTCAGGAAAAGCTGGGGTTTAAGAATACTGTAATTTCTAAATTATGTAATTTGAGTGCAAATTCTTCCTGCAATTCAGTAATGAACGCAAATGAAGGAACTGAAAATAAATTATTTAATTTCTCAGATTTGCCGCTAATTTTTTTCGGTTCAAGTTTGATTGCTATTCTAGTTCAGCCATTTGAGTCGGCCGTTTTTATAGGTTTTTTAAGTTTATTGTCAATTCCTATTATAGTATCTTCTGTTTGGATTCAAAAGTTTGAAATTCAAAAATGGTGTGTAATGTGTTTGGTAGTTTCATTTTTGATAGTGACACAAAGTGCTGTCTGGTTTATATCAGATTTTTTCACACTGACATTTAGTTACCAAAATATATTTCCATTTTTGTTTTCATTAGTTCTTCTTGTACCAATATGGCTTGCAGGGAAACCAATGTTAAAGAATCTTTTGAGTACTGATAACTCACTTAAAGAATTGAAAAAATTTAAAAGAAATTACTCGTTGCTGAACTTTTTATCTAAAAAAGTCCCAAACACAAACGGATTTGATGATTTGAGAGGAATAAACTTTGGAAACCGAAATGCAGCAGTAAAGTTATCTGTAATTATAAGTCCAAGTTGTGGTCATTGCCATACGACATTTCAGGAAGCATTTGATTTGGTTTTGAAATTTCCAGATAGAATATTTTTAAAAGTTTTATTCAATATCAACCCTGAAAATACTGATAATCCTTATAAGGCTGTTGTGGAAAGACTTTTAACGATAAACAGATCTACACCAGGTAAAACAGTTGAAGCGATTTCAGATTGGCATATTAAAAAAATGAGCCTTAAAAAATGGCTTAAAAAATGGCATGTAGATAATGTTAGTATGATGATCAATCAGGAGATTAATAAACAATATGAGTGGTGTTCTAAAAATAATTTTAATTACACACCGGTTAAAATTGTAAATGAAAAATTATTTCCTAATGAATACGAATTAAATGAATTAAAATATTTCTTAAACGATTATGTTGAAGAAGTTGAGGTCCTGGAGAAAATAGCTTAGCAATAGAAAGTGATAGCATTTTCGAATGTCAAAAAAATTGAAGTAGTAAATTCCAAAATTATATCCATATGCTAAAGAATATTTTAAACCTTGAAGGATCTCAGGAATTAAGTGCACATGAGCAAAAAATGATCATAGTAAGTAATGTAAAAGAAACATCATCGCGATGTGACGCATGGAAGAATGAGGAAGATTGCACACCTTTTCCGTTAGAAATTAGCTATAGCAACTAACTTAATTGGAAAAACAGAAAGAATATACATTATAATAAAATAATATGCTAAAGAAAATTTTAAATTTAAAAGACGCTCAGTATATAAGCAAAAGTGAACAAAAAACCATAAAAGGAGGAATTCCTGAATGTTGGATTTATGCGATCGAAGCCGGATGTGTTTTAGTAGCCGCTGGTGATATTTGTCCAATGGATACGCTTCCGGGTATTTGCGATACAAGTAGACTTTGCTGTTAATTTTAAATTTTTACAAGCAATAATAATATAAAGCCTTATCAAAAATTTAGTCATGTTTTTTTTTGAATTTGTAGGCGCTCGATCGTGGAACATTGAGCAAATATCCCAACATTGATGATTGGTGTCGGGATTCTCAGGAAATTGGTCGCTGTGTTAATTTTATTTGGTTAGGGTTAACCAGTGCCATGTCCTAGAGAAAAAATATTTTGCTAATTTTTTATTTTTTAGATAGTTAACAGAGTAGATTTATTTCTTCTCTGTTTTTTTTTACTGTTAAATCAAAAAATATAATGTTAAATTGCTCCTGAATAAATTAATCAAAAATTGAAAAAATTTACGCATTATAAACAAGCTGATATTAAAGATTGCGGTCCAACCTGTTTAAAAATTATAGCAAAACACTACGGCAAAACAATTAATATTCAGGATTTAAGAGACATAAGTGAAACCACTCGTGAGGGGAGTAATTTGCTTTTTTTAAGTGATGCTGCTGAAAAAATTGGCTTTAGGACTTTAGGCGTAAAATTAAATTTAGAGCGATTACAAGAGGCGCCTTTACCGTGCATTTTGCATTGGAATAAAAACCATTATGTAGTTCTGTATAAAATCAGGAAAAACAAATATTATGTTTCGGATCCGGGTTTTGGGCTTATTGAATATACGGAAGAAGATTTTATAAAATTCTGGATAGGAAATAATGCTGATCATGCAACTAAAGAAGGAATTGCATTATTGATGGAGGCCGCACCAAAATTCTTTCAGTCTGACTTTGATAAGGAGGAAAACAAAGGATTAGGTTTTAGATTGTTGTCGCAATATGTCTTGCGTTATAAATCTTTTTTAACGCAGCTTAGTATTGGCTTAGTTGCCAGTAGTTTATTACTGCTTATTTCTCCATTTCTAACCCAAAGTATTGTTGATGTAGGTATACAAAACCAAAATCTTCGTTTTGTTTATTTAATACTCTTTGCACAATTATTTCTTTTTGCGGGAAAAACAGGCCTGGAGCTCATTCGAAGCTGGATATTATTGCATCTTTCAACCCGAATAAATATCTCGCTTATTTCAGATTTCTTTATCAAATTAATGAATCTGCCTATTTCTTTTTTTGATGTCCGAATGACAAGTGATATCATGCAGCGTATCAATGACCATCGGCGTATCGAAAAAATCCTCACTACATCTTCTTTAAATGTCTTGTTTTCAACAATAAATTTGGTTGTTTTGGGCGCTGTTCTGGCTTATTTTAATCTAAAGATATTTTTCGTGTTTTTTATCGGCAGTCTTCTTTATTTTGGATGGATTACTTTATTCCTGAAAAGAAGAGAAGTTTTAGATTACAAACGTTTTGCAGAAGTATCTCAGGAGCAAAGCAAGGTAATGGAACTCATTAACGGAATGCAGGAAATCAAGCTTCATAATGCCGAAAAGCAAAAACGCTGGGGTTGGGAGTATGTGCAGGCCCGACTTTTCAGGGTTTCAATAAAAGGCCTGATTTTAGAGCAAACACAAACGATAGGATCTTCTTTTATTAATGAATTAAAAAATATTTTTATAATATTTCTTTCGGCCAAATTGGTTATCGATGGTTCAATTACCCTCGGAATGATGCTGGCCATTAGTTCTATAGTAGGAAGTTTAAATGGACCAATAACACAACTTATAGAATTTGTCCGGGAATTGCAGGATGCAAAAATATCATTGGCACGACTGTCTGAAATTCACCAAAAAGAAGATGAAACACAGCAGGAGATTCATCAGACAAATGAAGTGCCGGTTGATTGTGATCTTACACTAAAAAACGTTTCTTATCGCTATCTCGGGTCGGATATCCCTGTTTTGGATGACTTGAGTCTTATTATTCCGGCCAATAAAGTAACGGCTATAGTGGGTGTTAGCGGAAGCGGAAAAACAACACTGATGAAATTGCTTCTTAAATTTTATGAACCTGAAAAAGGAGAAATAAACATTGGAAATTCCCAGCTAAAAAATATTTCACAAAAAGCATGGCGATCAAATATTGGCGCCGTGATGCAGGAAGGTTTCATTTTTAGTGATACAATCGCCAATAATATTGCTTTTGGAGTCGATAAAATTGACAAGGAACGTTTAGTATATGCCTCAGATGTGGCAAATATAAAAGAATACATTAGCGGATTGCCATTAGGCTATAATACAAAAATTGGAGCAGAAGGAGTGGGAATGAGCAGCGGACAAAAACAACGTTTACTCATTGCAAGAGCCGTTTATAAAAATCCGGAAATATTGTTTTTTGATGAAGCAACTTCGGCTTTAGACGCTAATAATGAAAAGGCTATTATGCAAAAACTGGATACATTTTTTAAAAATAAAACGGTCATCGTAATCGCACATCGTTTGAGTACGGTAATGAATGCCGATCAGATTGTAGTGCTAGACAAAGGAAAAATTATCGAAATCGGAAATCATTCGGCCTTGGTAGAACAAAAAGGAAATTATTTTGAGCTGGTAAAAAATCAATTGCAATTAGGAAATTAATTATGGCTGAAGATAAAACGACATTCGAATTAAGAAGTGAAGAGGTTCAGGACATTCTTACCAAAGTACCACACTGGATGATACGTTGGGGAACTGTTTTGATATTTGCTATTATATTCATGCTCTTTTTTGTATCCTGGTTTATAAAATACCCGGATGTTGTGAATACCGAAATTGTTATTACAACCAATATTCCGCCAGAAAAAGTGGTATCAAAATCGTCGGGTAGAATTGAGGCTATTCTGGTAAAAAACAAAGCAACAGTTTCAAAGAATACTACTTTGGCTATTATCGAAAATACTGCCAATTACAAAGATGTATTTTTGTTGAAAAGTATCGTAGAAGGTTACAATGTTAACAATTCTAAAAAACCATTTCCTTTTGCTGTATTGAGAAATAGCCAACTAGGAGAAATTGAAAGTGCTTTTGCTGTTTTTCAAAAAGATTATGAAGCTGAGCAGCTCAATGAAAACCTTCAGCCTTTTGAGGTAGAAAACAGAGCCCAGATTTCTGAGAAAGTTCAGATCAAGGAAAGATTGGATATTTTACAACAGCAAAAAGTGCTTAATGAAAGCGAGCTTCAACTTCAGAAAAATGAAATTGCCCGTTTTGAAACACTTTTCAATAAAGGAATTATTTCAGCCCAGGAAATGGAAGCCAAAAAACTGGGCTATCTTCAGGCTCAGAAGAGCTACAAGAGCTTATTAACATCTATTTCTCAATTGAGATCCTCTTTGATTGATAATTCAAAATTGAGTCAGAATTCGCAGATAAGCGGCACTAAAGAGGAAGCTAACCTTGGAAGAAACATGGCACAATCGTTTTATCAGCTTAAAAAAGTGATAAAAGACTGGGAATTGGCTTATACCTTAAAATCATCAATCAGCGGCGTAGTTACTTTTTTGCAAGTATGGAATGAAAACCAAACCATAAATGTTGGCGACAACGTGTTCTCCATTATTCCCGATGCTAAAAATGGTTTTGTCGGAAAAGTAAAGGCTCCGGCATTGAACTCAGGGAAAATAAAAGTAGGTCAAACCGTGAACATCAGGCTGGCTAATTTTCCAGACAGAGAGTTTGGCGTGCTAAAGGGCAGAATTCAAAACATTTCTCTTGTTCCGGATAAAGATGGAAATCTGTTGTTGGATGTTGCACTTCCAAATGGCTTGTTGACTTCATATAACAAGCAAATCATATTTCAGCAGGAAATGAAAGGAAGCGCTGAAATTGTGACCGAAGATTTACGATTAATTGAAAGAATTTTATATCAATTTAAAAGTATATTTGAACAAGTTTAAAATTAACCCAAAGACTTAAAACTAACCTAACTGCTTTTTTCTAATGAAGAAAACACTACTTCTTGTTCTTGTTTTATTATTTCAAAATGTATTTTCAAAACCAATTACCGAAACTCAAAAACTCGCTGCGACCTGCAAAGTTTGGGGTTTTCTGAAATTCTATCATCCAAATGTAGTTGACGGAAGTAAAAATTGGGACGAACAATTGTTTCAAATTTTGCCAAAAGTAGAGGAAGCACAAACTGCTGAAGCATTTTCATTAGTAATTGAAAACTGGATAACTTCTTTAGGTGAAGTAAAAGCTTATAAAATTTCGACACCAACTTCAAAAAAGGAATATTTTGATAAAAACTTTGATTTGTCATGGTTTTCAAAAAAGGACTTGTTCTCTAAATCGCTTTCAAAAAAATTAAAATTTATTGAAGAAAACAGAATTCAGGGTAAGCAGTTTTATTATACAAGAGATTCTTATATAAAAGTAGAAAACGAAATTAAATACCCTGATTTTAAATGGACGGATAAGAATTTGCGCCTTTTGGCTCTTTTTCGTTATTGGAATCAAATAGAGTACTTTTTTCCATACAAATATCAAATAGATGAAAATTGGGACGCTGTTTTGGTGAAAATGCTGCCAAAATTTGTAAGTCCTGATTCAGAGATGGATTTTGTTTTGGCGATGCGTGAAATTTCAATAAAATTAGATGATACCCATTCTTCAACTTCATCAAATAAATTATATGATTTTTTTGGTGACAAATTTGTTCCTTTTGATGTTGCATTTATAGATAATAAAGCTGTAGTTGTCAAAGTTAAAAATGATTCATTGGCTAAAATTGATGATATTAGAATTGGAGATGTAATTACCAAAGCAAACGGTAAAAAGGTTGAGGATTTAATTAATGAAAGTCTGAAATATGTTGAAGGATCAAACAAACCTGCGATTTTAAAAAAGATTTATTGGGCTGTTTTTAATGGAAAAACCGACTCAATTAAAATTGAATTTAATCGCAACAATAACAGTTCGGTTAAAACAATCAAACGCTATAAATATCAAAATTTAAAAATTCAGTTTAATACGGAAGAGAAGTGGAAACTTTTAGAGAATAACATTGGATATATTGATGTTGAACTCATAAAAGCAGATGAACTTCCGGCTGTTATGGCACAATTCAAAAACACAAAAGCAATAGTTTTTGATGCAAGAAAATATCCGCAAGAAGGAAATATTGAAGAAGACATAGCTTCTTATTTATACCCTAAAGAAAAAGCGTACGCAAAATTTATTGACGCAGATTTGACCTATCCCGGTCGATATAAGTGGAGAGAAGATCAAAAAACAGGAAAAACAAATCCAGAATACTATAAAGGAAAAGTGATTATTTTAGAAAATGAGTTTACTCAAAGTCACGGAGAACATTTGGTAATGTGTTTACAAGCGGCACCAAATGCTACAATTATTGGCAGTCAGACAGCTGGAGCTGATGTGGGAGTCTGCAAGTATGAAATAATAAAAGGATATAATACAATATTTACAGGTTTTGGTATTTTTTATCCCAATAAAAAGAAACACAACGTATTGGTATCGTTCCAGATATTGAAGTAAAGCCAACAATTTTAGGAATTCAGCAAGGAAAAGATGAGGTTTTGGACCGCGCTTTACTATTTGTTAAAACAGGAAAATAAATGAAAAATTCTACAACAAAATTTACAAAATGGTTTGTAATTACTGTTCTGTTAGCACAGACTATTTTGTTTGCTCAAAATCGTGAAAAAGCTTACGATTCTTTTAAAATTATGGGTAATATAAAAGATTCGAAATCAAATGCTGTAGTCGCTCATGCTGATTTATATCTTCTTACTTGTAATAAAAGTGTAGTAGCAAATGAAGATGGGAGTTTTCAGTTTAGTGTTCCAAAAATTAGTTTTAACGATAAATTAATTATTTCGGCTCTGGGATATTATTCTGATACTATTTTGGTTGCTGAACTCGAAAAACTGAAGAATAAAACCTTGGAAATTGAGTTGAAAAAGGAAAACAATCCTGAGGTCTCATTGGATGATAAGATAGTGGTTTCTTCTAAAAATAAGGCCAAAGTTTTATCTGCAAAAACTATTTTAACGAAAGCAAAAGAAAATCTAAATGATAATTATTATCAAAAACCGTTTAATCAGAAATTCTTTTTTAGAGCACAAACTGTTAGGGAAGGGATTTTTACTGTAAATGAGGAAGCATCACTAAATACTTTCAGTTCAAATGGAATTAAAGTTTCAGAAGATGCTGTCCAGAATTATTTTGGTGAAATAGAACAATTCCGAAAGAATGAAAATTCGGAATCTACTGATAACTGGAAAGGAGTAGGGTACTTTGGAGTTGTAATTTTTAGAAATATATTGTTGAGTAACCAAAATGTTCTTTATGAAACGGATGCTTTTGAGTTAAAGAAAGAAGGAACAACAATCTACAATGGTAAGAGAGTTTATGTAATACGTTTTACAAATTTAGATCCGGATGTTTTTTCAACAGGTTTTGGAAATCCTGAGGCTAACACGGCAAATGGATTTATTTATATAGAAACAGAATCTTTTGCGGTAGTAAAGTTTGAGCAATATGTTATTTTAAAAGATGAAAGGTCGAACGATAATGATGACATTACAATACAATCTTCATTAAAAATTACACAAACTTATAAAAATGTTAATGGTAAGTATTTTATTAATTATTGTAATGAAAAGGTGGAGAGTACTTATTTTTCAATAAAGGATAAAAAGCAATTATACGTTTTAAATTCTGTCTATGATCTAATGTCTCAGGATATCAAAACAGAAGAATTGGTCGCTATCAAACGTCCAATTGATCGTTTAAAGTTAGGTGTGAAATTAAACGAAGACCCGGAATATTGGAAAAACAGTAATCTAATGCCGGAGAATAAAAAGATGGAATTTTAGCTTACATCTTCAAATAAAAATCCTTTGTCAATTCAATGTATTCGGGAGTATAAACGTGTCTGTCAATTTCAATAATTAACTCGTCAATTGCAATTTCAGGACTTTCATTTCGGCTAAAAGCCAATAGACTACGTTTGATTTCAGCTGTTGGAGTTCCTTTTACACGCGTAATTTTGATTGGATAAAGTTCAGATTCTTTTGCTAAGGCGATAAATTTTTCTTCTTCTTTGAAAGGAATAATTAAAGCAAATATTCCGTTTTCAGAAAGTAATAAATCGGCTGCTTCTACCAGTTCTTCAAAAGGCATTGCATCCTGAAAACGAGCTAAATCGCGCTGTTCGTTTTCTGTTTTATAATCCTCTGAATAAAAAGGAGGATTCGAAACAATCAAATCATATTCATCTTCAGGTTCTTCAATAAATTCATCCAATCCCGCATGGAAACAAAATAAACGATCTCCCCAAGGTGAATTTTCGAAATTATCTACTGCCTGTTCATAAGCCTCTTCGTCAATTTCAAGAGCATCAATTTGCTCAGCATTAGTTCGTTGCGCAAGCATCAAAGCTATAATTCCTGTTCCTGCACCAACATCTAAAATACTAAACGGATTGTGGCTTACTGGAGTCCAGGCACCAAGTAAAACACCATCAGTTCCGACTTTCATAGCGGTTTTATCTTGCTGAATAGAGAATTGTTTGAATGTAAACATAAAAAAGAAATTCCAATTTTTTTAAATTCCAAATTCCAACCAAAAAATGGAAATTCCAATATTTAAATTCCAAATTCCAAACTGATTGGTGAAATTCAATTATTTTAAATTTCAAATTATAATTGGAAAAGTAAATCTTTGTGGTTGATTTGTTTTGCAAAAATAAGACTAAAATCTTTATTAATTATTTAGAAGTTTTAGTGATTATTGCCGATAGAATCTTTCTTAATTCTTCGACTTCAAATAATAAAGAATCTGAAAGTATTTTTTGATCAGGGTTCAATTCGTGAAGTAATCTCAACCAGTATTTGGACTCTTTAGCTTCTTTTCTGGAAATTTTAAGTCTGAATATTAAATCTTTATCTCCAAGCTTTTCATTCGCTTCAATATAATTAGCGCCAACAGATCCGGATGATCTCACTAATTGTTTTCCATCTTCAATATTGGATGTTGTTTTGGGTAAAGTTCTAATATATGTTCTGCATTCTTTTGCAAACAAGAAAGTCCTTTCCTCTAAATCGTATGGTTTGTTCATAATAAAATTCCAAATCTTAAATTCCAATCTTATAGAGTTCAAAGATAGTTTGAATACTTTATATTTTGAAAGTTTTTTCTTTCTTTTTAATTTGAAAATAAAATTTTCATCCCAAGATTGGAATTTGGAATTTAAAAGAATTGGAATTTATTCTTTGTTTGGAATTTGGAATTTAAATATTGGAATTTCTTCCCAAGGTTGGAATTTGGAATTTAAAAAATTTGGAATTTTCCTTTACAAGTACATTTCAACAAGCCCTTCTGGAAGGTTCATAATAACTTTTTTATTCTCGCGGTCAATTTTTACAAGGAAATGATCGATCATCGGAATTAACATTTCGACTTCGCCATTTAAAACTTCAAAAAGAGGTTGTGCTGTAGTATCGTTTACAGCGACAATTTTTCCAAAAACGCCTAAACGCTGGTCTTCGATTTCAAAACCGATAACCTCATGGAAATAAAATTTGTTGCCGGAAAGTTTTGGCAACATACTTAAAGGAAGATAAATAGCATTGCCCATAATAGCATCTGCCTCTTCTTCGGTATTCATGTCTTCAAAACGAATTCTAAGAAAATCGTTTTTGTGCAATGAACTTTTTTCAATAAAAAAAGGAACCAAGTGTTTGTTGCATTCAACAAACACTGATTCCAGGTTTTCGTATAACTCAGGTTCGTCCGTGTCTAAATAAGCCAGAACTTCACCTTTGAAACTAAATTTTTTAGCGATTTTACCTAAATAAAAACATTCTTCTTTACGCATTCTCGCTAAATAAAATTATGCTTCAGTTGTTTCGTTATTTTCTTCAGCAGCAGGAGCTTCTTCAGTAGCAGCTTCTGCTTCTACTTCAGCAACTTCTTCTTCAACTGCAGGAGTTGCAGCAGCGATAGCATCAGCTTCAGCTTGAGCTGCAGCAGCTAAACGTTTAGCATTAACTTCTTGCTCTGCTTTTAAAGATTTAGCTCTAGCATCAGCTTGCGCTTTTGTTAAACCTTCTTTTTTAGCATCAACTTTTCCAGCTTTAGCATCTA
>Ga0247813_10000958_pt1 | contig 23131 bp, 17 predicted proteins | sample UWRJL169409C1_FD_180719 | JGI IMG/M metagenome (GOLD analysis project Ga0247813, IMG submission 180719) | Plant litter microbial communities from Arlington Agricultural Research Station in Wisconsin, United States - UWRJ-L169-409C-1 | ecosystem: Environmental > Terrestrial > Plant litter >...
TTCATTTCAAAATAAATACCTGCTGGATGCTTCATTTCGTGTAGATGGATCTTCGAAGTTCGGCAGTGACAAACGATTTGCCCCTTTCTGGTCGGCCGGTATAGGATGGAACGTACACAACGAAGCTTTTATGAAAAGCCTGCCGGCAATCTCCAGATTTAAACTTACCGCTACTTCCGGACAAACCGGTTCGGTAGAATTTCCAGCTAACCTGGCGAAATCTATTTATACTTATCAAACCGCCAACTGGTATTCTACCGGAATAGGTGCTACTGTTGATGGTTATGGTAATGAGGATTTGCAATGGCAGAAAACAATTAGTTATGATTATGCACTGGATCTGGGATTATTTGATAACAGACTGATGATCAACCCAAGGTATTATTCCAAATTGACAAAAGGTATATTAACTGATATCAATATTGCACCTTCCACTGGTTTTACGACTTATAAAGCCAACCTTGGCGACATTACTAACAAAGGTTTTGAAGTCTTTTTAATGGCCACAGCCTACAAATCCAAAGACCTTAATATTAATGTGACTGCTAATATTGCGCACAATAAGAATAAGATCGTTAAGATTTCCAACGCTCTGAAAGCCTATAATAACAGGGTGGATACGACTCAGGCCAATGAGAAAAACAACCTTAAATCTACTCCCCTTCCCCGTTATATGGAAGGACAATCCATGAATACAATATATGCAGTGAAATCACTGGGCATTGATCCCGAAAATGGAAAAGAGATTTATGTAAAAAGAGATGGTTTGCTTACTTATGAATACGACATTGCTGATACGCAACCTGTAGGGAACACAACCCCAAAAGCTGAAGGCAGTTTTGGCAGCAGCATTAACTACAAACAGTTCCTGCTGAGTTTTAGCTTCTTTTACCGTTTTGGCGGTGATATCTATAACCAGACCCTGGTAGACCGCGTTGAGAATGCCGATCCGAGGTATAACGTAGACTCCCGTGCACTGGAAGAAAAATGGATCAGACCAGGTGATGTTACCTTTTATAAAAATATCATGAGTACGGATAAAAGCTTTGCCTCTTCGCGCTTTGTGCAGAAAGATAACCTGATCGAATTAAGATCAGTGTATTTGTCTTACGACCTCAAAAAGAACCTCGCAAAGAAATTCGGATGTCAGTCGCTCAGATCTGCCATCACAGCTAATGATATTTTCCGCACCTCCAGTATAGAGGTGGAAAGAGGGATCACCTACCCTTTTGCACGTAGTTTAACATTTTCTTTACTGGCCACATTTTAAACCTTAAAAGATGAAGAGATATTTATATATGATGGTGTTGCTGTTGGCACTGACATCATGCAAGAAATTTCTGGATGTAAAACCAGAATCACAGATAGACAAGAATGAGTTATTTACCACCGAGGAAGGGTTTAAGGAAGCTCTGAATGGTATTTATACGCTATGTGCTTCGCCGAAATTGTATGGTGGAAATCTGACTTTCAGCAACCTGGATATACTGGCGCAAAACTATCAGTTTAGTGACGCCGGCTATCAGAAAATTGCAAATTTTAATTATGCCTTTATTGATGTAGTAGATAAAAATAATGAGATCTGGTCTTCCGCTTATCGCGCAATTGCCAACTGCAATAATATACTGGCGGTTATTGACGAGAAAAAAAGTGTTTTCACCAGTAAGAACCATGACCTGATCAAAGGAGAAGCACTGGCCTTAAGAGCATACCTGCATTTTGACTTGCTGCGCATGTTTGCTCCTTCCTATAAAAGTTCGCCGGCAGCAAGGGCCATTCCCTATGTAACGACGGTAACCACAGCCAGCACCCCTTTTTCGAATGTTACTGAAGTGCTGGACAAGATATTGCTGGATCTGAATGAGGCTAAGGTATTATTAAGAACATCTGATCCCATTCTTTCACTGGATTATACCGTAGGCTATCCTGATGATGATGGAAACCCGGAGGTCAATACACCTGATCTTTTCCTGCAAAACAGAAGACACCGACTGAATTACCTGGCCGTTACCGGAGAGCTGGCAAGAGTGTATCTGTATAAAAATGATATGGCAAACAGTTTATTAAATGCCGAACTGATTGTGCTGACCAATAAATTCCCATGGACAAATAAGGCCGATTTTCTGGAGACAGAGGTGACCAAAAAAGACAGAATCTTTTACAAAGAGCTACTGGCTTGCTGGGCCATTCCTAAACAGAGACAACCGCTCATCGATCTGTTCACTAAAGAAAATCCGCCATTCAGTGCGACGCTGCCCCAGATTGAAGAGATTTACGAAAAAGCCGGAGTAGGCGCGGACGATTTGAGGTTCAAACAGTGGTTTGCAGATCGCGCTGCCTTGAATGGTCCGAGACGCGCAATCTTACAGAAATACCTGAGCAATGCCACTCCGATAGCTAACCGTCATCCGCTGGTTGCACCGGCTATCCGTTTAAGCGAAATCTTTTACATCGCAGCTGAGGCAAGTTTCGACACTAATCCATCCATGGCAATGACTTATTTTAATGCGGTACGAAGAGCTCGTGGAATTGGCAGTGATATCACCAGCGTCCCTGACAAACAAGCATTTATCGAACTGCTGATTACCGAAGCAAGAAAAGAGTTCTACGGGGAAAGTCAGCTTTTTTATATGTACAAAAGACTGAACCATGCAGTGAGAATTTCGGCAACACAGTCCAGCCCCGCTTCCGACAAAATATTTGTTTTTCCTCTTCCTGTGGATGAAGAAGCTTACAGAAATAATTAAACAGATCAATCATGAAACAAAATATATTTTATGCCTTTGTGCTCTGCTTGCTGGCCTTGTCCTGCAAGAAGGACGATAAACTACTATACGATTCCCCGGATAATATCTATCTGGATTACAGCAATAAGGATAGTCTGATTTACACCTTCGCTTACTCACTCGGAGTAGAGAAAGACACCCTCTGGATCCCTGTAAAAGTTTCCGGTAAACGAACAGATAAAGACCGGAGTTTTGTGATGGATATCGTGAAATCTGCAACCAGTGCAACGGAAGGGCTGCACTATGAGCCATTGAAATCCAACTATACTTTGCCGGCCGACTCCGGCATTATCCATGTGCCTCTCATCCTGAACAACACAGATCCCGAGCTGCAGAACAAATCAGTATACCTGACCTTAAGGGTTTCTGGAGGCAGCGATTTTAAAAGCAGTCTGCCAGATACGGTAAGAAGTAAGAAGATCCTGTTCTCGAACAGACTGGAATTGCCCATATGGTGGCAGTACTGGGCAGAAATGGGTAGTTACTCCAGGGTAAAACACCAGCTATTCCTGATCAGCTCCGGCACTGTGAACCTTCCTGTGAGGACCAATCCAGACTGGTACCTGGAAATACCGAGAACGCTTTATTATATAGAGAATACCAGATCTTTCCTTAACCATCCCTTTGAATGGGTAAGAGATCATCCGGAAAAGGGTTACGTACTGACAGCAAGAAATGATGGCACAGGTGATTACAATTTTTATAATGTCAATTCTCCAAGCCAGCAATTTCACCTGAAATATTTTTCACAGGCGGACAAGTATGTATTCCTGGATGAGAATAAAGGCCAGATTATTTTATAACTCTAAAAAGCAAAGTAATGAAATTGAAAAATATACTTTTATACGCAATCCTTGTCCTTACGCTTTTTTCTTGTAAAAAAGATATAGGCAACTATGAGTACACCTCTATTTCAGAGCCCACCGTAGTGAATCTTCAGGATGCAACCTTCAGGGCTACCGTGGGTGATACGCTGACCGTGCGCCCATATATAGACTTTCCAGGCGGAGATGCCATGAAAGATTTGTTATTTAACTGGGAGATTTTGGTAACGGAAGAAACCAGGTCTGACAAATACGAAGGTTATCCGCTTAAAATTGTCTATAACCTTGCTCCCGGCCTCCGTTCAGCTAAACTGACTGTGACCAATACGAAAACAGCGATGAAATACTTTATTTCCTTCAAAATACAGGGAGGTACACAATTCTCATTAGGCAAAACAGTGATGAGCGTGGAAAATGGTATTACTAAGTTATCCTTCATCAAACCGGATAATAAAACAGTTCTTGCAGATTTGTATAAGTCATTAAACGGTGAAGATCTCCCGCAAAATGCAGTGCAGCTATTTGGTCGCCCGAGTCCTTACCAGCCCACAGTATCAGAAGATTACTGGGCAATCAGTTCAGATCCAACACAGAAAAGTGTGATTATTGACGGCAATACCATGTTAAGAAAGAGATATTTTCCAGAGCACTTTTTTAATCCCCCGGCAACCATGATTCCGGAAAGGTTTGAATCTGCAAAAGGTTTTGCCACGGGAATTATCAATGGAAAATTGTACATCGCTGTCACCTCTACTGCTCCGTTTGCACCGGATTATGGTAAATTTTCCAATCCGCAGGCCGGGGATTATACGTTATCCAAATTTTATTCAAATACCCCTCAGTTCTATTTTGGATTTGATAAAAAATCTACCGGGTTTGTATCATTTAATAGTGGCGGGGATTATTCAGGTGCAAATTATACGGTAACTGGCGATGCTTTTGATCCGAAGAAAATTGGCATGACAGATCTGATCTATATGAAAGCTGTTCCCGGTACTTCCTATGCATTTTTCAAAGATGCAGCGGGTGCATTATATGAACTGTCTTTCGGTATCGATATGAATGATTATATCAATAAAAAATTAATTACACCTAAATACAAACGGCTGTTCAGGGGAGCCTCGCTCATCCAGCCGGATACCAAATGGCAAAAATCACTTGCCGATGTATTTTATTTCACATCGGGCGACAAAATTTATCGCTATAACCCGCTCAATGAAGAAATAAAGGCACTGGATGCAAATTTCGGCGGGAAGAAAGTAACCATGCTCCAATTGAGCGCGGATGATGAAACGATCACGGCAGGTGTAGAAGGTGCTGTATTCACGCTGGATGTTTCTACAGGATTAAACGGCGTGATTACCAGTATCGTTAACGGTATTCCGGGATCACCAATTGATATAGTAATTAAAAAATAAAATCAGTACTCATGAAATCAATAAAAACTATCATATTCGCATTAGGGTGCTCACTCTCACTGCTATCACTTTCCTGCAGTAAATCCAAGGCTGTGGACGAAGAACCGGCTGATCCTCCCGGTGCGCCGGCAAAAACCTGGCAGGAACACTGGCCAAACCATGATATGCTGGTTACACGTACATTTTACGATGATAACCTGGCGGTATATTATGATGATGACATGCTCAGATCCGTTACCTGGGTCAATAAAACACTAGCTGATTCGTGGATCTATGTGAAGAAAAATTACGGAGCATTTGGTGATGACGGTCGCCTCTACGCGATCCTCCACAGAGTAGTCGACTTCTCCATTCCAGGTGGTGGTGGTCACCCTGCAACATATCTGGATGCCAGTCATGATTTTCACAATGCCATAGACGTTGGATTGGGCAACTGGACTTACCCTACTGGTGAACCTATCGGTATCTCCATTCATGAAATCGGACATATCGTTGAAGGCGCCAATAATGGTGTTCACGGATCACCCTCATTTCCGATCTGGGGTGATAGTAAGATCATGGAAATTTTCAATTACGATGTACTGATGAATATTGGCAGGGAAGATGAAGCGGCAAGGGCCTATGATGAGTGTATGAATGGTACAGATATTTTTCCACGCGCAGGTACAGCATGGTTCAAAAACTGGTTTTATCCAATTTATTCCAAATATGGTAAAGGTGCCGTGCTGAGCAGGTATTTTGTACTGCTCTCTAAAAATTTCCCCCAGGTCAATAAAACCTATACCAGGGACATGAACTGGGGAGAATTTATACATTTCTGGAGCGGTGCTGCCGGCGTGAACCTCAAAGAGCAGGCTACCCTTGCCTTTGGCTGGACTGATGAACTGGAAGCCGCATTCGTCAAAGCGCAGAAAGACTTTCCAAATGTTACCTATACCAACCCGCCCCTTTCAGGCAAATAAATACTACACCTCATCATCCGGCAATTCAGCCGGAATAAAAAATATTAAATATGAAACTCAACCTGCTACTCATGACTGTCCTGATCCCCTTTATGGCGACAGCACAGTCCGACAACTTTACGATGACCGGCAAAATAGGCAGCCTGAATGCCCCTGCGATGGTTTATATTGACTACATGGATAATGGTGTAAGTCATGAAGATTCAACTGCATTAGTCAATGGTGTATTCAAATTTAGCGGCTATATCAATGGCAATGCCTATGCACGAATGGCTTTAGCGTCTAAGGGAGATGGTAAACAACGCGCAGTATATACCGGCGATGTAATTTATTTTTACTTCGGTAAAGAGCAGTTCAGTATCAGTTCTAAAGACTCACTTAGCAATGCAACATTTAAGGGATCAAAAGTATACGATGAATACATTGCTTATAACAAGATTATCGGTGGAACGATAATGGACCTGACAAAGGCTGTCAATGTAGATTTCGCCAGTGGTTCTGCCGCACAGCAAAAAGATACAGTTTACATCAAAGCGGTAGATACAAGATACCGTACAAAAATTGCCGATCGGGCAGACCGCCAGTTTCAGTTCGCTAAAGCACATCCCTCCTCTTATTTCGCTGTGGTTGCCCTCTCTGAATCTGCAGGCAGCAAATTTGACGTGGCTAAAATTGAACCGGTATTCAATGCCTTAAGTGAAGAACTGCGAAATTCTGATACCGGAAAGGAACTCAATCAGCGGATGAAGGCTGCCCGTACGATTGCAATGGGTGCTGTAGCACCTGCGTTTACGCAGAATGATAGCAATGGTAAACCAGTTTCATTAGCCGATCTGAAAGGTAAAACCGTACTGGTTGAATTTTGGGCAAGCTGGTGTGGCCCTTGCCGTGCAGAGAATCCAAACCTGGTAAAACAATATAAATTATATAAAGAAAAAGGCTTCGAAGTACTTGCGGTCTCTTTAGATAGCGATAAAGCTAAATGGGCTGATGCTATCGCGAAAGACGGCTTGCCATGGCTACACGTGTCTGACCTGAAAGGGTGGAATAACGAAGTTGGGCGCATGTACGGTGTAAGAGCTGTTCCGGCAAGCTTCCTGGTAAGTCCAGATGGAAAGATTATCGGAATGGGCCTTAGGGGTGAATCGCTTAATAAAAAGTTAGCAGAAATCCTGTAATATGAGAACTATATTTTCAATCCTCCTGGTTACACTAACGATACATGCCGGAGCATTTTCAAAAAGAGAAAAGCTTCCATTGAAAGTATTATATGTAGGCTACAATCCAGATAAACCTATGCCGGCAGATGTAGTATATTACAGCACATCCCCGGCAGTAGTAGCAAAAGTTTACCAGGCGAGAATGGCCGACTTCAAATCTTTTCTTGAAAGTCGTTTTGAAGAGGTGAAAGTGATAGATGTTAGAGACTATAACCCTTCCTTATCAGAGGCAGCTGATGTGACCATCATGGATGCCGGCCCGGTAAAACTTCCCGCAGATTTTGACCGACCAATGATTCTGATGCATGCAATGGCACCGAATGTAGGTCTCCCTATCGGCTTAAAGTTTGACTGGTATTGCCAGTGTCTTGAAGATGAAGCATTAAATATTAATACCAGACATGAGATCTTTAATACACCAAATAAAGTTAAGCTAACCATGGTAAAGCAGGTCACTCCTGCTTCATTCTTTAATGGCCATGAGGGTATTAAAACTCCCAAAGAAATGCCGATGTGGCGTGTGGTAAAGTCTGGCGCTTCTGCCGATGGCAAATATATCATTGGCATGGTGGCTCACGGCGAGGGATTCAATGATTCGCCAGATGCAGAATCCATTTCCGGAGGGGTATGCTTAAAAAATGCAGAGGCAGTGGCGTTAGGCAGACAGGGAAATTATTTCATGTGGGGTTTTTCTGCTTCTCCAAATTATATGACCGATGAGGCGAAGGAAGTATTTGTGAATGTGGTATCATATATTAAAAAGTATGACCATATTCCTGCTATAGTTAAGAAAACACAGATTGCAACGCGCAGCAGCATCGATGAACAGGTATACCGGATAGATGAGAAGCTATATAAAAAAGCTATCATTTCACGCCGTGAAGGAAATATACGCATGTTAAAACTGCAGTCGGACCTTAAAAAGAGACAAGCCTCAGGGGAAGATATTGGCAGAAGCAATGAGATGTTCTTAAAAATGCCTGTAACTAATGATGTAGAAAGCTTTGAAAGTTACCTTAAAAATCAGGCGGGAGCTACTTTATTCGGAATGTTTGGTACTGACACAAAATTGTATCATAAATATTTCCACGATAACTATGAGTACTTTTATCCTTCAGATGGTTACTCGCTCCAACTAGATAAAGATGCACAGCATTTGGGATTATCAAACAGAAAAGTAGTCTTACTTGAAAAGTGTATTCAACTGCTCGAAAGCAACGAAGAACTAGCGATGGCACAGCGTTTATTGGAACGGTACACGCTCATGAAATATTCCACCGCCGCAGAATGGAGAAACTGGTATGAGCTGAATAAAACCAGCCTGTTTTATACTGAAGCAGGCGGATTCAAGTTTATGGTGAATAGCATTGGCCAAAAAGAGACGGATAAACGCGTTGAGATTGAAGCGCCGGAAGTTCATGCGAATACTGTTATGGCAGAACCTACAGCAGATGAACCAGTTGTAATTTCTGCTCAGTTTATACCTGTAAAAGGAGAAAAATCCGGGGAGATGATTATTAGTGCTTCCATTTTAAAAGGATGGCATATTTATGCTTATGTAGACAAAGATAGTCCCTTTATACAAACGGAACCGCTACTGGAATTGCCAGAAGGAGCAAATACCGAAAAGGACTGGCAAAGTTCCGCTGCAAGCCCCTATCCGGGGAATAAAGGGGTGTTTATCTTTGAAGATAAAGCATCATTCAAGATTAAAATCAACTATAAAGACAGCAAGCCAGGTTCAGTCATCACATGCGGATTATTTTACCAGACTTGTGACGAGACAAAATGTTTACCACCTGCAAAAAAAATGGTGCAAATAAAAATATAGCTTTCAAAAACAGCGGCCGCATCATGATGAATGATACGGCCGCTAATATTTCAAAGGGACCGGTTTATTTCATCGATACCAAGGTAGATTTTAATTGTTTCACTTCTGCTGATGAACTTGCTGAGGCTTTAAATATTGTATTTGCGCTCATTGCACTCCCATAAAAATTTGTATTTCCAGCGGCATCAATTGCCAGGGAAGCACCGTTTAAAGAGATTCCTGCAAAAAGACCTTTACTTCGTGAGTATGAATATACTTCAGCTTCCAGCTTATAATCTGTATTTGCTGTGGAGTTCCTGCCAACCGGCCCCGCCGCAACAGAAAGATCACCGCCTAAAGTAAAGCTGCTCTTATTAATTTCTGTCAGACTTTTGCTGTTCTTGAATATCAATACCAGGTCTACCGACTGCACGCCTATCTGCGCACCTATACTACCGCCCGTAATTGTCACAAAAACAGGGTTGCTCCATGTACCATCAGCTTTTTTAACCATGGCTAATCCTTTCCCACGCTTTCCACCAACTACAAAACCAGCATTGATCAGTTTCGGGACAACGATAATTCCTTGTGTTACGGCAAGCAGTTCCGAAGGAATCGATTCCTTCATCTTACTAAAATCAGAAAGTACTGTTGTAGCAGCCTCAATTTTCTTTTGTTCTTTTTCCTGTGCATTCACAGTTCCAGATAATAATATGCCTGTACATAAAAGAAAAGCAGTACTGGCTTTTAAAAAATTCATCGTTTTCATAATCAGATTTTATTATTTTTTGTATTGTAATAACTGTTACCATTAACGGTATAACTGTCATTACAATACATCAAACAAATAAAAAGCCAATCTGTGTTTCTTAAACAAGAAAAGATAATATCATGATAAAAATGGGAAATTATTTTTTCACAGCATCAATTGCACGATCCAAATGTACATATCCGCCATCAATATACACTAGCTGCCCGGTAGTATGGCTAGAGCGCGGGGAAAGTAAAAACACCACTGCATTAGCAATTTCCTCGGCAGTAGTCATCCTGTTTCCCAAAGGGATTTTCCCAATGATTCCTGCCAGTTTCTCTTCAGAATCTGGTAATGAACTGATCCAGCTTTGGTAAAGCGGGGTAAAACACTCCGCTACAATCACTGCATTTACCCTGATGCCATATGGAAGCAATTCTACAGCCCATTCTCTTGTTAATGCATTTCTTGCTCCGTTCGACGCCGCATAAGCGGAAGTGCCACCCTGACCAGTGTCTGCTACTTTTGAGCCAATATTTACAATTGAACCTTTTGATAGCTTGAGTGAAGGCAATACACTTTGTGCCATTAAATAATAATGTACTACGTTTTTATGAAGACTCTCCATGAAAGATGTGTAGTTTCCACTTTCCAATCCCACATTATCATTCACACCTGCGTTATTGACCAGTCCGTCTATCTGTCCGAATTCCTGCAACACTGACTGCACTGTGCGCTCTGCAGCTGCAGGATCAGTCAGCTCAGCCACTAGCTGATGCGCCTTTAAACCTTGGCCCCTAAGCTCATTTATCAGGTTCATATTGTCCTTTTCATTCCTGCCAATGATGACCGGAACTGCACCTTCGGCTGCCAGTACCTTAACGATACCTTCACCGATCCCCTTTGCTCCACCGGTTACGATGATCACTTTATTCTTTAACTGAAGATCCATTGTTAATCTGCTAATTTCACATAATCAAATACTTCCTGTCTGGAAACACCAAGACCATCAATACCTAATTCTACCACATCACCTGCTTTAAGATATACAGGAGGTTTAAAACCAAGTCCTACCCCTGCTGGTGTTCCTGTTGAAATGACATCGCCAGGCAACAGCGTCATAAACTGACTTACATAAGATATCACGAAAGGAACATTAAATATAAAATTGGATGTATTTCCATCCTGCATCATTTTACCATTCACGCTCAGCCATAAACGAAGATTATCTACATCTTTAATCTCATCCTGTGTAGCCAGAAACGGACCTAAAGGTGCAAAAGTATCACAACCTTTTCCCTTATCCCACGTACCGTTACGCTCAATCTGGAACTCACGCTCAGAAACATCATTGTGTAATACATACCCTGCTACATAATTTAAGGCATCAGCTTCTTCAACATAACTTGCTTTTTTGCTGATGACTACTGCCAGTTCAACCTCCCAATCAGTCTTAACAGAATTTTTAGGTATAGTAATCTGATCAAAAGGGCCTGTTAAAGCCGTAGTAGACTTCATAAAAATCACCGGCTCTGGCGGAAGTGGTGCATTGGTTTCCTTCGCATGGTCAGCGTAATTTAAACCGATACAGATCAGTTTAGACGGCCTTGCTACCGGAGATCCTAAACGGGAACCTTCTGGTACAGGGATGAGTTTACCATCATTTGCTTTTACAAACTCAGCTAATCTTTCCAGTCCGTTATCTTCAAAAAATTGTTCATTATAATCGCCTCCGAAAGCAGAAGTATCATACCAGATATCATTGATAATTACACCAGTTTTCTCTTTTCCTTCAGCACCCCATCTTATTAATTTCATTCTCTTGTTTTTTAGTTATTTAATTTTATAAAGCCTCCATCTAACGGGTAATCGTTACCAGTAACGAAACCGGCTTCATCGGAACACAGATACAATGCCAGAGCAGCAACTTCTTCAGGTTTACCCATCCGGCCTACAGGCTGACTTTTACTCAGCTTCTCGAAAATCTCCTCTTCTTTACCAGCATAATTTTTTGCAATGAAGCCATCCACAAATGGCGTATGCACCCTTGCAGGTGAAATACTGTTACATCTGATATTTTCACCAATATAATCACGCGCTACAGATAGTGTCATCGCAAAAATTGCCCCTTTGCTCATAGAATAGGCAAAGCGATCTGTTATACCTACAACCGCAGCAATAGAAGCCATATTTAAGATCACACCTCCGCCTCTTTCTCTGAAAGCAGGAATCGCGGCGAACAAACAATTGTAAGCACCTTTCACATTCACTTCAAATACTTTTGTGAAATCTTCTTCATTGGTTGTATCAGCTTTACCTATATGTGCTATTCCGGCATTATTTACCAGGATGTCTATTGCGCCAATGGTCTGAAGGGTGTGAATGACCTGCGACTGTTTACTGACGTCACAACCATGTCCGAAGGCTTTCCCTCCTTCTTGCGTAACTTCATCTACCGTTTGATTTGCCGCTTCGGCATTTAATTCTATGATATGGACAGTAGCTCCCTGTCTCGCAAAAAGCAGAGAAATTGCTTTTCCAATACCACTTCCACCACCTGTTATAACAGCTATTTTTCCTTCTAAACTAAACATATATTCATTTTATAATGATACACCTCTTTTCCAGGGAATGAAATCATCCTGACCTAAAAGTACAGCTTTAGGTTTAATATTTCCACTGGCAACTTCAATAACATAATTTAAAATTCTTTCTCCCGCCTCCTCAATTGATTCTACACCTTCGATGATCGTACCACAATTGATATCGATAATATCAGGCATTTTATGATAGAGATTCGTATTCGTAGAGATCTTGATGACCGGTGCAACAGGGTTTCCCGTCGGTGTCCCCAATCCTGTAGTAAACAACACTATATTAGCACCAGATGCCACTTCAGCAGTAGTACTTTCTACGTCACTACCTGGTGTACACAGTAAATTCAATCCGGGTTTAGTGATTTTTTCAGGATAATCCAACACTGCTGTTACAGGAGAATTTCCACCTTTTTTTGCAGCCCCAGCTGATTTTATCGCATCTGTAATCAGACCGTCCTTAATATTTCCTGGTGAAGGGTTGGCGTAAAAACCTGACCCTGTAGCTTCTGCAAGCTCATTGTACCTATGCATGAGCTGCATGAATTCATTTGCAGTTTGTTCGTCCACACATCTATCGCTCAACTCTTGTTCAACACCGCAAAGTTCAGGAAACTCAGCAAGCACTACACTGCCACCAAGGGTAACCAGAATATCCGAGACATGCCCTAAAGCGGGATTAGCAGAAATACCGGAGAAACCGTCAGAACCACCACACTCTAGTCCGATACACAATTTATCTAATGTTGCCGGGCTGCGCTCCTGCTCATTTGCCCTGATGAGTCCGGCAAAGGTTTGTTTTAATGCCTCTTGTAAAAGAATACTCTCCGTACCGGTCTTTTGTTGTTCCAGTATCACCAGCGGTTTATTAAATTGAGGGTCCCGCTTTGTAATTTCATCTTGTAAGATGCTAACCTGTGCATGCTGACAACCCAGGCTCAACACAGTTGCACCTGCTACATTCGGATGAGTAATATACCCTGCTAATAATCCGCAAAGTGTATCAGAATCCATTCTCGTGCCACCGCAACCCATATCGTGTGTAAGGAATTTTATCCCGTCAATATTCTTAAATAATTTGTTTGTCTGGGCCGCTTCAGCAGTATGTTGTAAGTCGGCCGACAAAATATCTTCAATACTTTTACCGGTCTGATAAAGTTCAATCAGACTCTCCACCTCATTTTCATAACTTTTCGCTTTCTTAAAACCAAGCTTGCTTGTCAGTGCCTCTTTTAAAACTTCCACATTTCTATTTTCGCAAAACACCAGCGGAATTACAATCCAGTAGTTAGCAGTTCCGACAGTATTATCCGATCGGTGGAAGCCCATGAAAGTTCTGTCTTTAAATGCGGAAACGTCAGGTTGCTGCCATGCTGTTTTACGTTCAGACAGCTGGTAGCCTTCTGCGGCATGGTAAACATTATCTACCGTTATCGCAGATCCCTGAACAATCGCTGAACCTGCTTTTCCTACAAGTACACCATACATATAAATCTCCTGATCAGGATGTAAATCCTGCATTGTAAATTTATGTTTGGCAGAAACAGCAGTGGCTAATGTAAAAGACTGATTGGCAAAATTGACTGTAAATCCCTGTGGCAAATCGGTGAGGGCCACAAGAACATTGTCCTTCGGGTGGATTTGTATAAACTGTGTAATTGGCATTTTTAAGTAGATAAACCTATTTGGTTAGCCAAAGAAAAGGTATTCTTTAGTGACTTTACTTATAATTTTATCCAATCATTAAGTTATTTTGGCATCAGAAAAAAGAGATAAGTTCTGATCACCGGCTAAAAACCGGCAATCAGATTCCTTATAACAGACACACCATATATGTAACATGTTTAACCTAAGCTTTGATCGCAGGTTTTTGAGCGTAATCAGCCCAAAGTTCATCCAGCGTTTTACCAGTAAGCTTAACCCAGGTTTCAGGCGTATAAGTATGCGCACGCAGCGTACTGTCCATTTCTTTAACCAGCCCTGGCTTAATGTTCTTTTCTATCCATAAAAAGAACCGGCCCGTGATGCGGTAACTATTGGTATAATTTTGTTTAGGATTAAATTCCGGCAGTTCCCATTTAGATCCTTTATTGTCAATTCCATATTGATAACGTACATAATCTGCAATTCCTTCAGTCAGCCATACTGGTCCGGCACTATATCCATAACCTTGTACGATATGCATAGTTTCATGCGTTACCACATCGGTATCATAAGGATGGGCTTTCATATAACCGGCGCTAAATAGAATTCTGTTACCACTGGCTTCTGCTACAGCTTTGTATGCGGTATCCACCACAAAGCGTACTTCTTTTGTAGAATTTCGGTTGAATGTTTTAACCAGTAAAGGATAAACTTTGAAATAGGTATCAATCAGTTTTTGCTTCACCTCCGGGTTAAGGCCCGGATCCCTGCTTTCAAATATAAGGGTATAACCCTTTCTTTTAATTGTATCTGCCGGAGCACTTGCCGAAGTTGTATTATTCCATAACAGGCAGATGCCTGTGATCAATGCAGCATAAAAAATTTGTGATTTCATATTTGTGTATTAAATGAGATTAATGATGATGAATATGATTTTGCGCAATTACCAGCCTGGATTTTGAACAATAAGCGGCACTTTCTGTACGTCGCCATTCGGAATTGGGAACAGATAATGTTTTTTCTCAAATACTCTTGATTCAATTTTTACTACATTATAAAAACCATTATTTACATTTTTATAGATGTCCAGCCCCGTAATTCCCCTATCGGTAGTTTCAGCTATTTTCCATCGGCGAACATCGAAGTAACGTGCATTCTCAAATGCAAGTTCAATTCTTCTCTCCTTATGAATCGCTTCGCGCATAGCGTCAATACCAGCAGGTGCAGGTAGATTAGCAGAGCCATACTGTGGAACACCAGCACGTTCACGAATTCTATTCAGGTAAATCAGAATATCCGGATCGCCAGGATTTGATTCATTCAAAGCCTCTGCATAATCAAGATATATTTCTGCAAGTCTCACCATGATGAGCGTTCTGCCGCCATTATTCCTGCTGCCTACAGTCATATTTTTCCTTACTACATATCCTGTGGATGAATAATCATTATTACCTATACCTGCTTTTCCTGCATTACCGTTAAATTCAAGATTGGTAATGATATTATCGCTGAAATTGATCCACTTGCTGTTATTATAGGTGATGCCTACATAAAATCTCGGCTCCCGGTTGATGTACCTCTTAGATACAGACCTTTCCACATCGTCATAAGGAGATTTAAAATTAGCTACGCCTACACTATCGTATCCCGACAGTGGATCTTTAATTGATCGTCCATTGGCCATAAAGTAAGCATCTACTACATTTTGTGTCGCAGATAAAAATGAGCCTCCTTTACTGGACGAAGGTGCATTATTATGGTTCGGGGTCATATCATATAACAGATAAGTAATGTCCGGATCCCCATTCGCAAAAATAACTTCAGAATTCCAATCCGTTAACATGACGTCACGACATGATAAGTATGGACTAAAAGAGCCATCTGCATTGTTTTTCCTGAAAAGCGTAAACCCAGGAAAAGTGGTAATAAATGATTTAGCGGCATCGGCTGCTCTTTTCCATTTAGTCACATCAACAGCCTGACTGATCAGCTGTTTTCCATCTGCATTTTTCAAACCTGCCATATCTGTATTTCCATTAAAAAGCGGACTTGCGGCAGTTAACAGTGCTTGTACTTTATAAGCCTGTGCTACAGCTTTGTTAACATGTCCATATTCATCAATTGAAGCTGGAGTAACAGGGAGATTAGAGGTAGCTGCATCCAATTCACTTACAATAAAATCAATACATTCATCAAAAGTATTTCTTGGTTTACTGATCGAAACCAGTGACGCATCTGCAGCGATCGGATCGTTACCTAAAAGTACAACTGGTCCATATAAACGTACGAGTTGATAATAATAAATAGCACGCAACGCTCTGGCTTCATTGCTATACCGTGTAATCCGGTCCTCATTCAGATTGCAATCCTGACATTTATTTACATTGGCAATAAAATTACTGGCCGATTGTATACCTCGGTAATAGTTTTGCCAGTAAGAATTTACAAATCCTGTTGTAGCATCCCAGGCACCCTGATTAATAGCGTTAGTACCAATTGTCGGGATCGTATAATCTGCCTCATCAGATGCGCCGGTCCATAATCCTGCATTAGACAAGGTAGGAACACGCTGAAGTGCTTCATCTGGAAGCGTGGAATAGACATTTGCCAATACACGGTCCACCGTTGCGCGGGTTGAAAATGACTCATCAAAAGTCAGCCTGTCATCCGGAACCTGATCTAAATATTTTTTACAGCTGTAATTTGATACCATTAAACCAGCAGCAAGAATAGATATAAATAATTTTTTCATATGATTAAAATCTAACATTAACACCAACAGAATAAGTAGAAACCAAAGGGTATTTTGTACCGTTTGATGTATTTAATTCAGGATCCCATAATTTGAACTTACTGAACGTTGCTACATTATAACCTGTTAAATACACTCTGAAATTCTGAACACCTATCGACTTTACACCATTCTTGAAGGTATAACCCAGATCCACAGTCTTCAACCGCAGGTAACTCACATCACGCTGCCACCAAGTACTTGCCTGGTAATTGTTATTGTTATTCCCATAAGATAAACGGGGATAAAAGACATCCTGACTTGGGTTATCAACCGTCCAGCGGTCTGTTGCATTTGCGTAGATATTGCTCAGCCCACCTGAAGCAGCAAAAGGTTGAATAGCCGGACCGCCCAGCATGATATCAGCATTATGCTGTCCCTGAAAGAATGTACCAAAATCCCAGTTCTTATATTTAAATACGAAGCCGAAACCATAGGTGGAAGCCGGAACATCTCCATTTCCAATTTTTGTCTGGTCAAAAGCATCAATTACGCCATCACCATTTAAATCCTTGTACTTTATGTCTCCCGGCAAAATCGCTGCCCTGCTGCCAAATACAGCACTATTGTTGATCTCGTCCTGACTAGTGAATAAGCCTTCTGCTACGTATCCGAATCTTGCTAGTACACCGCTCCCTCTTCTTTCCTGATAAGCGTATTTTACAGGGGCCTGATCATTTTCTATCACCTGATTTTTGTTATACGTATAATTCCCCCTGATCGCAAGGCTGGCATTTTCGCTTAACTTTGCAAAATATTCCAGCGTCGCGTCTATCCCTTTATTCTCTACAATCCCAAGGTTACCAAAAGGGTTTGTAGTAAGCCCGATATAGTTTGGTACAGCACCTCTCTCCAGGAAGATATCTTTACGGCGCTCTTTAAATAAATCTACGATAACTGAAAGGTTGCTGTTCAGCATTTTTAGTTCGAAGCCGAAATCCTGTTTATGTGATTTTGACCAGCTTACATCTACACCATACGCAGTTACGTTTATACCTGTAAAACTCTGACCCCGGTTCTGCCCAAAAACATAGCCCGGCTGACTACCGGAAACCTGGGTGAGATAGTAAAATCTTTGGTTATCGTTTAACACATAACCATTTCCACTGCCCCCACTACCTACCTGACCATCAGTATATCTGAATTTAACGAACTGGAAGGTATTGGTCAGCGGTTCAAAGAATTTTTCATTAGACAAAATCCATCCTATTCCAAAGGCCGGGAAGAAACCAAAACGTCTGTCAGGTGCAAAATTCTCTGACCCATTATACCCCATATTAAATTCTGCAAAGTAGCGATCGTCATAAGAATAGGTAGCACGACCTGCAACACCTAGTGTACGATAAGGGATAGATTTAGTAAAGCTATCTGCAAAAGCATTGAGGTTATCTCCCTGGTTATATAAAGCCAGACCAGACACTGCATGTTTGCCGAACTGGCGACTATAACTGAAACCCGCCTCTGCATATAACTTCCTGTCTCCCCCATTCACATAAGTATAATTCAAATACTTCTGTCCTTTAAAAATAGGGCTGCCATAATTAAGTGAACCATCCGCATTATAAGGATTATTCTGACTTACATAATAAGTATCTTCTCTCCTCGTCCGGTTTACACCATTGTTATTTGCTGCATCAAAAGAATACATCGCAGAAAATGAAAGTCCTTTCGTAATAAAAGACATGTCCTGAGACAAGCGAAGATTCGAGTATAACTGACTGGTGTAATTTGTTCTGTAGCCTCTTCTCGTGATATCAGCATATGGATTCCGCTGATCGCCTTGTGAGCTTTTCCCGGGAATAAATCCATTAGGATATAAAATCGGGAATTCTACCGGAGAGATTTGAAATGCCTGTTCAAATACTTGTTGAGCAGTATTGTCACCCGGATACCTACCCTGTGCGAACACCCCCTTCAGTCCGAGATCAAGTTTGGTAGTCGGCGTAATGTCCCAGTCCAGATTGGTACTTACATTGTACCTGGAATATTTCTGATTGGCATTATAACTCTGCGAATTATCAGTTTCAAAAAGACCGGTTTCATCATAATATCCCAGAGACACAAAATAACGTGCATTATTTACGCCCCCTGATAAACTCGTATTTGCCGTGCGGCTCTGTCCATAATCTTTAAAGATGGCATCCATCCAGTCAACATTCGGATAAACATTCGGGTCTATACCCGATATTGTTTTACCAATTACATCTGATGAATATAATGGTGTATACGTACTTCCCGATCTGATTGCTTCCGTAGCCTTGGCTTCATTTGCGAGATTCATGTAATCCACACCATCTATCAGCTTCGGCGTATTCGTGAGCTTGCTGATCCCCTGAAAGTAATTAAAACTTATTGTAGGTTTCCCCACCTTACCTCTCTTTGTATTAACCAGAATTACGCCATTTGCGCCCCTGATCCCATACACTGCAGTCGCGGATGCATCTTTAAGTACAGTAAACGATTCGATATCATCGGGACTTAATCCATCTATCGGCCTGTTAGGTACACCATCAACAATAATCAAGGGTTTAGCATCAGAACCTCCCATTGTAGCAATACCCCTGATCCAGATGTCCGCCTGATCAGATCCGGGTTCACCATTTCTGGTTACCCCAACAACCCCGGCAATTCTTCCTGCCAGCATCGAACTGATATTTGCAGTAGGCTGTTTCAGGTCTGCCGCTTTTACGGATGACTGCGCACCGACCAGACTTTCTTTCTTTTGTGTACCATAAGCTACCACAGCAACTTCCTGCAGCTCTCCTCCAACCGGTTTAAGCTGAATAACAATATTCTTCTGAGTTCCTACAATAATTTCTACCTGCTCATAACCCACATAGGTAATTAACAGGACCGATTTCTCATCCGGTACTGTAATACTAAATGCGCCATTTTCATTCGCAGAAACAGAATTGATAGTCCCCTTAACTCTGATTCCGGCACCTATTAAAGGTAGTCCGGTTTCGTCCTTTACTATTCCCCTCACTACAATATCTACAGCCTTTTCCTGAACAGGTTTGTTTAAGCTAGTAATGAGCACTGTATTGTTTTCGATTTTAAAGAACAGGTTTTGTTTATTAAGACATACTTTCATTACTTCATCCAGCGGAGAGTTTTTGAAATCAACATCTATCAGTTTTGATTTTTTTAAGTTTGTAGCGGACCATAATACGTTGTAGCCTGTTTGTTTCCTGATTTCTTTAAACATCTGCTCCAAAGAGACATGCTGTTGTTTGAAAGTAATCTGGGCAAACCCCGAGGCGCTTACCTGCATTATAGCTGCTGTTAGTAGAAAGGCGGTTAGCTTCATAACTAGCAGAAATTTGGACATGCGACATTGATGCCGACATAAAATTTTAGTAAAAATTCTATACATTTGATAATCTGATTAATCAATAAATACTTGTGTTCACAATGATTTCCGGTTGATCTTTTTATAATCAGGGGCGTTGCAACCGCTCCTGATTTTTTTCCGACACCGTTCCTTTTAATCCTTCCTGTTAGGGATCTTTCTCTTGATTTTTCATCTTTGGTTTGGTTTAAGGTTTGGTTGTTATTTATTCTGTTGGTTATTTATTAGAAAGATCATTTGTTCATCACCAGAATCCTGTTGGGAAGAATCTTAAAACGGACATGACCTGTGATCTCCAGCATATGCAAAATCTGGGAAACATTACCAAATCTGGAAATGCTACCGCCAAAGGGCTCACTCTTTATTGCATCAGCAGCATATTCTATATCTACATTATACCATCTCGATATCTTTCGCATAATGCTCTCCAGACTTTCATTGTTAAAAACGAACAGTCCATTTTTCCATGCAAGAATTTCTTCCATATCCACCACTTCCACATGTAGCTTATCTTCTTTAAGTATACTTTGCTCCCCTGGCTTTAAAATTTTTGAGGAGAGTAATCTGTTTGGCATCACTTTGACTACACCTTCAAATAAAGTAGTTTTTGTCCCCTGCTCATCAGGATAGGAATTAATATTAAAATGCGTACCCAGTACCACAACCTTTTGCTCAGGAGTATTCACCATAAATGGACGTTCGGGATTTTTTGCAACTTCGAAGTAGGCTTCACCATTTAAGATGACACTCCGTTCGTTTGCTGCAAATGCGGTAGGAAACTTGAGTGATGAAGCCGTATTGAGCCAAACTTTTGTACCATCTGGCAGTTGTACCTGATACTGCCCCCCTTTCGGAGTAATTATGGAATTGTAAGCCAGGGGATTTATGGATTTAACTTCTTTAATCTGGAATAAAAGTTGTCCATCTGCCGTTTTAGTAACGATTAACCCCGATTGTTCAGCAATTTTTCCTGTTGATGCATCATCCAGCGCAATCTTTTTTCCATCAGCCAAAATAAGCGTCGCTTTGTTTCCCCCAGGCGCAATATCATGTATAGTATTTTGTGGTAAGCCGGCGTTCGTTTTCGAGATATAGAAATAAAATGCAGTACCAAGGCAAATTAAAAAGGTAGCAGCGATGCTTAGATTTCGAATGAAATTTAACCTGCTGACTTTGGCCTTGTTTAGCGGTAATGATTTCCACACCTCAGATTTTGAGCTTTCAATCTCATGGTGATCAGGATACCGTCCATCTTCTGGCATATAAAGATACCAGCCTTCGATGATAGCTTTTTCTTCTTCATTACACAAACCAGCAGCATAATTCTGCAATAGATCCTGAGCGTTTTTCTTCTGCATATGTCAAGGAATAAATCTCCTTACCACATATAAGACGAGATCATGACTGGCATGGGGTACGCAGAATTATTATTTTGTTAAAAAATGTTAAAAATAAAACTCAATAGCAGGAATTTAATAGATTTTGAACAAAATCAGAAGATAAATTAAGAGTCCAAGCTTAAGACGAAGTATCCTTAAAGCCTTTTTGACCTGTGTTCTCACAGTTAGCTCAGATAAATCCAGCAATACGGCAATTTCCTTATGACTCAAATGGGATTTACGACTTAATTCAAAGACTTCACGCATTTTTGCAGGCAAACAGGAGATTTCTTTCTCAATAATAGCAGCGAGATCCCGCTCACGTATCCGGTGATCTGCATAATTGAAATCGTGGTCGATATAATGCTGTAGTGAATCGATATATTTCTCCTCTACTTTTTTATGGGTTATTAAATCAAGAATCTTATTACGCATGGCAGCATATAGGTAACCAGCAAGATTTGCAGTGACATCAAAAGATTCACGTCTGGTCCATAAAGAAGTGAACAATTCATGAATAATATCCCTTGCTTCTTCCTCATCCCGCAGTCGTTTGCAGGCATGAATGTATAAAATTCCGTAAAACCGATTATAAATTTCAGCAAAAGAAGCTTCATCCCCCCCTTTAAAGAGAGATGACAATTCACGGTCTGTTAGTTGATTATAGGCCAGCATTTTTAGCGATATAGGCGCAATCTATGTAAAAAAAACACAAAACCTAAGCACTGGCAATAAATAGTTAAAACGAATTAGCTAATAAAATAGAGCGTAAAACAACTATTTAAATTGTTATAAAATATTTAAGTTTGTTTTTAAAAAAATTGAGCGTGTATAGCACTAAGGTCATAAAAAGGAAATCAGTTTCCTGACTTCTCATTGATCCGGTAGGCACATCTTCTGCCCCCTTCAATGATATACTCAATCCTGCGGATAATTGTATCGGAGAATACAGATTGCAGTGTTTTCAGTTCAGCCTGGCAGATTTCCCTGTTTGCCTGTGCAGCTGCACAAATTGGACAATGGTTTTCGATCAGAATAAAACCATCTTCATCTTTGATATACTGGGCCATATATCCTTCCCTGCTTCTGATCGCAACAAATTTGCTGATCCTGCCCTCCAAATCCATAACACCTGTCATTTCCTGGAGGTATTTATTAGTACCCTTGTCGCCATTGGCACTGATTACCTGGGCTACAGCAAGTTCGCCCAACGTTTCTTTCATGACTTCCATTAGCCTTACCGTCAATGCAGCATGTGTATCCGGAAACCGCATATGACCAAGATCGGTCAACGACCATACTTGCTGTGGCCGTCCTCTGCCTATCACTGAAACGGTCGAATTCACAAGTCCTTCTTTAGCCAATTTAAGCATTTGAGAACGCGCACCTTCTACAGTAACTTTAAGTTCGGCAGCCAGTGCAGACAAAGGCTGTGGTCCACTTGCCTTGAGCATGTCGACCGCACGTTCTTTAAATGGCCGCTGTTTACTTTCCATTACAACCAACCTAATTCCAGTCTGGCCTCGTCACTCATCATCTCCCTATCCCATGGCGGATCAAAAGTAAGCCGCACTTCTACCTCACCAATTCCTTCAATGGC
>Ga0247813_10000959_pt1 | contig 23127 bp, 18 predicted proteins | sample UWRJL169409C1_FD_180719 | JGI IMG/M metagenome (GOLD analysis project Ga0247813, IMG submission 180719) | Plant litter microbial communities from Arlington Agricultural Research Station in Wisconsin, United States - UWRJ-L169-409C-1 | ecosystem: Environmental > Terrestrial > Plant litter >...
TACTTTCACTGGAAACAACAATATGATTTTTTTGACCGGAGCCAATATGGCAGGGAAGTCTACTTTCATGAAGTCGCTCGGAATAGCTCTTTATCTCGCACACATGGGTTTTCCACTTGCCGCAAAAGACCTTCAGTTTTCGGTTCTTGATGGGATCTATTCGTCTATAAATGTCCCGGACAGTTTGAACATGGGGTATAGCCATTTTTATGCAGAGGTTTTAAGGGTAAAAAAGGCAGCGGAAGAAGTGGCTTCGGGAAAGAGCTTTTTAGTGCTGTTTGATGAACTGTTCAAAGGAACCAATGTTAAAGATGCTTATGATGCAACCTTATCCGTCACCAATGCCTTTGCACAGTTCAGAAAATGCTTTTTTATTATCTCTACGCACATTATTGAAGTAGGGGAAGCTTTGCAAAAAACTACCGAAAATGTGCAGTTCGCTTATCTGCCTACATTGATGGAAGGTAAGGTCCCAAAATATACTTATTTGCTTGAGGAGGGAATTACGACGGATCGGCAGGGTATGCTGATCATTGAAAACGAAGGTATTCTGGAGCTGCTTAAAAATAAAAATCAACAAATTCCTGAGGATAAAATCACCATAAACTAAATTTTACTGATGAAACATCATATATTCTGCATTTGTATTTTACTAATGACGGTAGGGACTTCTGTTGCACAGAAGGGATTGAGCCGGAGGGAAGCGGAAGCGCTTTCAGTTAAAGAATGGGCGCAAGAAAAGCAGCGGCTGCTTCCTGCGGCACAAAAAGTGTGGACAGAGAGCATCATTAAGTTCGGCGATTATACTATGCCGATCGCCTACAGGGTATTCGGAGATAAGCCCGCAGACGGGCGAAGCCTCTATTTCTCGCTACATGGCGGGGGAAATGCTCCTGCTGCTGTAAACCACCAGCAGTGGGAAAACCAGCGGACGCTTTATGCCATTCAGGAAGGTCTGGTCATTGTACCTCTGGCGCCTACCAATACCTGGAATTTATGGCACGAGGACCATATAGATAATCTGCTGGATTCCCTGATACGCTACGGAATGGTTTTAGAAGACGTGAATCCGAATAAAGTGTATATTCTTGGGTACTCTGCAGGTGGGGATGGTGTTTTCCAGCTGGGGCCGCGTATGGCCGACCGTTGGGCAGCGGCTTCCATGATGGCCGGACATCCTAGTGACGCGAATCCGCTGAACCTTCGCAATCTTCCCTTTTCCATTTATATGGGAGGCAGGGATACTGCTTATCACAGAAATACACTGGCGGTAGCCTTCAATGAAAAGCTGGACAGCCTTCAAAATCTTGATCCGAAAGGCTTTATTCATGATTTTCATTTGTATGCAGACAAAGCGCATTGGATGGACAGAAGAGATACGATCGCAATTCCATGGATGGCTTCCTTCAAAAGAAATCCATTCCCGCAAAGGGTGGTATGGGTAGAAGACAACAGAGTTCAGCACAGGTTTTACTGGCTATCAGCACCTGTTACAGCTCAGGTGAAAGGCGCGGAGGCGGATGTCAGTATCAGGGGAAATGAAATTTACATTGACAAAAATACTTTCAGCAAGCTGAATATCAACCTTAATGATCAACTCCTGGATTTGGACAAGCCGGTTTCTGTAACGATGGGGGGAAAGGTTATATTCCGGGAAAAGCTGAAAAGGAGTTTGCCGGTTATCCGAAAGACAATAAGGGAGTACCAGGATCCGGTGATGGTTTTTTCCGTTACGCTTGTCTTGACCGGTAATAACATCCAAAAGGCCGGTTCTGCCTTCATTAAAGATTTATCATCGGTGGATGCTAGGAGAAAATAAATAATAAGTGTTCCATCCATTGTGATGGGACACTTATTCAATGGGGAGCAGCTGAGACTAGGGTGATGGTGACTCATTTTTTTTAAACTCACTTGGACTCATCCCATACTTTGATTTAAAAACAGTGGAAAAGTAGTTGGGTGAAGAAAAGCCAACCATATAAGTGATTTCTGAAATACTGTATCTTTCATTAATTAGTAAATACTTTGCCTTTTTTAGTCGTCTGTTCATAATATAGTCTGTAATGCTGCAGTCTAACAGCGCTTTTACTTTTCTGTACAATTGCACCCTGGATATTCCAATCTCTTTACTAATCTCATCAACATTGAAATTTTCGTTTGAAAGATTTTGCTCAACGATCCCCGCAAAGTCATTTATAAATTTCTTGTCCAAACTTTTCGACACGGGTTGTTTACCTGATAAACCGATATGGCTGATATAACGCGATTTCAAAAGGCTACGATTCTTCAGCAAACCTTTAATGGTGGCTAACAAATATTCATAATTAAAGGGTTTAACAATATATGTATCGGCCATACTTTCCAGCCCGTCAATCTGATGCTCGAGGCTACCATGAGCGGAAAGCAGTATAATAGGTATATGTGATGTCCTGATGTCAGATTTTAGTTTTTCTGTAAGGGCACGTCCTGAGGTTCCCGGTAATACCAGATCAGAAATGATCAGATCTGGTATCTTTTCATAGGCCAGACTGAGGCCGTTATTTCCATCATTTGCAAGAAAAACCTCATAATCTTCGCTTAGTTTATTGCCCAAATAATATAACAAATCATTATTATCCTCAATAACCAGGACAGACTTGTCTTTAATAATTTGCAAGGCATCCTTTACATCAGATTCCGGAATGTCAATTTGCGCTGTTGTATATATTTTAGCATCTTCATATAACTCTTCTTTATTGATTTTTCCTCTTAATTTTTCTTCCTCTGTGAAGTGCGCATCACCCATTTGAAGTTTTATCACGAACTTTGTTCCCTGCCATTTTGTACTTTCCACATGGATAGCGCCATGATGCAGGTTTATCAGTTCTTTAGATAACGATAAGCCAAGTCCGGAACCTTTTGCAGCGCTGGCGTGGGCCTGATAGAAATATTCGAATATGTGTTCAATCTCGTCTTCAGCAATTCCCGGCCCGTTGTCTTTAATTGATATGGATACTGAATGCTGATCATGCGCAATTTCTGTATAAATGATACCGTTTGCAGGTGTAAATTTCAATGCATTTGATAACAGATTGAATATTACCTTGTCCAGCATATTGATATCAAACCAAACGTATATTTCCGCTGAATCAGTCACCAGTCTGATATCAATGTTTTTCTTTCCCGCACTATATTGAAAGCTCTCAAGGATATCATTTAAGAATTCAATAATATTATTTTGAGAAACATTCAGCAGCATTTTGCCATGTTCGATCTTTCTGTAGTCAATCAGCTGATTAATCAATCTGAGTAATCGATAAGCGTTCTTGTGAATCAGATTCAGATTTCTGCCAGCTACCGGCTTTATTTTTTCATTTAACAGCAAATCCTGAAGCGGAGACAAGATAAGAGTAAGCGGCGTCCGAAACTCATGTGACATATTAGTGAAAAATGTCAGTTTCGCTTCTGTTGCAGCCTGTGCTTTTGCAGACATTTCAATGAGCTGATTACGCTGATCTAAGATTTCCAGGTTGTTTGTCTCCAGATCTTTATTGATCTTTCTGTTTTCCAGCAACGCATAGAGCGCGAGGCCGCCAAAAACTACTGAAAGTACAAGTGTGATAACAGTAATATTGAGGATAATTTGCTGGTTATTGAATAGTGTCTTTTGTTCTTCAAGTAGCAAACCCTGGCGTTCAATATCTTTCTGCTGATTGCTGAATTTATTCCATTGCAGGTTCATCAGCTCAACATTAGAAGAGTCAATCACCAGGGACTGTAAAATGTTTTCTTTCAAAAACGACTCGCCGTTTAGAATTTTAAATGCAGTACTTATGGCTTCTTTTCCTCCGGTAGGATATAGAACACTTGCGGTAAGTGTTTTGCTGCTGACCATTTGTAAGCCTCCGCCCTGTCCCGGCAATGCATCAATTCCTATTACCTTAATTTGCTTTGATAAATTCAAAGCATTCAGAATTCTCCTGCTTTCTGCAGCCATGGGATCATTATGCGCAAAAACGGCATCAGCAGACACTAAGGTATTTTTTATTTTTCGCAGCTGTTTGTCGGTTTCTTGTTTCAACCAGTTGCCATATACCTGGCTGACAATACTAATACCTGGAAATTTCTTTAGCCCTTCGGTGAATCCCCGTTGCCGCTCAATTGTAGGTGACGATCCGGGCAGTCCCATTACTTCTACAATTTCACCGCTGCCCTTCAGAATTTTCCCGGTGTATTCCCCGGCCATTTTTCCAATCTGAAAGTTGTCTGCACCAACATATGCAGTGTATAAAGATGAGGCCGTTCTTCTATCAATAATAATAACGGGAATACCTTTATTGTACGCTTCTTCCACAACGGGGGTAAGCGGTTGCGCTTCATTGGGAGATATGATCAGGATATTTATTCCTTTACCGATCATCGCCCGGACCTGTCTGACCTGGAGTTTGCTGTTACCGTTGGCGTCTGAGTAGGTAAGTTTCGCATCAGGATGTAATGATAACTCCATTTTTATCTCTTCGAGCATAGTTTTCCGCCACAGGTCAGAGCCTATACATTGCGAAAAACCTATGCGATACACCGGCTTATCCAATTGGCTCTTACAGCCTGAAATTGTTTGGCATAAAAGAAAAAACAGGACTATTCTTACAGTTCTTGGAAATATGGTCTTCATGTGTTTAGTAGTTCAATTCCGGAGGAGAACAGGAGAATTAAATATTCGGTTGATGGTTGTATGCTGACAGCGGAAACATAAATATAGAGAAAAGGTTGAGATAACTAAAATTCGGCCGATAACTGATCCTTGAACTGGCACATGGTGATGTATCAAATCTATATGTTCTTTGATTCAAAATTGAAGATTTACTGTTTTATTTTATGATTCTTAAAATTAATACATTGATTATAAGTGAGATACGTGTATGCTTGAATTTGTAGTATTTCGGAACGATTTTGAAGTTTTTGTTTTTGTGTTTGTTCTACTTTGCAGCCATTAACCAATTTATAAACTTTAGTATGAAAAAATACTCTGTCCTGGCCTGGTCCATGGTTGTAGCCCTCGGTGGCTTTCTTTTTGGATTCGATACAGCAGTTATTTCAGGAGCTGAAAAATCTATTCAGCAATTTTGGCAGCTATCTTCTTTTGAACACGGCTTTACTATTTCCATTGCACTTATAGGAACGGTCATCGGGTCACTAGTTGGATCAAGACCTTCAGATCGTTTTGGTCGGAAAAACACTTTGTATTTTGTTGCAATAGCTTATTTACTATCCTCTATCGGAACTGCTCTGGCAACAGAATGGTCGGTATTCTTAATTTTCAGGTTTTTTGGAGGTCTGGGCGTAGGTATCTCTTCAGTTACAGCACCTATCTATATATCCGAAATCTCTCCTGCACATAAAAGAGGGCGACTTGTTGGTTTGTTCCAGTTTAATGTTGTTTTGGGAATTCTTATCTCTTATCTGTCTAACTACCTGATCAGTCAGGGTGGTGAGTCTTCCTGGCGATGGATGCTCGGTGTTCAGGCATTTCCTTCCCTTATCTTTTTTGTGCTGATCTATTTCATACCAGAAAGTCCGAGATGGCTCATCTTAAAAAAAGGAGCTACTGAAAGTGCTTTAAAGATTCTGAGGATTATCAATCCGCTGAACTGCGAGGAAGAATTGAAAGCCATTCAAAATTCTGTTCTTAAGTCTACATCCGGAAATGAAGAAAACCTTTTCTCCGGGAAATATAAAACTCCGGTTATGCTGGCGATACTTTTTGCTTTTTTCAATCAGGTTTCCGGAATTAATGCGATCATCTATTACGCACCCAGGATTTTTGAGATGGCCGGATTAGGGGCTCACTCTTCATTACTGTCTACAGTTGGCATTGGGATGATTAATTTTATGTTTACACTCATCGCTATAAATTTCATTGATAAAATTGGCAGAAGAGTGCTGATGCTGGTGGGATCATTTGGATTGATTGCTTCCCTTTTTCTGGTTGGTTTTACCTTTTATACCGACAATTTATCAGGATTTGCCATCCCTGCTTACATGATGATCTTTATCGCTTTTTTTGCATTCTCTCAAGGTGCGGTGATCTGGGTCTTCATTTCTGAAATATTTCCAAATTCCGTACGCGCTAAGGGGCAAACGCTTGGCAGCTCAACCCATTGGATAATGGCTGCGGTCATCGCATTTTGTTTTCCGTATCTGGCTGAAACTTTAGGCGGTGCAACCACATTCTTTTTCTTTGCTGCAATGATGGTACTCCAGCTCATTTTTGTATGGAAACTGATGCCTGAAACAAAAGGAAGGTCATTGGAACAAATAGGGGATAATATCATCATGCACTAACCGATATGAATATGAACTTTTCTGAAAAAAAATCAGTGGTATGTTTTGGTGAGATCCTTTGGGATCATCTGCCGGATGGAAGAAGACCGGGAGGGGCGCCAATGAATGTTGCCTATCACCTGCATAAATTAGGACTGCAAAGTCATTTGATCAGCAGTATCGGAGATGACCTGGCAGGCAAAGATTTGTTGAATTTCCTGGACAGGATAGGCGTACAAACGAATTGGATACAGATTGATAGTGATCATGACACGAGCCAGGTACTGGCAAGCATAAATAACGAAAATGAGGTGACTTATGAAATTGTTGCTCCTGTAGCATGGGATTTTATCAGATGGGAGAAGGAGATACAGGAATTGGTCAGCACAGCTGACGCCTTTGTTTTTGGAAGTCTGGCGTCCAGAAATGAAGTTTCAAGGTCTACCTTATTTAAAATGCTGCAAAACGCGGAATACAAGGTATTTGACGTCAACTTGAGGGCTCCGCACTATAGTCCCGAATTCATATCAGATTTGCTGGGTCTGGCGGATATGGTCAAAATAAACGCTGCTGAACTCAGCATGATAGCAGAATGGAACGATATACTTTATACAAAGGAATTGGACTGTATTGAAGCGATGTTTAAAAAGTTCGGCATGACAGAAATTCTTATTACCAAAGGATCTCAGGGTGCTACCTATTACAATAGTGAATTAACTTATGAATATCCGGCCTATCACATTGATGTAGCCGATACAATAGGGAGCGGAGATTCATTTCTGGCTGCATTTCTTGCGATGAAACTTGCAGGAGCACCCTTAGAGATTACCCTGGATTACGCTGTTGCTATGGGTGCCTTTATCACTGCCCGGTCAGGTGCCTGCCCGGAATATTCGAAGACTGATTTCGACAGATTCATCTGGAAAAGAAAGTGGTGCATTACTGATTTATAGCTACAAACCAATAAGTAATAGAAAATACAAACCAATTATAAACATAAATAAACGCTATGAACAATCAACAGAATTCCTCACCCTGAGGAAATGAAAACTTTGCGATCTAATTAACCAAATATGGACATTCCTGTTCCCGAAACAGGAATGTCCCAACATTCACCATAAACACAATAAGGAAATGAAAATCAAATATTTTCTACTGCTCCTGACGATGTGCCTTTTTTATCAAAATCTGAGTGCACAGAAAAATACAACTATCACCGGAACGGTAAAAGACAATAAGGGAGAAACACTGATTGGTGTTGGGATTCTGGTCAAAGGAACAAAAAATGCTACAAGTACTAACAATCAGGGGCAATATGCGCTGACCATACAGACAGAGGATCCTGTATTGGTGATCTCTTATCTGGGTTTCCTGAGCCAGGAAATTCCGGTAAATAGTAAAACACAAGTTAATATTACACTGGAACCAGATACCAAAAATTTAGATGAAGTAGTGGTAACAGGTTACCAGTCAGAAAAGAAAAAAGATCTGACAGGTGCAGTATCTGTGGTAGATATGAAGGATATTGCTAATATTCCGAGTGGTAATGTAATTTCTACTCTCCAGGGTCGCGTTCCGGGCTTAAATGTGACCAGTAGCGGTCAGCCAGGAGGTGTGGATACCGGCGTTGGCATTCGGGGCATTACTACAATAAATAATAGTACTCCATTGTATGTAGTTGATGGTGTGCAGACCAGGAGTAATATTGCTACATTACTTAATCCAAATGATGTAGCATCTATTCAGATTCTAAAAGATGCCGCTTCGGCTTCTATTTATGGTACCCAGGCAGCAAATGGTGTCATTATTATTACAACCAAAAAAGCCGGGAAAAATGAAATCCGTGTTGACTTTGATGGACAGTTAACCACACAGTCCTTTCATACGGGTATCAAAATGCTCAACACGCAGGAGTGGGGGGATGCCTATTGGCAGGCTTACAACAATGACGGTATAGCACCGCGACATGATTTGTATGGTTCCGGAGCAGTACCTGTTATTCCTGAGTTTATTGATTCCAGGCAAACTATTCGTTCTGCAAACACCAATTGGGCGAAAGAAGTTTATCAAACAGCTATTCAGCAAAATTATAATCTTTCTATCTCGAAAGGAGCTGAAAATGGTTCTACAAGTTTTTCAGTAAACTATTTTGATCAGGATGGCCTGGTTAAGTACACCAATTTCAACCGCATAAACATGAGGTTAAATTCGGATTACAGTTTTATGAACAACAAAATCAGGATCGGAGAAAATATGAATATCAGCAGGTGGACTGAAAAGTTGAAACCTGGCGGAATAGAGGAACTGGCAATAGCGCAACATCCAATCATCCCTGTATACGATATTTTCGGAGGTTATGCCGGACCAACACAAGGAATAGGGGATAAGCCTAATCCGGTAAGGTTGCTAGATCAGCAAAAAGAAAATCGGCTGGAGCAGTGGCGTATATTTGGGAATATTTATCTTGAAGCCGAACCGATCAAACACCTTGTGCTGCGTTCAAATTTTAGTGTGAATTACAGAAACGGATTTTCGTCAAATTTTGAGCCCAAGTGGTCGGAAGGCGACAGGAGGGTAGACAAAAATAACCTGGTGACTGCAAATGATTATGACAGGGATTGGATCTGGACGAATACTGCGAATTATAACCTGACTTTGGGTAAACATTCTTTTACCGCCTTAGCTGGTATAGAATCTAAGGAATCCTATTTCGAAAATGTATCCGGCAGACGGGAGAATTATATCATAGAAGCTCCTGATTACCTTTTCCTGGATTCGGGAGACGGTGCGCAGACCAATGGTGGCACTGCATCGAGAACTGCCACAGACTCTTATTTTGCTAAAGTAAATTATGCTTTTAATGACAAATACCTGTTAATGGGAACAGTCAGAAGGGATGCCTCCTCCAGATTTGGAAAAAATAATAATGCCGGTATATTTCCCGCGGCATCCGCTGGCTGGAGAATCAGTCAGGAAGATTTTATGAAAAAAGTAGACTGGATCTCCGATTTAAAAATCAGGGCCAGCTGGGGCCAAAATGGAAATGACTTATTAGATAATGAAGCAACGTATACTAAATACTCCACGAATCTTATTAGCGGTGGATACGACATCGGTGGAATTAATCAGGGCGTGATCCCAAGGGGAATTCTTAAAGACAGAACTGGTAACCCGAATGTGAAATGGGAAGTCACCACACAAACGAATTTTGGTATTGATCTGACTATGTTAAAAAGCCGCCTTGGCCTGACTTTCGATTATTACATTAAGGATACCAAAGATATGTTGATTGACCGTCCTTATATCGCACTGATCGGGGAAGGCGGATACATGGCATATAATGGGGCTTCTTTGAACAATAAAGGATTTGAAGCAATCATTAACTGGCAGGATAAGATTGGATCAGACTTCAGCTATGATCTGACTCTGACTGCTACTGCGAACAAAAATAAGGTTACCTCAGTGCCGGATGATATCTACTATACCTACGGTGGCGGAAATGGAATCGACAGAACGATTGTCGGTCAGCCCCTGGGTTCATGGCTCGGTCTGCAGACCAATGGTCTTTTCAAAGCAGATGCTGATCTGAATAACGGGATAGACCAGCCGGGTAAGGGTTTGGGAAGAATACGTTATGTAGACACCAACGGCGATAATGTGATCAATGACAGGGATAGGGTATGGTTGGGTTCTGACCAGCCTAAATTTATAGGGGGATTAAATGTTGCCCTGACTTATAAGGCCTTTGACTTTTCATTTTTTGTTAACGGTATGATCAGGAAAGCCTATAATAACTCCAAATTTTACACTGACTTTTTTCAACTGTGGACAGGGAATCACGGTACCAGCGTGCTGGATGCGTGGAACCCGGTCAGCAATCCGGGATCCGATATTCCGGCACTTACAGCACTCAACCTTAACAATGAGGGAAGAACATCAGATTATTTCGTAGAAAACGGGAATTATCTTAAATTAAAAAATATACAATTGGGTTATACACTACCAGCTGAAACCACTGCAAAATTTAAACTGAAAACAGTAAGGTTATACCTGCAGGGTCAGGATCTCTTCACCATCACTAATTATACAGGTGCAGATCCCGAAGGCCTGGGTTATCCTTATCCACTGCCAAGAACATTCACCTTCGGTGCTAGAATAGGATTTTAAGTAGACATAGTTAAAAGCATAAAATTATGAAAATCAAATATATATTGTTGGCGGCCACGATTCTTTTTTCCGCTTGCAAAAAGGACTTTTTGGACAGCAAACCAAAAGCAAAACTGAGTGATGAATTATTAAACACACCTGAAGGAATAGAAGGACTTTGTGTGGCCGCATATGCTGCTCTGGCAGGGCCTGATGGTCAGGGTACCCACGAAAGACCTACAACAAACTGGATCTATGGCGATGTAAGGGCAGAGACTGCTTACAAGGGAGGGGGAGGCGTTGGTGATCTCAGCGAATTTAATGCTTTTGAAACCTTTACCGGCGTGTTTGCAACCTTTGGTGTTTTGGATGGGAAATGGTTTGACCTGTATCGCAGTGTACAACGTGCAAACAGCGCGATTAAGCGCCTGAATGCAGTTTCAGAAGCTGATATGCCACTTAAGAATGTACGCCTCGGGGAGATGCGATTTCTTCGTGCTCATTATTTCTTTGAGCTGAACCGGCTATTTAACAGAATTCCCTACTTCGATGAAAATGTAGAAACTACCGATTACATTAAAATTTCCAATACAGCTTTGACCAGGGATCAGCTACTGGAAAAAATAGCTGCTGAATTTGCTGCAGCTTCCGATTTACTTCCGGTAACTCAGCCGGAAGCAGGCAGGGTGACCAAATATGCTGCAAAAGCTTATCAGTCGAAGGTAGTTTTGTACAGGGCATACAAGCAAAATGATAATAATACCTTTAATTCAATTGATTTGACGTTGATGAATGAGGCACTTCTGCTTTCCGATGAGGTGATTAATAAAGGTGGTTATGCACTGCTTGATGACTTCCAGAAACTGTCACAGGCAGAATTTGATAACAGCAGGGAATCAGTTTTCGCCGTACAATATTCAGTTGCCGATGGAACGACTAACGGCAGGATTAACTGGAGCAATCTTTTAAATGCACCCAGAGGACCTGCTTATGGTGGCGACGGCTTTTTTCAGCCCAGTCAAAATCTGGTGAATTCTTATAAGACAGATGTAAACGGTATTCCAATGCCAGAGGGATATAACAATGCAGATCTCATGACGGTTGCTGATGGACTGGCAAATAATGTAGATCCAAGGCTGGACTTTACTGTGGGCAGAATTGGCGTAAGATGGAAAAACTATACCGCTTCTGCATATGCAGCGAACTGGGCACGTGAACCGGCTACGTATGGTTACTACCATAATAAAAAAGCACTGGTTTCGCCTGAATCGCCGTTTATGGTAAAGGGATTTCCATGGGGAGGATCTGCCTTAAACTGGACAATTATACGTTATGCAGATGTTTTACTTTGGAAAGCTGAAGCATTAATCGAATTGAACAGGGAGAATGAGGCTATCCCGCTGATCAATGAGGTTAGAATGAGAGCAAAAAACAGCAGGTATGTACTGGCATTTCCAAATACAAGTGCTACAGATTATGCAGCGAAATATAAAATTGAGACTTATCAGCCTGGTGTGAATTGTGTATGGACGAATGATTATGCACGTAAAGCTTTGAGATTTGAGCGTAAGTTAGAATTTGCGATGGAAGGGGAACGGTTTTTTGACCTTGTGAGGTGGGGCAATGCAGAACAGGTGCTTAACCAGGAGTATTTTCCAAAAGAAAAACAATTGAGAACATATTTGCAGAATGCAAGATTTGTAAAGGGAAGGGATGAATATTTTCCTATCCCACAGGCACAGATCAATTTCTCAGGTGGCCTTTACACTCAAAATCCAAATTTTAACTAGGGCTCAATTGGTGCAGGCATCGGCCATTAACAGCTAATTTCTGCATCATTTTGATACTATTCCCTTCAAATTACTGTAGTCAATGATTAATAATAATCCAATACGATGTTAAGGAATCAAGCTTATCGCGCATTTATAGTACTACTCATTTCATCTCTTTTTTATACTGATACAGTAGGACAGGAAATCTTTAGTTTTGATGGTAAAAGGCCTCTTATATCTGTATCAGGACATTCTTCTTTCCTTGTGCAGGGCAGGTCCGGTTTTCCGGAGCTGACTGACGGATTAAAAAGAAGGGGTTTCAGGACAGATGGTTATTCAAGTTTTCTTCAGTCAGATAAGCTCTATCAAAAAGAGATTAAGGGTATATCAGGTTGGTTTGCACTGGAATCCTTTCCAACTGATACCGCTGGTTTTTTCTCAGTTGCAGACACCGTAAATAATTTTTATGCGGGTCTCTGCGCTGATCGCTTTGGCGACCTGATTTTGAGTATTTCTAAAGATAAGGAGCTCGTGTTCATTCCAACAGGAATGTCTGTTCAAAAATTTAGTTGGATTCATCTGGGAATGGAATTTAATAAAACAGGAATTTCAATCACATTAAATGGCAGGTCTATTCCCATCGAATATCTGATGAACTTCCCTTATCATATTCATCAGCTCCTGATTGGTAAGGATTTCAGGACAAAAAGAATCGGTATGCTTAACCTGACTACCATTAATGGACTAGTTGACGAAATCAGTTTATGGGATACTAACATCAATAGAAAATTGATGATGGAAGATATTGCTGGCAATAGATCTAAAACACCCAGACTGGCAATTCCGGTAAGCAGGTTTGAACATGATTTCAGCAGACCGAAATATCATTTGCTTCCGGGGGCAAACTGGACAAATGAAACGCATGGACTGATATTTTACAAAGGAAAGTATCACATTTTTAACCAGAAAAATGCATCCGGTCTTTCATTAAGTCAAATTAACTGGGGACATTTCAGCAGTCCAGATCTCATTAACTGGACGGAACATAAGCCAGCACTTAGTCCTGAGAAAGGATATGATGAGAATGGGATCTGGTCGGGACATATATTGCTGGATGATAATGGTACACCGGTAATCAGTTACACAGCAGGCGGACCTAAAATGGGTATTGCTCTGGCTTATCCAAAAGATAGTTTGCTCATTGAATGGGAAAAGTATAAGTACAATCCGGTGATTCCGGGACAGCCTGACGGTTATACCAGAACTGACCTGAGAGATACTTACGTCTGGAAGGAAGGTAAGAAATGGTATATGGTTGTAGGTTTTGGAATTGAAGAGCATGCGAAACAAAAGGGCGCCCTGTTACTTTATTCTTCAGCTAATTTGCAGCAATGGAGATTTCTGCACACGGTGTTTGAAGGAGACCCGGACAAAGATGGTTCAGGGATTTTCTGGGAAATGCCGGTATTCAAAAAAATGGGAAACAAATATGTTTTGCTGGTGAATAGGGTTCCTGATAAGGGTATTCCGGCGCGGGCATTATATTGGGTAGGTGATTTTGTGAACGAGCGCTTTGTTCCGGATCATCAGGTACCGCAAAATCTTGAGGTCATTAACAGGTTACTTTCTCCTTCAGTAACAGAAGATCAGGATGGAAGGGTTACTGCGATAGCCATAATTCCAGATGAAATCAGTGGGGAAGCTGCTTACAGTAAGGGCTGGTCTCATCTCTATAGCATTCCCCGCGTATGGAATTTGGTAGCAGGAAAAATAAGGCAGTCACCTCACCCGGCCTTACAATCGTTAAGAGCGCCGGCAAGCAGCAAATTTAGTGCAGTTATAGCCAATCATCATGCTGTTCAGCTATCCTCAGGTCAGCAACAATACGAATTGATTGCAGAGATTGATCCTGCGAAGGCAGAGAAATTTGGATTTATTCTTTATAAAAATCCAGACAGTTCGGAATTCTCAAGGATATACTATGACGTTAAGTTGAAAGAGATTGTAGTAGATCAACGACATTCAAGTACAACAAAAAAAGGAATACCCCAGACCCTTCGGAAGGACGCTTTGACATTGAATACGGCTGAACCTATTCGTTTTCATGTTTTTGTAGACGGATCAGTTGTGGAAATATTTATCAATGATCAATATGCCTTTACAACTCGTATATTTCCCTCAAAGGCAAACAGCGACCAGTTGGAAATCTTTTCAGAAGGAGGCGACATTCAAGTGAAAACTGAATTATGGAAAATCAATCCTGCTAAGTTGACTATGGATTTCTGATGAGATGAAACTATGAAAATTAAACACATGAATATGACAAGAAATTTTTTAAAACTTGCTTTCTTTAGTGTGCTGGGCATTTATATAGCCAGCCACAATGATGCGATCGCTCAGCAGCCAACTCCTGCACAAGAAAGACATCGGCCTCAATTCCATTTTTCCCCGAAGGCTCACTGGATGAATGATCCAAATGGAATGGTATATTACAATGGGGTATATCATCTCTTTTATCAGTATTATCCAGGTGGTACTACCTGGGGCCCTATGCACTGGGGACATGCCGCAACTAAAGATTTATTCCGTTGGGAGGAACGTCCTGTTGCGCTATACCCCGATAGCCTTGGATTTATATTTTCAGGGAGCATTGTTGTCGATAAAAATAATACCTCCGGACTTGGTAAAGATAGAGTAGCCCCTATGGTTGCCATATTTACGCACCATGATCCAAAACTGGAAGAGAAAAAGCTAAATAACTTTCAAAATCAGAGTATTGCCTATAGTTTGGATGAAGGAAATACCTGGAAGAAATACCCGGGGAACCCTGTTTTACCAAATCCGGGTATCACAGATTTCAGGGATCCTAAGGTGATGTGGTATGAAGCAGGTAAAAAATGGATAATGACGCTGGCGACTAAAGATAGAATTACTTTTTATTCCTCGGGAAATCTTAAAGACTGGAATAAAGAAAGTGAATTTGGAAAGGATCTGGGAGCACATGGCGGGGTTTGGGAATGTCCTGATCTTTTTCCACTGCAATATAATGGAAAAACGATCTGGGTATTATTGGTTAGTATTAACCCAGGGGGACCAAATGGCGGCTCGGCTACTCAATATTTTACGGGGGATTTCAATGGGAAAACTTTTGTAGCCAATTCAATAAAAGAAAAATGGCTGGACTTTGGAACGGACAACTATGCAGGTGTAACCTGGTCTAATACTGGAGAAAGGAAAATATTTATTGGTTGGATGAACAATTGGCAATATGCAAATCAAGTACCTACAATAAACTGGAGAGGTGCTACAACAATTGCCAGAGATTTGCATTTAGATCAGGTAGCGGGGGAGTATTATGTGCGCTCCAGACCTGCAAAGGAATTGAACAAACATTTTAAACCGGTCCATAAAGAGAAAGTTATGTCAATGAAAAAAGGAATAGATCTATCTTCCTCTTTAAAAAAACTCAATGGTTGTTTCAAGGTAGATCTACAGTTTAATCCTGCAAGTGATGTGAAAATTGTATTAAACAATAAGGAAGGAGAGACTTTGCTGGTGGGATATGATCATAAAACAAAGACTTATTATATTGACAGAACGAAATCTGGTGCTGCAGATTTTGAAAAAGGATTTGCCAGAAAACATTCTGCTCCAAGAATCAGTAACGCAAGCTTTGGCACAATAAGTTTGATACTTGATGTCGCCTCGGTCGAGCTTTTTGCTGATAATGGTTTGACCGTGATGACGGATATTTTTTTCCCTAGGAGCTCAATGAAAGGAATCCAAATATCAGACAATGCAAATCAGAAAGTGACGAATCTGATAATTTCAGGTGTTAAATAACAATGATACACTAAAGTACAATGTTCGCCACCTTACCTCCCCATCTGGCAGACCAGCAAGATGGGGAGGTATGGGCTAAAGCATCCAATCAGTTATTTGCTGTCCGAAAGTTTACTGTCTGGTGGTTTATTATTATAATGAGGAACGCTGGATTTAATCAATCAGCAGACTATTTCAAATGAATACGGTACATTTTTAAAAAAAAACGTAATATAAGATTCCGTAGGAATTGTTATTTTTACGCATTATGAAAAATCCGAATAACTTACTTGATCATATTCAAAGTCTGATATCGGTTGACCAGAGGGAGAAAGACATCATCACATCATTATTTAAAGAAAAGACCTACAAAAAAGGGGATTTTTTCTTAGCTGACGGACAGATTTGTAAACAAGTGGGCTTTGTGAACAAGGGTTTGATGAGATATTACATTAATCACGATGGGGAAGAGAAAACGTATGCCTTTTCTCAGGAAAATCAATACATCTGTAATTATGAAAGTTTCATTCCTCAAAGCCCGTCTTCGAAAATTATACAGGCGCTGGAGGACAGTGAGCTTCTAGTCATTTCTCATAGTGACCTGCAATTACTTTATGCGAACGTTAGAGAAGGGGAACGCTTTGGCAGGATTGCAATTGAAATGGTTTTTTTGCAAATGCTGAAGGATATTACTTCATTTTATACAGAAACACCTGAACTTCGATATGAAAGATTTCTAAAAAATCATTCAGACCTGCAACAAAGGGTTTCCCAATATCATATCGCCGCATTTGTTGGGGTAAAACCACAGTCATTAAGCCGTATTCGTAAAAGAATTTTTGCCAAGATTTGATTTGTTAACCTAAGTGCATGAATGCCAGTTCCTGTTCTGATAATTTTGATTCATTATTTAACCTTGAAACAAAATATTATGACAACTAAAATTTCTTACACCATCGCATTTTTATTGGGCCTGGGAATGATTTTTCTCGGCGTTCGCTTTTTTACATCTCCTGAAGTAGCAACCGCTGGCTACGGCATACATTTTACTGATCAGGGCGATTATTCATTTCACTACATCAAAGGTATCAGGGACATATTTTCCGGACTCATCATTTGTGCTTTTGTGCTGATGAATGAGAGACGGGCTTTGGGGCTGACTTTATTGGCAGGAACAATAATTCCCCTTACTGATATGCTGATCGTGCTCAGCAAAAGTTACAATAGTGTTGCTCAGGCTCTGCCACATATTATAGCCATCATTATTTGTGCGGTATTCGGGATAGTTTTATTAGTAACTAAACCTCAAAAAATTGGTGTGAAACATTCGGATATATAAGGTAACTTAATGGTAATATTCCACAAATACAGACAGATTTGTTCTTATTTCATTGCAGAGTAAAGCTTTAATTCTAAATAATATAAAAAAATTATGGAGACCTCAAAACAATTCCCAATAACGGTAGATCCTACAGGAGGAGAAATACTGGCAGTAGCAGGCGGTAATTACCGTGTACTTGTTTCTGGCAAACAAACCAATGGGGCATTTTCAACTATTGAAATGCTTGTACCTCCTCAGAACGGTCCGGGGCCGCATTCTCATGCCAATTTTTATGAATCCTTCTATATCCTCGATGGCGAAGTGGAAGTTCATTCTGAAGCCGGATCTTATACGGCAAAAAAAGGTGCTTTTGTAGTAGTACCAGAAGGAGGTATAGTTCATTATTTTAAAAATGTGAGTGATCAGATGGCGCAGTTGCTTTGTATGGTTGTTCCGGCGGGGCTGGAAGAATTTTTTGAAGAAATAGGCGAACCCGTAGCTGTTGGCGAATTTCTTCCACCACCGCCAATGGATCCTGAATCTATCAAAACAATACAGGCCATTGCGGAAAAATATGGGCAAATATTGTATCCGCCTGACTTTCTTGATCAAAAATAAAATAATCAATATAGCGGTATGCTGCGGCACATTCCTTGAAGTGCTTCAATTTGAGTGCTGCAGGTAATATACAAGAGACGTTAAAACGTTTAATAGTTATGATTGAAAAAGAGGAGAAGGTATTGATTCTGACCGTCCGACTGGATGATGTTTCCCAGGCATATTTCGATGCAATGCGTTTGCAGCATTTTCCGCCTGAACGCAATTTTCTAAAAGCACATTTAACGCTGTTTCATAAACTACCTGATATACCTGAAACAGTGCAAATCATTTCGCAGCTGTCGGTTTCACCTTTTGTTATGCAGGTAACCGGGCTGTTCAATCTTGGCTCGGGTGTGGCTTTCCGGGTAGAAAGCCAGTCGTTGAACCTTGTTCGGTTTGAATTGAGCCAAAAATTTAATGCCCATCTTAGTGCTCAGGACAAGCAGGGATTCAGAGGGCATATTACAGTTCAGAATAAGACGAGTCCTGAAATCGCTAAGACATTGCTGGCAGAACTTTCTCAGAATTTTATAGCATTTGAAATTCAGGCCTTAGGGCTTGATCTTTGGTATTACCTGGGCGGACCCTGGGAACATAAACAATTCCTGCCGTTCGATTAATTACTATATTCACGAAATTTTCACAGCATAATTTGTCATCAAATGCCAAGTCTCTCCAATGCATGCAATCGCATAACTACCATCAAACTTAAAATAGTATTGTTTCTTATTATTACTGTTTTATCCGTTAAAGCCCAAAGATCATTCGCTCAACAAATATATTCTAAAGCCTATGGTCAAAAAGGGAATCCGGCTTTAATATATGTACACGGTGGTCCCAGGGGTAATTCCACATTATTTGAAGGTACCACCGCAACAGCGCTGAGTGAAAGAGGTTATTATGTAATAGTATATGACCGAAGAGGTGAAGGCCGGTCTGGGGATCCAGGTGCAAAACTGACGTTTGACGAGGCCTGTCTTGATCTGAATGGTCTAATAAAACAATATGGATTGGCAAAAGTGAGTCTTTTAGGTCACAGCTTCGGCGGTATTGTTTCAACTTTGTTTGCAAGTAAATTTCCCGAAAAAGTAGAGCGGCTTATTTTGGTCGGGGGGCTATTTTCGCAGCAGGAATCTTATGACCATATACTAGGCACCAGTCTAAAAATTGCAACCCAAAGGAATGATATATCAATTCTTAAAAAGATTTCACATATTAAATCTTTTGATGTGCAAAGTGCAGAATATCGGAAACAGACTTATGAAGTTGCATCACACTATGGCTTCTTCAAAATGCCGACACCTACCGAAGAATCAAAAGGAGTGAATGCGAAGTACGAGAACAGTAGCTTCTCCAAATCCAATATTCGTAATGATAAAGCTCCTTTGCTTTTTTATGAAAATGAATCGCGTGTCAATATTGACACGAAACCCATTCTAAAAAACATCATAAATAAAAAGATAAAGCTCTCAGCCATTTATGGAGTTCAAGATGGCGTTTTCTCTAAAAAACAATTATCAGATTTAAAAAAGATCACTGGCTCTGCAAATTTTTATACTATAGATAATTGCTCGCATTATCCTTTTGTAGATCAACAAGAAAAGTTTTTGAATATTGTTGAAGAAATAATAAATAAATAAGATTTTGCGCCTACTGTCATTAAAAATGTAAATCAACAGGGCAATTAAAATAAAATATTAAATCAGACAAAATGGTAAGCAGAAATTTCACCCCTTTTCCAATTTTGGCAACTGAAAGGCTTACGCTCAGACAATTGTCAACTGATGATCAGCAAGCTATTTTTGCTTTGCGTTCTGACACAGAAATAAACAAATATCTTGACAGAGCACCCAGCATAACAATTGAAGATGCCATAAACTTTATCAATAAGATTAATGATCATATTCAAAAAAACAATTCGATTTATTGGGTAATCACGCTGAAGGAAACAAAAATAGTTGTGGGCACAATTTGTCTTTATGACTTTTCAGACGAAAAAAACAGCTGCGAAATTGGGTATGAGCTGATGACAAAATTCCAGGGACAGGGAATAATGAAAGAATCGGCGGAGGCAGTTATTGCTTATGCTTTTCAAACAATGCAGGCGCGTAAAATAGTAGCCTTTACTCACAAACAAAATCAGCATTCAACTCAACTGTTGACGAAACTTAACTTTCTTCCGTCACCAGAAACAAATAAAGAAAATCCAGATTATACTATTTTTACGTTGGGTCGCTAAACCGCCTGTATTAATCGGTCATTTTGAAACAGAGAAATCATTGAGCCTGGGCTAAACCAGAGATTTATTGATTGCCGCTGCACTTCTTGCTGCAATAGCGAACTTCTTCCCAGGTCTTTTCCCATTTCTTACGCCATGAAAATGGCCGGTGGCAAACAGGACAAATTTTACTCGGCAGGTTTTGTTTCTTAACGCCTTTCATCTTTTAGCGGGGATAATTGCTAAGCGCTGACTTTAAGGTGCCTGCATTTAGATTTCGCAGCGAGAACACGAAAGTTACGGCGAGCAAATTGACTTTTAGATTTCAATTCCTGCGCTAATAATTCTTTGGTAATAGATTGATAGAGCTGCTTGGTACTTCCGTCCGCTTCCGCCATACCGGGTACGGAATTGATGACAATGGCTAAGGCATAGTCCAGTAGTTCGGGCAATTTTGTAGTGAGTAATCTTGTTTTCATGATAGATCATGCTGAATACAATATCTATGCCTGATTTTATCTGAGTATACTAATTTACAATAAGTTAACAAAAGATAAGCAGTTGGAGCGAGCTCTACGATTCGCTCAGCCTGTGGTAATTTCGATTAATTAATGTTTTTAGTAAAAAATCATCAATTTTTGCTTCGTATATTATCATTAATGAGCATAATAGGATAGATTTCCTCTATAGCTCAGGCTGAGGGTTACAGTATGAAGGAAATCTTGTACATTAGCAGAGGTTTCAAGGTATTTTTAAGCGTATTTCCTGCAAAAGGGTGAAAAATGGGTAAAGTAATTTATAAATTAGTAAATGAAGCTGAGCTTTTTGCAAACCTTGCTAAGGGGGATGAACGTGCCTTTGAAACGATTTACCGGCATTTTTCCAAAAGACTTTTTCCTTATGTGTTAAAGTTAGTGAAAGTCCCTGAGTTGGCTGAAGAGTTAATTCAGGACATATTTGTCAATATATGGATCAGCAGGGAGGCCTTTGCTGAAGTCAATCATCCTACTTCCTATCTTTTCAGTATCGCCAACCGGCAAGCGTTGAAATATCTGAAAAAGGTGGCCAATGATGCCAGAATCTTAAAAAGTATCGCTGATTATGCAGAGGTGGCCACTAATGAAACCGAAGAACGCATTATCTTTCGCGAAAGCGTAGAGTCGATCAGGGCTGCGGTTGCACAACTGCCTGCGCAGCGTCGCATCATTTGGGAATTAAGCAGAAATGAAGGGCTCAGTCATGATCAGATTGCGGAAAAGTTGCAAATATCTAAGAATACCGTCAAAAATCAAATGGTGCATGCCACCAAATATATCCGTAATTTTCTCGATGAACAAGCCGGATTATTAACGGGATTTATAATAATTCTGCTGTATTACAAGAAGTTATAAATTTATTTTTATCCGGATAGTCCTATCTCTGACCTTGTTGTACTTATCCTTTACACACCCGGATTACAACGACAATATTTAATACACCCAATGCCAGCAAACTCATCTATTCAAGAACTATTTGCGAAATATGTTAAAGGTGAAACCTCTGTTGAGGAGATGACCCTCTTTTTCGAGCGCATTGCTGAAAAAGAACATGATGCGGAAGTAACCAGCCTCCTGGATGCCGAAATTGAGGATACAGCTTTTTCAGATGAATATGATCCTGCATGGGAAACCACGCTGCACAAAATCAAATCTCAGATCGCTGAAATCCCGGTTGTTTCCGTTACAAAAAGAAGCATCCCCCTATGGAGCCGCATTGCTGCTATTGCGAGCATTGCCGCTGTTATTGTGATAGCTTTTGGAATCTATTTATTGACCGGACGTGAAATGAAGGCCGACTATACACACCTGACTGCGAATGATATTGCGCCGGGAAAGATGGGAGCAACGCTAACCCTGGCAAATGGCAAAAAGATCAGTTTAAGTGGCGCAGCGAACGGAGAGATTGCGAAAGAGTCTGGTTTATCAATCTCAAAAACTGCAGATGGACAAGTGATTTATGAGGTTCAGGCCGGACAAAGTAAATCCAGCGCCTTAAATACGTTGACCACGGCAATTGGCGAAACCTATATCATCACGCTTCCGGATCAGACAAAAGTGTGGCTGAATGCGGCATCAAGTTTAACTTATAATCCAGCATTAACTGTCAATGGGCTACGCAAAGTTAAACTGAGCGGTGAGGGATATTTCGAAGTGGCTAAAGATAAAGACCACCCTTTTATTGTGGAAAGCGGAACGCAATCCATAGAGGTGCTGGGTACTCATTTCAACGTAAATGCTTATCCGGATGAAAGTGCCTACCGCACTACTTTATTGGAAGGTAGCGTTAAAGTTGAAGATAAAGGCCAGATAAAGGTATTGCAGCCCGGAAATCAGGCTGCCAATAGCCATGGAAAGATCAACCTGAGTAGGGTAGATCCTGAATTTGCTGTGGCCTGGAAAAGCAATAATTTTGTTTTTGATCGCCTGGATATCAAAGAAATTATGAAGATGATCGCACGGTGGTACGATGTAGAAATCATCTATAAAGAAGAAATTCCTGCAGGTATTTTTTGGGGATCAGTATCCCGCTTTGACAATATCTCAAAGGTATTAATCCCGCTTGAAGCTACCGGAGATGTACATTTTAAAATAGAAGGAAGAAAAATATACGTGTCCCGCTAACCTTATTCAATCACCAATTTCACTAAACCCAACCTTATGCAGAAAAATTTACAATAGAATTAAGCCCAGCCCCAGAGCAAGAAAATATAGAAAAACCATACCCTGATTGGCGTCAGGATATGGAAAGTATGGCCTTGACACAAATTATCAACCGAACCGCAGCTGCCAAGTTTTGACGACGCCGGCATGCTGCAATTAACCAGACAAACAAACTTAGTTAATACTGCTCATTAAAGCAATATTGACGGTCTTTCATTTGGACCGCTAAGTCTCTGTCAGAACCTAAAT
>Ga0247813_10000960_pt1 | contig 23117 bp, 20 predicted proteins | sample UWRJL169409C1_FD_180719 | JGI IMG/M metagenome (GOLD analysis project Ga0247813, IMG submission 180719) | Plant litter microbial communities from Arlington Agricultural Research Station in Wisconsin, United States - UWRJ-L169-409C-1 | ecosystem: Environmental > Terrestrial > Plant litter >...
CAGGGATGCTGCACATGGTGGATTGAGCTGGACAGATGCAAGTAAGGTGAAACGTGATGACGGAATGTTAATGCCGGGTGTAATTAAAAATGCAGATGGCAGTTACAGACCTAATGATGTGATCATTGCTGCGGATACCTATTATGATAATAAACACTGGAAATATTATGAAAACGAAACATACAGCGCCACTTATGTGAAACTGAAAGAGGTTTCGATTACTTATGCCTTTGGTAAAAATGTAATGCGCAGACTGCCTTTTGTAAGTAACCTTTCCTTCTCCCTGATCGGTTATAATTTATATACCTGGACAGCTGCTAATATCGGATATGATCCGGAAACAACAATGAGTTTAAGTGATGCAAGATATCAGGGCGTTGGCCACTGGACTTTACCAGGAACGCGTTCTTTTGGTGCAAAATTAAGCTGTAACTTTTAATATGAACATGATGAAAACTTATTCATTCGCCTATCTGCTGGTAGCAGCAATTGCTTTTACCGGTTGTACTAAAAACTTTGATTCCATCAATACCAATACCAATAGTCCTTCTGAAACACGTCCGGAATACCATTTGACAGAAGCAATTACACAGACCGCCACTGCTTACCAGGAAAATGGATTTGCACGCAGGCCTGCGGCTGTAGGGCGATATATCACACTGGTGCGTAATAATGATTATGAAACTTTCAGGTGGACTGCGGTAGACTGGAATGACATCTACCAGCGCAGTATGGTGATTAAAAGTATGCAACAAGAGGCAACTGCGACCGGTAAAGGTGTGTACGTAGCTTTAGGCAAAATACTACTGGCTTTTAATATTTCTTATCTGACGGATTTATATGGAGATGTGCCTTATTCAAATGCCTTACAATCACTGGAAAATGGAAATATAAAACCATCGTATGACAAGCAGGAAGATATCTACAAAAGTCTGCTTCAACAGTTAAAAGAAGCCAATGAGCAATTGAAAGCTGACGGTTCCGGTATTGACGCTGCCGCGGATGTAATGTATGCGGGAAATGCGCTGAAGTGGAGAAGGTTTGCAAATTCGTTGCGACTGCGACTGCTATTACGCTGTTCTAAGGTTTATCCGCAGGCATTTACGGACATGCAGGAAATAGTGAGTAATCCTGAAACATTTCCAATTTTTACCAGCAACACAGAAGGTGCAGAAGTAACCTATCTGGGCGTAAAAAAAGATGACAGCTGGCCGGGTGGTCCGAAAAATATGATCGACAATGATTTTAATAAAACCAAGGCCAGTAAAGAACTGGTAGATATTTTATTACAACGTAATGATCCCCGGTTGCAGGTTTGGGTGGCACCAGTAAGTGCAACTACTGGTGCAACAGTAGACCAGAACCGATACGTAGGGGTGCCACATGCGTTAAATAATCCGGCCGACTATAACGGAGGAGAAACGCATCAGTCGGTTTTTTCCAGTTATTTCCGAAAGGATAATGCAGCCGGTTTGAAAGCCAGTTTTATGCTGTATTCTGAAGTGTGTTTTATCCTTGCAGAAGCAGCGCAGACAGGAAAAGTAGCCGTGCCAGCTAAAACCGCAGAGTCTTTGTATCATGATGGTATTGAATCTTCAATGGACTATTATGGTGTTAAAGCAGCAGCGGTAGCCGCCGGTTATTATGATTTGCCGCTGGTAAAATATAATGGAACCCAGCAGCAGTTGATTACGCAGAAGTGGCTGGCAATGCTTTTTCGCGGTGCAGAAGGCTGGTTTGATTTCAGACGTACAGGATTTCCTCAGTTTGTGGCTGGTCCATTAGCCTTTCAACCTGCATTCCCTGTGAGATATGCATGGCCAATTAGTGAGGCCAGTGTAAATAGTGATCATCGTAACGCTGCCATCGCTGTGTTTGGTGCAGATGATATCAATACCAAGATGTGGTACCTCAGATAAGATAGCCTATCTGTTTTCTTATTATCCTATTAAAGAATAGATAATTTCAGGTTGTGCAGCATGCTGTACAACCTGAATATTGTCTTCTATTGCAATTTATTGCCTTTTCGAATTACAAAATCATAAACAATGAAACAAATTGCGCGCAGGAACTTTCTGTTAAGTTCGTTAAAAATAGGTGCCGTTTTACCATTAATCAGTCTTCCATCGACTCTGTTTGGCGCTGAAAAGGAGGAAAATATAACTAATTTATATCAGCCAGGTGCTACTCCTGACAGGGTTATACTTACGGTAACGGCAGATCCTTCAACAAGTGTTACGGTTAACTGGAGAACAGCTGATGCCGTGGCAGAAAGTAATATTGAATATAGTCTGGATGATGCACATCCTGCTTTTGTGAGCAAAGTGATGCGGTTAAAAGCACAGACGCGCAGTTTTAGTTTTGAGACCATCAAAGCAAAAAATCATAACATTACCCTAAGTGGACTCCTCCCTGGTAAGTTGTATACTTATAGAGTGGGTGCCGAAAATAACTGGAGCGAATGGATGCAATTCCGCACAGCTGAGCAAAATACAGATCAGGCAAAAATATCATTTATCTATCTGGGTGATGCGCAGGTTGGCATCCGGCCCTTATGGAGCAGGGTAATCAGGAAAGCCTATGCTGCTAATCCTGAGGCAAGTTTAGTGATCCATGCAGGTGACCTGGTCAATCGTGCAAATAAAGATGATGAATGGGGAGACTGGTTTGGTGCAGGTGCATATATTCATGGTACTGTTCCGGTGATGGTTACTCCAGGTAATCATGAATATACACATGAAGATGGGAAACCTCATTTATCTGTGTACTGGAAAGAGCAGTTTAAACTGCCAGAGAATGGTCCGCAGGATCCTTTGCTGGCTGGTAGCTGTTATTTTACGGATATACAAGGGGTAAGGTTTATTTCGCTGAATACACAAATGTTAGAAGAAGCACCCAGTCAGGATTGTATCAGGCGACAGGTAGAGTGGTTGCATGGCGTATTGAAAGATAACCGCCAGCAATGGACCTGTATTGTGATGCACCATCCTGTTTTTTCTACAAAAAAAGGTCGTTACAACAAGCAGGTCAGGAAATATCTGAAACCAATTTTTGAGCAGTATCATGTTGATCTGGTGATGCAGGGGCATGATCATGCTTACGCCCGGGGCATGGAGAAAATAGACCTGACCGGCAGTGCAGGGGGGAAATCGGGAACCATGTACGTAGTTTCTGTGAGCGGTTCTAAAATGTATGAAACTGAAGCGATGGACTGGGCAGATATCATTGCACCTGACGTACAGGTTTATCATAAAGTATCAATAGATAATGAAAGATTATCTTTTAACGCTTATCTGGCGACCGGCGAGCTGTTGGATGCTTTTGAGCTGGTTAAACGAAAAGGTCAGCCCAATCAGCTGATCAGCAAAAAATTAGATTAATTAAAGATGAAACGCAGAGATTTTGTAAAAAATATCGCACTTACTGCCCTTGGCGTAGGTCTGATTCATCCCCTTGAAACGTTTGCTTCGACGGGTGAAACCTATTTGGAAAGCGAAGACTTGTCGCCGGCACTTAAAAGCGATGAAGATTTTCCATTGAACTTTATAGCCGTTGGTGATTGGGGGCGGAGCGGGGAATCACATCAGCTGGAAGTAGCCCAACAAATGGGCGAGTGGGCCAATAACAACCCCAATAATTTTGTGATCTCCGTAGGTGATAACTTTTATCCGCGTGGGGTAGTGAGCGAGCAGGATCCTTTATGGCATTACTCCTTTGAGAATATCTATACTGCCCATTCACTGCAGTGCGATTGGTATCCGATTTTAGGAAACCATGATTATGGATCCGATCCCGATGCACAAATCAGGTACAGCAAGGTGAGTCGCCGCTGGAACATGCCTGCCCGTTATTACACTAAGGAAGTAAAACTAGGCAGATCTGACGATAAGGTGTTGTTTGTATTTATTGATACCAATCCATTTGCAAGAGATGAAGTGGCGGAGACAGAAAAACAAGTTGCCTGGATAGACCAGACACTTGCGCAAGCCTCTGCTCAGGTAAAATGGAAGATCGTGGTCGGTCACCATCCCTATTACACCGTAGGTCCCCGTATCAAAAACTACGATACACTAGCGGTAAGACGCATACTCGCAAAAACACTGGAAAAACATAAAGTAGATATTTATCTTTCCGGTCATGATCATTCCCTCCAGCATTTAAAGCCCGAAGGTTTTACCCATCAGTTCATATCAGGTGCTGGATCGGAACTTACACCAGTACAAAGCGGAGTGCCCTACAGTAAGTTTGAAGCTGCTGAACATGGGTTTATGTATTTCTCGCTGAACAAAAACCGTATAAGAGCTAAGGCGATAGATGATACGGGAAAAGTATTATATGAGACTGAGCTTAAAAGGTAGTACGCAAAACTTATCGTGATGTTTCAGCATCAGTGCCGCTGAATCCTGAAATCATTAACCATCAGTTTCATGATCTTTTCAACAAAACACTCTGAGCTTTTTAACAAAACACTGATCTGTTATACTCCCGATCTTTATTGAAATTAAAAATCACAGATCATGAAAAGAGTTTGGTTCATTACAGGAAGTTCCCGTGGCCTGGGAAGAAGTTTAACAGAGGCAGTTTTAACCGCAGGTGATAGTGTAGCCGCAACAGCACGGAACCCGGAACAATTGAAAGACTTACAAGAGCAATACCCGGATCAGATTTTACCTTTGCAACTGGATGTAACAGTACAGGAAGAAATCTCACAGGCTGTTGCTGATACCATAAAGCATTTTGGAAGAATAGATGTGCTGGTCAACAATGCGGGTTTTGGTATTACAGGAGCTGCGGAGGCTTTCACAGAAGAACAGGTACTAAGTCAGCTGCAAACCAATTTATACGCACCTATAGCTATCACACGCGCCGTACTTCCTCATATGCGTAAGCAGCGTTCAGGGCATATCCTGCAAATTAGTTCAGTAGGGGGCAGGGTAGGAAATGCAGGACTGACCATATATCAGGCTGCGAAATTTGGCCTCAGCGGATTTAGTGAGGCACTCGCTAAAGAGGTTGCTCCCCTGGGTATTAAAGTTACCTGTGTAGAGCCCGGTGGCTTTCGTACGGATTGGGCTGGTGCATCCATGACTTTTGCCGAAAAAGTAGAAGGGTATGAAACTACAGTAGACTGGGTAGCTGAATTTTTAAAAGGCGATAACTTTGTTGCTATGGGTGATCCTGAAAAGGCAGCGAAAGTAATGGTGGACTTGATCGGACATGCGGAACCGCCCTTCCATTTGCTTTTAGGCAGTGAAGCGGTAGGTATTGTCAAAACTTGCCGAGTTGGAAAAGTGGATTGCTGTAAGTACTTCGACAGATCATGATGAGGCAACGAACTTTTTGGAAACTGAGGCAGGAAAGACGATGTCTGATATGAAAGCCAACGGATAATTCATAAATTTGGTCATATGGCGACGGTAGAAAAAAAGACATTTTCACAGATTATGTATTCCTGTTATACCACGAGAAGCAGGGAAGGTGAGCAATTTATTCCTGAGCATGTATTTAGTTACCAGATATCAGGCTCAGTAGTGCTCAATGACGGAAATAAAGAATTTCATGCGAAAGAGGGCGACTTTGGCTTTGCTAAACGTAATAACCTGGTGAAGTTTAATAAAAAACCGCCCGAAAATGGAGAATACAAATCTGTATCTATTTACCTGGACCAGCATACGCTGAGGGATTTTAGTATAGAGTATGGATATAAAGCAGAGCGTAGAGCAGAAGGCGATACACTGATCCGATTGAAATCTGATCCGCTGTATAAAAGTTTTATGGAGTCTCTGATGCCATACCTTTTAACTGAGCAAGCTGAAAACAGCAGATTGCAGGAGTTGAAGTTAAAAGAAGCGATTCTGATTTTGCTGCAGATCAATCCTGAACTGAAAGATGTGCTGTTTGATTTTTCTGAACCGGGTAAAATAGATCTGGAAGGGTTTATGAATAAAAATTTTCATTTCAATGTACAGTTAAAGAGGTTTGCTTATTTAACTGGAAGGAGCCTGGCGACTTTTAAGCGGGATTTTGATAAGGTTTTTAATAGCTCGCCGAACCGCTGGCTCCAGCAGAAAAGATTGCAGGAGGCTTATTACCTGATTAAAGAAAAGGGTAAGGCAGTATCAGAGGTTTATCTGGAGATGGGCTTTGAAGATCTTTCACATTTCTCCTTTGCATTTAAGAAAAAATACGGTGTGGCGCCATCGAAATTAACGCAGACATTGGTTTAAATTAAAAAGGGTATTAAAGGTTTACAATGACCCTTAATACCCTTTATCTATAAAATGCTATTACTTAGCTTCAACAATAGTACTTGCATTCAGCGTTACAGCTGTCTGTGCTAAAAGCTTGCCTGTTACCTTGGCTCCAGTATTCAGTGAGATGAGTGTTTTACTCAGGATAATACCACTAAAATCTGCATTAGTGCCCAGCGTTGCTGCTCCTGAAACTACCCAGAAGATATTTTTTGCCTGAGCACCACCAGTTAAGGTAATCTTAGCGCTGTTGCTGATGGTTAGGTTCTGCGCAATCTGGAATACCCAGGTATCATTCGGACCACCATTAAGTGTTACACCAGCAGCTGAAACCAGAACTCCTGTTCCCCATTTGTATACACCGGCAGTTAAAGTCTTTCCGCTGATATCTCCTGCGTATATTTCAACGATAGGGGCAGGTGTAGTAAGGCCGTTGGCTGTGCTGAAAGCATTCTCCATATCACTTACTGCAGTCGTCATTTTTGCCGGAGTCGGTGCTGTATAATCTGCTGCATAAATTTTACCAATTACAACAGGTGCAAGAGCAAACTGGTTGCTGGCATCAAGTGTTAAACCGAATCCAGTAATCGCTGTAGCAGCTGCGGGACTTACAGCTATATCACCTGTAATTGATGTAACACCAGTGGTAGAAATTCCGGTTTTAGCTAGAATCTGATAGTTAGCCGCTGTACCCAGGTTAACCACAACTTTAACTGCTGTAAAGTTCGCTACTAACGTTCTGTTAGCGAGGATAATAAATTTCAATGGATTAGTTGTCTCCGTAACGGCACCACTCCATCCAGTGAAAATGTAACCTGCATTAGGTGTTGCAGTCAGGGTTACTTCCTTTCCGGGAGTGTATGATCCTGATCCGCTTGTTGTACCACCGATTACCGGGTTTGACGAAATGTTTACCGCTAATTTCCCATCAGGAATCGCAGTGAAGTTAGCTACTAAATTCGCATCTGCTGTTACGATAAAAGGGTAACTCGGACTTGTAGAAACAACTGCACCATTAATGGTCCAGCTCGTAAAGGTGTACCCTGTTCTAACCGTAGCTGTAGCCACAACTTCTGCACCTTTACTCGGAGTGCCTGTGATGGCTGTTACTCCACCTGCTACCGGGCTGGATGATAAAGTAATCTTTTGAACCATTGCTGTTGAATCAGAAATAATATCTGTTCCATTATCTTTTGAACAGCTGGCAGTACAAAATGCTGCGAGTACAATCAGTGACCATATAGTGCTTCTGATGATCGCGTATTTTGTACGCTGTTGTGTTGGGGTCTTACCGTTTATTAAAAGTGCTTGATTATTCATCTGTGTGATTTAAAATGAGACGAGTGTTGTCATCATTGTAACCACTCTATTACAAAGCAAGTGCCCTGAAAAAGAAAAATACGAGAGCTGGAATAATAGCGCATTATCTCTTCCTTAGCTTTTTATCAAATTACGGGTTGAATGGTCTACTGACTGTATATTATTTAAAAAATAATATGATTATAAGGAATGAAATTTAATTTTAATATAAACAATAGCCTGTTTACAATTGTAGTGCGATTTGGAATATGATTACTTTAAAGGACAGGAAATATGTTTTAAGCTATCACTTGACCTATTTGATCCTGGTTGACCAGACTTGGTTCATACTATTGTGACGTTTTGAAATCCGTCTTAAATGAAGAAAGGATCACGTTTTAGCGTAATCCTTTCTTTGTGTACTCAGAGCGGGAATCGAACCCGCACGACTTTTAAGGTCACAGGATTTTAAGTCCTGCGTGTCTACCAGTTCCACCATCTGAGCAGGTGTAAAACCTTTTAAAATTAAAAGCCTTCAATAAAGAAGGCTTTTAGAGCGAAAGACGAGATTCGAACTCGCGACCCCGACCTTGGCAAGGTCGTGCTCTACCAACTGAGCTACTTTCGCATTGGTATGGTAATTAGGTCTTGTATATCTTAATACAAGTATTCTTTAGTACTCAGAGCGGGAATCGAACCCGCACGACTTTTAAGGTCACAGGATTTTAAGTCCTGCGTGTCTACCAGTTCCACCATCTGAGCAGGTGTTAACCTTTTAAATTAAATTCCTGGTAAAGGAACTTAGAGCGAAAGACGAGATTCGAACTCGCGACCCCGACCTTGGCAAGGTCGTGCTCTACCAACTGAGCTACTTTCGCATTGGTTTTATTCAATCATCATCCGATGATGCCCTTTAGAACAACGTTTAAATGATTAACCTTGTTTCCGTTTGGGATTGCAAATATAAATACTTTTGTATTACTGTCAAGTTATTTTTTACAAAAAAAACCGATCTTAGCTTAAGTTATTGTCATTCAGTACTTCAGAAATTAAATTACTTTCAAATCCTTTCCCCAAAAGGTAGGTCATCAGCTTATATTTCCTTTTGTACTTATCTTTTTCCGTTAAAACAGCTGCTTTTTTTTCTGCGGCGGCGAGTATAACCTTCAGATATTCGTCGTAATCTATCGTATTTAAAGCTTTCATGATCATCTTATCCGGCACTTTCTTTAGCTTCAGCCCTTGTTTTATTTTAATCTTCCCCCATTTTTTGATGTTGAACTTGCCGGAAACATAGGCATTAGCGAAACGCTCCTCGTTTAGAAAGTTGTTTTGGATCAGTTCTGAAATTATATTTTCTACATCATCCTTCCACAGACCCCAATCGTACAGCTTGTTTCTTACTTCCTGCTGTGAGCGTTCCTGGTAGGCGCAATAACTCTCTGCCTTCACCAAAGCAGATCTCTTATCCAGGACAATAGGTTTAGATGGTTTTCGTTCCAAGGGTAGCTGATTTTTATTCTGTGCAAATATCCACAAACATCGGTACATATTGGTTAACTTATTAACTTTGCTGCCATAGCTAAATCATCCTGATCCATGAGCGAAAGGAATTATACCATTCAGCAGATCGCTGAAATCTTACATATCAACCTGCAAAATGCGAAGAGCATGACTATCATCAACAATCTGGTGATTGACAGCAGGAGCATTGTAGACCCTGAAGGGGCTTTGTTTTTTGCCATACCTGCCCAGCGGAATGGGCATGAATTTATCAGGGAAGCTTATGAAACTGGTGTGAGAAACTTCGTGATCAGCGATCGGGATTATACTGATGGTTATGATGATGCTAATTTTTTATTGGTGCCAGATGTGCTAAAAGCTTTGCAGGCTATTGCCGCTTATAACCGTTCACAGTTTAATAATGAAGTGATTGCCATTACTGGTAGTAATGGGAAAACTGTGGTGAAGGAGTGGTTGTATCAACTACTGGCGGCAGATTTCAATATTGTCAGAAGCCCGAAAAGTTTCAATTCACAGATAGGTGTACCCTTGTCTGTATGGCAGATGGAACCTGAGCATACGCTTGGGATCTTTGAAGCCGGCATCTCCCGCCCGGAAGAGATGATTCATTTGGAGCAGGTGATTAAACCAACAATTGGCATCCTGACTAATATAGGGGAAGCACATGCAGAAGGTTTTTCTTCAGCAAAGGAAAAGCTGCAGGAGAAACTGAAACTGTTTAAAGATACGCGGTTTTTTATTTATTCACCGGAATATACAGCTGGTATTGCTGCCAAAGATTTACCTGGCCAACAAAAGTTTTGCTGGAGCATGAACCAAAAAGCGGATCTTCAGATTCTTTTTGTAGAACCTATAGAAGGTAAAAACTACATCAGAGCACTTTATAAGAATGAAGAGATAGAATGTTTAATCTCTTTTCGTGACCGTGCATCGGTAGAAAATGGAATCATATGCTGGGCCACCTTGCTGGCCATGGGTTATAGTGCTGAAGAGGCCGATATCAGGCTGGAGAAACTGACCGCTGTAAATATGCGACTGGAACTTAAAAATGGGATCAATCAATGTTCTGTAATTGATGATTCTTACAGTGCAGATATTTCTTCGCTCGCTATTGCGCTCGACTTTTTGAAACTGCAGAACCAGCATGTAATGAAGACCCTGATCTTATCAGATTTATATGAAACGGGAAAAAAGGACCAGGACCTTTATGCTGAAATTGCTTCACTGCTGAAACAAAAGCAGGTGAACAGGCTGATTGGAATTGGTCCGCATATCTCAGCATCCGCCGCTTCATTCGACATTGAAAGCACTTTTTATCAAAGTACGCAGGACTTCATCACACATTTACCGGAAATACATTTTGCTAATGAGACGATCCTTGTTAAAGGTGCACGTAGATTCCAGTTTGAGAAAATAAGCAAGTTGCTGACTCAGAAAGTGCATGATACGGTACTGGAAATTGATCTGAATGCGTTAGCGAGTAACCTGCGGTTTTATAAATCTAAGTTAAAACCAGGGGTAAAGGTAATGGCGATGGTGAAGGCATTCTCCTATGGGAGCGGAAGTTTTGAGATTGCTAATTTATTACAATATCACAAAGTGGATTACCTTGCCGTGGCCTATGCGGATGAAGGTATCGCACTGAGAAAGGCGGGGATTTCACTGCCAATTATGGTCATGAGTCCGGAGCCATCTGCTTTTGAAGCGATCATCAAATATAAGCTGGAACCTGAGTTATACAGTCTGGATATTGTAAAAGAGTTTATCGGGTTCTTGCCGGAAACGGTAAGCGATTATCCTGTACATATTAAAATTGATACAGGTATGCACCGTCTTGGTTTTGAAGAACTTGATTTGTCGCTTTTATTACCATTGCTTACAGACACCAAAAAACTAAAAATTGTATCTGCATTCTCACATCTGGCGGCAAGTGAAGATGAAAATCATGATGAATTTACCAGGTACCAGGTAGACAGGTTGCTGACGATGGTTTCACAATTGAAGGAAACACTGGGATATGATTTTATCAGGCATATTTCGAATACCTCTGCCATTACACGCCATCCTGCGGCACAACTGGATATGGTGAGGATAGGAATCGGGCTTTATGGCTTTGATTCGGGCTTGAAAGGCAACAGGGGATTACAAACGGTGGCTGTTTTAAAAACTACCATCACGCAAGTCAAAAACATTGGTCCGCTGGAAACTGTGGGTTATGGTCGGCGTGGTGTATTGCCTGAAGGCGGAAAAACTGCAACGGTTAAAATAGGTTATGCTGATGGTTATCGCCGTGCATTTGGTAATGGCGTGGGCAAGATGCTGGTCAATGGAAAACTGGTGCCTACGGTCGGTTCAATTGCGATGGACATGTGTATGATTGATGTTACAGGTCTGGATGTGAAATCTGGTGATGAAGTTATTGTATTCGATAATCAGCTCACTATTGCGGCTCTTGCGACACAAATTGATACCATTCCGTATGAAATTCTGACTAATATTTCTCAAAGGGTTAAACGAGTCTATTTTTATGAGTAATTTTGTGTGATGAATAGAATTGGCAGAGCTTTACTGAACTATCTGATTAAGGGTTTACTGATTGTATTGCCTATTGCATTAAGTATTTACATCGTGATATGGGCAGTAACTACAGTAGACAGCTGGCTGAATGTGAACAATATTCTGGGTGTTGATCCAAGAACGGGAGCAAGCAGGAATATTCCGGGATTAGGTCTCGCATTGGTTGTGACGCTGATTTTGCTTGCAGGTATAGTCGTGACTAATTTCGTGACAGAGCCGATGTACAATTGGTTTAACCGCTGGATGAACAGACTACCGGGATTGAATTTCCTTTATTCTTCTATTAAAGATCTGGCTGAAGCTTTTGTAGGTGATGAGAAAAAATTTAATCATCCTGTGCTGGTAGAAGTAGAGGGGGATTTAAAGAAAATCGGTTTTCTGACTAAAGAGGATCTGAATGCTATCGGTTTACCCGGTGAAGCAATTGTTTACTTCCCTTTTTCTTATTCTTTTGCAGGACAGGTTTGTGTGGTTAAAAAAGAAAAAATACAAACACTGAATATGAGTGCTGCAGAAGCCATGAAATTAGTAGTTTCTGGTGGAGTAAGTCATATTTAACTCCACCAGCTAAATACTAAAAGTTAGGTTTTAATACATATTTATCATAGAACCTAAAGATATGCTCTGCTGCTTCTTCTGCAGTATCAGCAAGTCTGAACAGGTTTAGATCTTCTGCGTGAATATTATGCTCTTTTTCGAGCATGGTATTTTTAATCCATTCTACTAATCCTCCCCAGTAATCCTTACCGACAAGTACGATAGGGAAACGGGCAATTTTGCCAGTCTGAATGAGGGTAATTGCTTCAAAAAGCTCATCCATGGTACCCATACCGCCGGGAAGCACTACAAATCCCTGGGAGTATTTCATAAACATTACTTTCCTCACAAAGAAATAATCGAACTCCAGTAATTTATTGTGATCGATATATTTATTATGGAACTGTTCAAAAGGTAAATCAATATTCAGTCCTACAGACTTACCACCATTGGTATGGGCTCCTTTGTTACCAGCTTCCATAATACCCGGTCCGCCACCTGTAATTACACCATAACCACGGTCGGTCAGTAACTTCCCGCATTCTACAGCAATCTGATAATATTTATTTGTTTCTGCAGTTCTTGCGGAACCAAATATGGATACACAGGGACCAATTTTAGCCAGTTTCTCAAATCCATCTACAAACTCGGCCATGATCTTAAAGATCGACCAGGAGTCTGTTACTTTTATTTCCTGCCAGTTTTTGTTCTCAAAAGCACTTCTTATCTTTTCGTCGCTCGTCATTCTCTTCTAATTTATATTTAAAACTTGGTTTGGGTAACGGATGTTTTGCCTGTTACCCATAATAATACAAAGGTGATCAACCCATTTAACACGATCAGTTCAAAACCCAATTCGTAACCGAACCAATTTACACTATTACTTTTGATGAAAAAAGACAATAGCGGGGAGGCGATACAGATATAAGGTACTAATTTATCCAGCACCGCCCTGTTGGTCAGCATCCCAAACGTAAATAACCCTAATAATGGGCCATAAGTATAAGTTGCAGCAATAAACATAGAATTTACTACCGAATCATCATTTATCACTTTAAATATCAGTATCACGATCACCATTAACACTGAAAATCCAATGTGCACTAAATGTCGTTTTCTCACTAATTCTGGTGCATTCTGGTCCTCCTTTTTGTCGAAATGCAGGAAATCCATACAAAAGGAAGTTGTCAGTGCCGTCAGTGCAGAATCAGTAGTTGCAAAGGTCGCCGCCGTAAGTCCAAGCATAAATATAATTCCGGGAACAACATTCAGGTGATTCAAAGCAATTTCAGGATACAAGTTATCTGGCGTTTTTAGTGCTGCAATAGCTATACCGTTTTTAGCAGCAAAAATATATAACAGTGCGCCTACACTCAGGAAAAAGATATTCATCACCACAAAAACAGCAGTAAATGTGAACATGTTCTTTTGCGCTTCACCAATTGTTTTCATACTCAGGTTTTTCTGCATCAGATCCTGATCAAGCCCTGTCATGGCAATAGTCACAAAAATCCCGCCCAGGAACTGTTTCAGGAAGTGCGATTTGGTACCCATGAAATCTTCCCAGAAGAATATTTTCGAGTAACTGCTGTTTTTTACGGCCTCAAATGTGCCTGAAACATTTAGATTCAACGCTTTTGAGATGAAAATGATTGATAACACAACAGATAAAAGCAAGAAAACTGTTTGCAGTGTATCTGTGATAATAATCGTTTTTAACCCGCCTTTATGAGTATACAGCCAGATCAATACCAGGCAGATCACTATCGTGATCCAGAAAGGTACGTTCCATGCATCAAAAATAAAGCGCTGTAAAACGATGGCTACCAGGAATAAGCGCAGTGAAGAACCTATTGTTCTGGAAACAAGGAAAATTACAGCTCCCGTTTTATAACTATGCGGTCCAAGTCTTTTTTCCAGATAAGTATAAATGGAAATCAGGTTCATCCTGTAATAAAGCGGGAGGAGGACGGTCGCGATAATAATAAAACCAACCGCATTACCTAAAACGAACTGGAAATACCCAAATTCACCTTTGCCTACAGCACCGGGTACGGAGATAAACGTTACCCCGGAAAGGGCAGTTCCAATCATTCCGAAAGCCACCAGGTACCATTTTGAATTCCTGTTTGCAATAAAAAAGGAGGCGTTGTCTGAGGAATTCCTGGAAGTGAAATAAGCAACACCGACTAAGAGTGCAAAGTATCCCAATAAGAAGGATAAAAGGATGGCTGGAGTCATATTCAGGTAATGGTTTAGGAGCTAAATGTAAGAAAATGATATTTTAAAAATCAAATAACAGAAGATAAATATAAATTTGTAAGATGAACTTTTCTTCCAAGCTTCTAGAGGATGCTGTTAACGAATTTTCGAAATTACCAGGTGTGGGACAAAAGACCGCATTGCGTCTGGTGCTTCATTTACTGGGCAAAGAACAGGAGGAAGTAGACATCTTTGGTCAGTCGGTCATCAGGCTGCGAAGAGAAATCAAACATTGTACCATCTGCCATAACATTTCAGATCATCCGGTTTGTGAAATCTGTACATCGCAGAAACGGGATAGAGAGATCATTTGCGTAGTAGAAGATACCAGGGATGTGATGGCGGTAGAAAATACCTCGCAGTATTTTGGCGTGTACCATGTTTTAGGCGGATTGATCTCGCCTATGGATGGTATAGGTCCGTCCGACTTATACATCGATTCTCTGGTTCAACGTGTGGCCACTACGCCTGTAAAAGAGGTGATTCTTGCGTTGAGCGCGACGATGGAAGGGGACACTACACTTTTTTACCTGTATAAAAGGTTAAAAGAGTTTCAGATTCCTATTACAACGATTGCCCGGGGAATTGCTTTTGGTGGTGAGTTGGAGTATGCAGATGAGATTACCCTTGGGCGCTCTATTGTAACGAGAGTACCTTATGTCAATTCAATAATCAAATAATCAGAATGGATTTCAAGAATAAAGTAGTCATTATTACCGGAGCATCTTCCGGTATAGGAAAAGCTTGTGCAGAAGAATTTGCCAGGCGCGGTGCAAACCTCGTGCTTGGGGCAAGACAATTTGTGACTTTGTGTGAGGTTACGGCAGATCTTGAAAAAAAATACGGCATAAAAGCTTTAGCTGTACAGACAGACGTAACCAAAGAAAGTGATTGTGAAATGCTGGTTAAACAAGCAGTGATGACTTTTGAAAGGGTTGATGTACTGATCAATAACGCTGGTATATCGATGCGTGCATTGTTCAATGAGCTGGATCTCTCGGTATTAAAAGAGCTGATGGATGTGAACTTCTGGGGGACTGTTTATTGTACAAAATACGCTTTACCGGAAATCCTGAAAACCAAAGGTAGTGTTATTGGCGTATCTTCTATTGCAGGCTACAGGGGTTTGCCGGGAAGGACCGGATACTCAGCTTCTAAATTTGCCATGAATGGGTTTATGGAGGCATTGCGGACAGAGTTGCTGCATAGCGGTGTACATGTGATGGTAGCTTGTCCAGGTTTTACCACCTCTAATATCCGTGTGGCAGCATTGGCGAAAGACGGTTCTGCACATGGCGAGACTAGCATGGAAGAAGGTAAAATGATGTCGGCCGAAGAGGTTGCACGCCATATTACTGACGGAATTGCTGCCCGTAAACGCACTTTAGTGATGACGGGTCAGGGGAAACTAACGGTCTGGATCAATAAGCTGTTGCCTGCACTTGCTGATAAACTGGTATTTAATCACTTTACAAAGGAGAAGAATGCCTTAATAAAATAAGGAATGATCAATTTAAAAAACGTACTGATGCTATTTGCTTTTCTGGGACAAATATCTGTTTTATCTGCCAGGGTAAAAGTGGAGAAGAACATAAATTATACAGAAAAGGACGATGAAAGAAGGCAACTGAACGTTTATTACCAACAGGATAAATCGCCAAAAGATGTCATTATATTTATTCATGGCGGCTCCTGGAGCAGTGGCAAAAAAGATATTTACTGGTGGCTGGGCAGAAATATGGCCCGTAAAGGGGTGGTGACGGTAAATATTAATTACGGACTGGCGCCGGAAAACCAGTTTGGGCAGATGGGTGATGATTGTGCACAGGCTGTAAAATGGGTACAAAAGCATATTGTAGCTTACGGTGGGAATCCTAAACGCATCTTTTTAATGGGACATTCTGCCGGCGGCCATCTGGCAGAATTGATTAATGATGATCCGCGCTATTTCAAAAAAGCAGGAATTGCGAATCCTGTTAAAGGTGTAATTCTTGATGATCCTTTCGGACTCGATATGAAAGAATATATGTCTGAAGCGGAGAAGGATGACAGCTATTTTGATTTCCTGAGGACGTTCAGTAAAGATCCGGCGGTATGGGAAGAAGGATCGCCCTTGCATTATGTGCAGCACAGCAGAAATCCTCATCTGATTTTTTACGGTGCAAAAACTTATCCCGCTATCCAGATTCAATCAGCCAGACTGCAGAAACTACTGATTGAACAAAAAGTACCGAGCAACTTACACATTATTAAAGGAAAAAAGCATGTAGGCATGATTGCACAGATGATATTTAGTAGTAATCAGCTCTATGATTTTATCCTTGACTTCCTGAAGACAAATTAAATTCAGAAATATTTGCTGCTTTGCGAAAACAATTCCATATTTGCTACACGATGATACAAACAAACGGACTTAATAATTGGTGGTGGCACAACGCAGCAGCGTAGTGTAACCCAATTGTGTACGTTTTATTTTTTATAAATAATATTGGAGGGTTGCTTTTAGAGCAACCTTTTTTGTTTTATACCCATGAAGAAAATTCTGAACCACTTATTCGAAAACAAATCATTTAGCAGGGAAGAAGCTCAGCGTATTTTAACCGCTATTGCTTCCGGAGAGTTCAACACCGCTCAGATTGCTGCATTTATAACCGCCTTTGGCATGCGTAATATTACCGTGGCCGAGCTGCAGGGCTTTCGCGATGCGATGCTGCAGTTATGCGTAAAGGTAGACTTCTCTGATTTTGAGCTGGTAGATCTCTGCGGTACCGGTGGGGATGGGAAAGATACTTTTAATATCTCCACCTTAGCATCTTTCGTAGTTGCCGGGGCAGGATATAAGGTGGCCAAACATGGTAATTACGGCGTGTCTTCTGGCTGCGGTTCATCCAATGTGATGGAGTATCTTGGATACCAGTTTACCGGTGATCAGGACGTGCTGAAACGCAGTCTGGATAAAGCCGGAATCTGCTTCATCCATGCGCCTTTGTTTAATCCTGCCATGAAGATTGTGGCGCCTATTCGTAAGGATCTTGGCGTTAAAACATTTTTCAATATGCTTGGACCTATGGTCAATCCGGCGCAGCCGAAAAACCAGATTGTAGGTGTATTTAGCCTGGAACTGGCCCGTTTATATGCCTATTTGTATCAGGAAACTGATAAAAATTATACGATTCTGCATGCGGTAGATGGCTTTGACGAAGTTTCCCTAACCTGTGACGTGAAAACGTTCAGTAAAAAAGGAGAGGCCTTGCTGAAGGTTTCTGATCTTGGCTTTCAGGAAATTGATGAACATGAGATTACAGGAGGAGATACAGTGGAGTCTTCTGCGAAGATATTTATGAATGTGCTGGAAGGTGCAGGGACTTATCCGCAAAATAATGTGGTCTTGTGTAATGCTGCTTTAGCTATTCAAACTATTGCCCCGGAGCAGTCATTTGCTGATTGTTATTATGAAGCAGAGACCTCACTTGTAGGAGGTAATGCATTACGAAGCTTTAAAAACCTGGTTGGATGAAAGCTAAATTGAAGATCTGTGGAATGAAAGATCCCCTGAATATCAGGGATGCAGCAGCACTCAAGCCAGATTACCTGGGCTTTATTTTTTACCCGGCTTCAAAACGGTTCATTGCCGACCTTGATCCTGTGGTGGTACGAAATATTCCATCGTCGATAAAAACTACGGGAGTATTTGTTAATGAGGAGCTGGCGGTGGTGAAAAAAGCAATAGCAGATTACCGGTTAAAAGCGGTGCAGCTGCACGGTCAGGAAAGTCCGGATTACTGCAGGGCACTTTTAAATGATGCAGAGGTAATTAAAGCTTTCGGTATCGATGCTGCTTTTAATTTTGCATCATTGAAACCCTATGAAGATGCTGCAGATTATTTCCTGTTTGATACGCAGACGGCTGAACATGGTGGTTCCGGAAAAACTTTCAGCTGGCAACTGCTGGAGCAATATAAAATGGATAAGCCTTATTTTCTAAGTGGCGGAATTGGCCCGGAAAGTGTAGCCTCTTTGAAACAGCTTAGTGATCATCGTTTATATGCGATAGATGTGAACAGCAGGTTTGAAACTGTACCGGGATTTAAAAATATAGAAGAACTGACAAAATTTAAAAATCATACTATGAGTTATTTTGTAAATGAAAAAGGTTATTACGGTGATTTTGGCGGAGCATATATTCCAGAGATGCTTTATCCTAATGTGGAAGAGCTGAGAGAAAATTATCTTAAGATCATTAATGACGCAGATTTTCAAAAAGAATTTCATGCCTTGCTGAAGGATTATGTGGGCAGGCCATCGCCACTATATCTGGCAAAACGCTTATCTGCTAAATACAATGCAAATATATTCCTGAAAAGGGAAGATTTAAATCATACAGGTGCCCATAAGATCAATAATACAATCGGTCAGATTTTACTCGCAGAGCGCTTGGGTAAAAAGAGGATCATTGCAGAAACTGGTGCTGGTCAGCATGGGGTAGCAACGGCGACAGTATGTGCACTGCGCGGTCTCGAATGTGTGATTTATATGGGTGAGATTGATATTCACAGGCAGGCACCAAATGTGGCCAGAATGAAAATGCTGGGTGCCACGGTGGTTTCGGCTGTATCGGGTAGTAAGACCTTAAAAGATGCTACCAATGAGGCGATGCGTGACTGGATCAATAATCCGGTGGATACACATTATATTATTGGTTCTGTGGTCGGACCACATCCATATCCGGATATGGTTTCTATTTTTCAGTCGGTAATTTCTGAAGAAACCAAAAAACAGCTGCTGGAGCAAACCGGTAATGATCAGCCCGACTATGTGCTGGCCTGTGTTGGCGGCGGAAGTAATGCAATGGGCATGTTTTATCATTTTATAGATGATGAAAAAGTAAAACTTGTTGCTGTGGAAGCGGCTGGAAAAGGGGTAAGTAGTGGTTTTTCGGCTGCAACAACTTATCTCGGTAAAGAAGGTGTACTACATGGGAGCAGAAGTATCCTGATGCAGACGGCAGACGGCCAGGTGGTAGAGCCGCATTCGGTATCTGCTGGTTTGGATTATCCCGGTATTGGTCCACAGCATGCACATTTGTTCAAAACTACACGTGCTGAGTATGTTTCTATTACAGATGACGAATCCTTACAGGCAGGTTTATTGTGCACGCAGCTGGAAGGAATAATTCCTGCAATAGAGAGTGCACATGCATTAGCTCATTTAGAGAAAATGACTTTTACAGGCGGAGAAAATGTAGTGGTTTGTCTTTCTGGCAGGGGAGATAAGGACATGGATACTTACATGAAGTATTTCGGACTTTAAAGACAGCATTTTTATTACAGAAAACATCCATTAAAATAGCAGATGAACAGGATTAATCAATTATTTCAAGAGAAACAAAACAATATACTTTCGATTTATTATACCGCAGGTTACCCGGGTTTAGGTGATACAATTGCCATTGCTGAAGCATTGGAAAAGGCAGGTGCCGATATGCTGGAAATAGGTTTTCCTTACTCGGATCCTGTGGCAGACGGACCGGTGATACAGGCCAGCAGTAAACAGTCGCTCGATCTTGGAATGGACTTAAACTTGCTTTTTGAGCAACTGAAGGAATTGCGTAAAAAGGTAACCATACCAGTTTTACTGATGGGCTATGTGAACCCTGTATTGCAGTACGGTGTAGAGAGATTTTGCAAGGCCTGTGCTGAAGTTGGAATTGATGGCTGTATAGTGCCCGATCTGCCTATGGTAGAATATGAAGAATTTTATAAGGATATTTTCCTGGAAAATGGATTAAGCAATATATTTTTGGTTACGCCACAAACATCGGTGGACCGTATCCATAAAATTGATGGGTTGAGCAATGGATTTATCTACTTGCTGTCTTCCTCCGCAACTACAGGTCAGAATCTTCAGGTATCAGATCAGACAGAGACTTATTTTTCCAGAATTGCAGCGATGAAATTAAACAACCCCACAATGATTGGATTTGGCATCAGCAGCAAAGAGACTTTCGATAAGGCCTGTCGTTATGCCAATGGCGGTATTATCGGTACTGCATTTGTTAAATCAATCGCAGAAGGAGATATTGTAGAAAATGTGAATGCTTTTATGAAGACTTTCAGGTCTTAATCTTTGTCGACCTCAAAAACATAAAACCTAGAATTCCAGAGATCACAGAAGCACATAAGATAGCAAACTTAGCTTCTGTGATTTGTGTTTCGTCGCTGAAAGACAGCATCGAGATGAAAATCGACATCGTAAAACCTATTCCCGCAAGCATTCCCAGTCCAATGATATGCTTCCAGCCCGCTCCCGAAGGCAGTTCTCCGAACTTGCATCTTACGGCAAGCCAGGAGAAAGCAGTTACTCCTATAGTTTTCCCGGCAAATAATCCCAATATAATTCCTGCACCTAAAGGAGATATTAACCCGGTCAGCATTTCCTTTTGAAAAGTGATATTCGTGTTTGCCAGGGCAAATAGTGGCATGATGAGATAATTAACAGGAACATTCAGGAAGTGCTCCAGTTTCTCCAGGGGAGAGAGCTGATCCGTATCGTTAGTTGGAATGGTAAACGCTACCAGCACACCAGCAATGGTAGCATGTATGCCGGAATGGTGAATCAGATACCAGAGCACTACTCCGGGTATCAGGTAGGCGATAATCGCTTTTACCTTGAAATAATTCAGTAGACATAATAGTAAAAATACTCCTGCAGCCATCAGCAGGTAATTGAAATGCACTTCACTGGTATAAAAAATAGCGATCACCAAGATAGCCCCAAGGTCATCCACTATAGCCAGTGCTGCAAGGAAAATCTTTAATGATGCCGGGATCCTTTTACCCAGCATGGCAATGATCGCCAGGGCAAAGGCAATATCCGTTGCCATTGGGATTCCCCAACCTGCAGCAGTTTCGCTTCCCCTATTAAACAGAAAATAGATAACAGCAGGTACCAACATGCCACCTAATGCAGCGATTACTGGCAATGCCGCTTGTTTTACAGATGACAATTCTCCCTCAATCAGCTCCCGTTTAATTTCGAGCCCTACCAGTAAAAAGAATATTGCCATTAAACCATCATTAATGAAGGCTGCTATTGGGAAATTGATAGCTGTACTGCCAATATTGAAATGTACGTTAGTTAAAAAAGAAGCAAAGTCCGCACTGTAACTTGTATTGGCAATAAAAAGCGAAATGGCTACACAGACTAATAAAATAATTCCACCTAGTTTACCTGCATCATAAAACTCTTTGAAAACGTTCAGGTTGATCAGTTTAGGCATTATAAGTAGTTTTCCAAAATGCCTTTTCCTTCACGGATAATTTCAAAGTCGCCCGAAGTACAATCTACCACAGTTGATGCTTCATTGTCGCCATATCCACCATCCACAACCATATCCACCAACTCCTGGTATTTTTCATAAATCAATTCCGGATCGGTAGAGTATTCAATCAGTTCATCATCATCTTTAATTGATGTAGAAAGGATTGGATTACCCAGCACCCTGACAATTTCTCTGGCAATATTGTTATCAGGTACCCTGATCCCTACAGTTTTTTTATTGGAGCTTAATAATTTCGGAACGTTATTATTCGCGTTGAAAATAAAAGTAAAAGGGCCCGGTAAAGCTTTTTTCAGTAATCTGAATACTGTCGTGTCTATTGGCTTGATAAAATCAGAGATATGACTCAGATCCGAGCAGATAAAAGAAAAGTTAGCTTTCTCTGGTTTGATGCCTCTGATCTGACAAATTTTTTCAATGGCTTTCTGATTGGTAATGTCGCAACCCAATCCGTACACAGTATCAGTGGGATAAATGATTATTCCACCTTTTTTTAGTACGTCAACTACCTGCTGAATGATCTTTTCGTTAGGGTTTTCCGGGTATATTTTAATAAGCATAGGGTAAATTTACTAAAAAAATCAAACCCATAATTGATAATTGTCGTACTATTGATACGTATTTAGTAAATTGACAATATGAGAAAAGCATTTATTGCGATTGCCGCGTTTCTGGTCACGGCAATTCTGATGATCAGTCTGGCATGGCCACCATTTTTTTGGGCGTATATATTTGTAGGGCCCATCATAATTTTGGGTATTTATGACCTGTATCAGCCTAAACACAGCATCGTAAGAAACTATCCGGTAATAGGCAGGTTGCGTTACTTTGCTGAAGATTTAAGACCAAAAGTTTACCAGTATTTTGTGGAGAGCGATATTAATGGTACACCCTTCAGCAGATTAAACCGCTCTTTAATTTATCAGAGAGCTAAAAAAGATAATGATACTATTCCTTTTGGAACGCAGTTAGATGTTTATCAAAACGGATATGAATGGTTAAGCCACAGCATCGCCGCAATTAGTCACCATGACCTGGAAGAAGATCAGCGTGTACTCGTTGGCGGGCCTGATTGTGCAAAACCTTACTCTGCCAGTATTTTTAATATTTCTGCCATGAGTTTTGGCTCTTTGAGTCAGAATGCTATTCTTGCTTTAAACGGCGGTGCCTTTATGGGGAACTTTGCCCATAATACTGGCGAAGGTGGAATCAGTGATTACCATGCACAACCTAAGGGCGACCTGATCTGGCAGATTGGTACAGGTTATTTTGGCTGCCGTCATCATGATGGTACATTTAATTATGAAGCTTTCGGTGAGCGGGCTAAA
>Ga0247813_10000961_pt1 | contig 23116 bp, 21 predicted proteins | sample UWRJL169409C1_FD_180719 | JGI IMG/M metagenome (GOLD analysis project Ga0247813, IMG submission 180719) | Plant litter microbial communities from Arlington Agricultural Research Station in Wisconsin, United States - UWRJ-L169-409C-1 | ecosystem: Environmental > Terrestrial > Plant litter >...
CTACTATTAAATTATATAATAAATAATGAGGGTACTGATAATTGAAGATGAGGGCAGAATTGCGAAACGACTGGAACGCATGACCAGAACTTTTTTTGAGGAAAACCTGACGGCTATTAATTGTTGTGATTCCTTACAAAAAGGACTTATATTTCTGGAACAGCACCCTATTGATCTGTTATTATTAGACTTAAACTTAAATGGCGAAAACGGTTTTGATGTACTCGAATCGGTTGTAGCTGGCTCCTTCCATACCATTATTGTTTCTGCTTATACAGATAAAGCGATCTATGCGTTCTCCTATGGCGTATTAGATTTCGTACCTAAACCATTCGACGAACATCGTCTTGATCTGGCTTTTAAAAGAATCACCGCAACTGTAAAGAAACACGAACACCAGATGAAGGTTCTCGCTGTCAAAAAAGCAGGTGAACTGCACCTTATCGATATTAGTGAAGTTATTTATATTAAAGGGGCGGGGATTTACAGCGAACTCCATTTAAAAAACGGCAAACTGGAACTGCATGACAAGTCACTGGAGATGCTGCAGCAACTTTTACCGGAATCTTTTGAACGGATACATAAATCCTTTATTATCCCCCTGGATCAGGCAGAGAAAATCATGGTCCGGCCCGGCAGTAAATATAACTTGCTACTGAAAAACGGGGAGTTGCTGCCCATCGGAAGAGCTAGATATAAAGACTTAAAGAAAAGGATGTTATAATATTTCGATTTGATAAATTATCCAGCTATCTTTAAGTACAATCAAAATAAGCCCGTTATGAAAAAGCTGATTTTCATTATCGTACTATTGGTATCTTCCCTCCAGATATCAGCACAAACAGCTCCGGTACAAAATTTTACTACTGAAGAGCTTGAGGTAAATACTGCTGTGATTAAATTTTTTGATGCGCTCTCAGCATTGGATGCTGATAAATTAAAATTACAGGTTACCAAAGATTTTATGTTGTTGGAAGAAGGAGAGGTATGGAATACAGATTCATTAAGCACTTATTTCGAGCCTATGAAAAAGTTAAATATTACCAGGCTCAATACATTTAAGTTTATTAAAACCGTGATAACAAATCAGACAGCATGGACGGCCTATTTTAACAGGGCTGATATGAAACGGGCTGAACAAAAAATGGCGAAAGAGTGGCTGGAAAGTGCAGTACTAACTAAAGAAGGTGGAATTTGGAAAATTAAACTTCTACATTCCACAACCCTCAAGGCAAAAGGAAAGTAATAAAAAACGGGCTAGGATTTCACAGTTTTAGTTACTACATTTATTGCTCAGCTTTTACCTATTCTATTATGAAAACAAAGAGAATTATTCCAGCAGCTTTAATTATCCCGGTTTGCTTTTTAGTATACCATTTTGGGAAAGATATTTACCATAGTGGAGTTAAGGACGGAAAAGCTAATGTTGCCCAGCATTCTGCAGCCAAAACTGTTAAATAAATTTCCGGAATCAGTTGATTGCCTTGAATAATTATCAAAGCAGGTGATCAGTTATTTTTTTGCAATGAGACGATCCACGGCCCAGGTATTGGCTCCTGAGTAATTGAGCAGTAGAGCAAAAAATGCTATATGAATTAGTTGTGAAGGGACCGCATCCCAGTTTTCAATAATTGAACTGCCAAAAATCAGGACAATCATTACCACGCTGCCGGTTACAAGCGCTGATCTCGTGAATAAACCAATCAGCAATAAAACACCAATTGTAAACTCTGCTATGGGCAAAAGATAAGCAAATGGAGGTACTACTGATTCCGGTAACATTGATTTCGCAAAACTGCCAGTCATCCACTTGCTGAATCCTTCTAATTTTGGTAAACGCACCAATCCATGACCAAACATGCTCATGCCGATAGCTAACCTCAGTAAAAGATATGCTGTTGTGTTCATCGCCAATAAATTTATTTTCTTAATTACCTTAAAATAAGCATATTTATCCTTTATCACAATTCCCTGATCCACGTTTTACGAAAAATAAAACGGCTGAAAGACTACTGATAATTAATCAGTTCGTTTTTCAGAATGTCCAAGGCTTTTATCAGGGCTTACCACATCCCTGATCATTTGCTTTAATTCTTTGACTTCTGGGAAACGGCCTTGTTCCTTTCTGTCAAATACAGTATCCTCATTAATTCTAATGGTGTAAGCACCACTAGTTTCACTGGGCCGGAGTAATACACCATGGAGTTCATCAGTGAATGTAGTCAGTAATTCCTGGGCCATATACGCAGCCCTAAGCATCCATCCGCATTTTGGACAATATTCTATACTTACTGTTGGTTTTTTCGCTGTCATCACATTCAAATATACCACGTTTTAAATGAATAATCTTCAGGTTTACCAGGAACTTCCTGCACCGCCGCCACCCGAAGATCCACCACTGCTACTACTCCTTGATGATGAGCTGGAAGACGATGAGCTGGACGAGGATCCGGATGATGATCCGCCTCCTGAAGAACTGGATATTTTAGGAATCATAAATTTAACCTGCTCCTCATGGTTGCAAGTCTGGCAAGTCTGATACTGCCAACCCCATCCCCCGGAGCTGGTCGTAGCTCGTTGTTTAACCTTTTGTCTTGAATATACAAATGTATAATATTTGCATTGTGGACATTTAGCAGCCGTGGATCGCAAATTTTTATAATCCAAAACTAGCTTTTCATGGTCTTTGTTACCAGAACAAACCCATACATCATAATCAACAGAATATAGTTTTTCTTCACTGATCTGTCCTCTGTCAAGGAACTTATCCTCATCAGACTCAAGTAACTTAAACATCACGTTGCCGCAGGTTTTGCAATGGTAGGGATCATTTCTCAAGTGATCAATCTGAGCCACAAATTTTCTATAGTAAAAGAATAGCCAGGGCAGCGGACACAAGTAAGCAGACAAGGTAAGATTACGCTGTTGCTTTACCATCGACATATACTGCTCATGCCTGCTTTTATCTTTAATCCCGGCATTAAAGCGCCTGCTTAAGAAATAGAAATAAAAATTAGTATACAGCGTGGTTACACTATAAAAAATTATACAAGTTCTGATATTAAAATGTGAAGTATAATGAAACCAGTTCAGATAGAGTACCAGTGCAAATGGTAAAATAAAAGTGAGCCAGAACAAAGGGCTTAACAAGCGATATTTCCGCTTTTCACCATTGAACCTTTTATCGAGTATAATCATCAACGCCAGGTAAATGATAAATATAAAAAAAGTCGCTTCGTTACCTGTAGTGTGAAGTTTTGACGATGACGACTGATTTGGTTCAGCAGGGTTTTCAACTACAGGCTCTGCAGTACCGGGATCTATGTTTATGGGTCCGTAATTAGATGATCTTCCTTCTTCTTGCTTGAAGGTTTCGGGAGGATCTGCTATCACCTCGTCCGTTTTATACGCAATACCATTTTCATCGACACGGGGTTGCTGTGCCCGGGCTGTATCATCGATACTGGGTTTTACCGGCACGTCTCCGACTATAGCGGGTATGGTTTTGCCATCTGTAACTACCGGATTCAGTTCTTTGATTATCCCATTAACACCATCCTGAACAGCAAGGTCAAAATCATTATTCCTTGCATGAGGGATCATATACTTTTGCTGTATGCGGTAACAGACCAAATCTGGCAAATCACCTTCCAGGCCGTATCCGGTTTCAAATTCTATACGGTGCTGATCTTTTACAACCAGGATGAGCAAGCCGTTATTAGTTTTTTGATCACCTATTTTCCATTTTCGGAATAATGCGGTGGCTGCGTCTTTAGGAACAGCTTCACCGATACTTTCTACAACCACAACATCTATATGGGCACGTCCGCTCTGGTCCAGATCACTTAATTTCGTATTGAGTGAAGCCACGGTTGCCGATGATAAGATTTGATCAGGATTACTTACATAACTTTCATTAATCGTTTTGGGATCAGGAATTAATGAAAAATCTTCAGCGGATTTATCCCTGTAACATCCTGTAAAGATGAACAACAGGAAAATAAGTGAGCAGAGAAACTTTATACAAGGGTTGTTCAGTTTCATTATTACGACAACAAAATTTAACTAATTCTGTTTTTATTTTAATTTTAAACTATAAATTAAACCCTTATTTCCCGCCAATATAATCAAATTCCCTTTTTTCGCCTTTTTAATGGTGTTAAAACTTTCATCTGAAATATGATACCAGTACTGACCGCCATCTCTGGATACATCAGTACCAGATGTACCTGTGACAAAACATGTCTTGTCATCATACCATACCACACCGGACCGGAAACCAAATACTTGCCTTGAGGGCTTCATCCATGATTTTCCACCATCCTGCGTGAGCAGTACGTTATTAGAATTTTCTTTGTCTTTCACATAATCCCCGCCAACTGCGATACCCTGATTTTCATTGCGAAAATCAATAGAGAAAACTCCGGTGCTATTCCCTCCCTGCAGTATAGGACAAGGGTATTTTTTCCAGGTCATACCGTAATCATCCGCAATATAAATATGAGAATGCGTACCACCTGTTGCGATCCAGACTTTTCCGCCCGCCAGGGTTTGAATAGTAGTCCCACTCGCTGCGAAACCAGCTTCTCCATCGGCAAGCTGCAGCTTCATTCTTGAAGAAGCATCAATCCAGCTCTCCCCCCCGTCATTAGTAATTAGCAACTGCATCTGTTTGTGAATGGGATCACCAAAGATGATCCCATTTTTTTGATCCCAGAAATCCATTCCATCAAGGAAAATAAGGGAATCTGTATTTTTGTAAGTTTCTTTCCAGCTCTTCCCACCATCATTGGTAAGCAGGATATATGCCGGAGAACCCGCATTAACGATAACCGCATGATTGGCGTCAAAGGCTTCAATATCCCGAAAGTCCAGCTGCTCATAACCTTTTGGTTTAGTCCACTTCCATGTCTTTCCTCCGTCCGTACTTTTGCCGATAAAACCCTTACTTCCGCTAACCCAGACTACGCTGTCAGAAACAACGGATACACCCCGGATACTTGTATTGGTCTCATTACTTAATGAGGATAGCTCATAAGTCTGGCAAAAGCCGAAAACAGGTAACAGTAATAAAATACAGCAGAATCTTAACATTAATGAATATATTATTTTTATTTATTTAACTCTTTTCCAAACTTCTGTCCTTCCGATCAAAGATATACCAATATAACCACGCATACTCAATTCACCGTTGCTTTTCAGCGTCATATTACAGCTATAAGTCTTACCTGATTTAGGATCATAAATTTTTCCATCTGTCCACTTATCCTCATCGTATACGAAATCTTTAAGCATCTCCATACCCAATATCGGTCTGCTTTTTAAACTGGCTTCCGGATTTTTATAATCTGTTTTGGCATTTCCCTTTTCATCTTTAGGAGCTTTAAGCCAGACAATTTTACCGAAGTACTTTGCTCCTTTTTTGTAAATCTCGACATGTGCCTCACCAGAGGAATTAATCCATTTTCCAAGGATAGCATCCTGTTTTTGCGCAAAACCTGTTAGTGAAATTACTGTAAACAGCAATAACAATGATATGTGTTTCATAAAATTTATATTTAGTGTACTGGCTAATTTACACATTGCTTTCCCAATTGAAAAGGAATTATATTGAAATCAGCACAAGGTAAATAAAGATTTAACTGCTTTTATGTCAGAATATAAATAATAAAAAACCAGTAAATGCCGGATAAATGTCCGTGAAGGACTATTATCCGCTTAGAAAAAGATAATAGACACCAATTAAAAGTCTTACTTTCTAATGCTCTTTTTTAATATAAATGCACTTAAGACTGACATCACTAACCCCACCGGAAGTATTTCCATATAGGTCAGCAACACTACATACAACGGATTTTTATACCACTCTTTATAATTATTCATTTCGCTGATTGTATTGTTTATTTCCTGTTGCGTGCTTCCGTCAGCACTGGCTTCCTTTAATACATGGGCCGTATATTTGTCCATGAAATCCGGCATAAAAACATAGTAGGTGATCAGCCAAACAATAACATAAATTGTAGAAGCGATAAGAGTGATATATAATCCGGTCATAAATGCTTTACCAAATGTAATTACCCCATGAGAATAACTGTCCCTTTCTTTTTTAACCGCCAGGAATATGGTAGAAAAAGCAACGAACATCGTCCCGAATCCTAACCATATACTGCTCTGAAAATTTTCATCATGATAACACATTGCGGTGTTAATTACCAGCATTGCGGCAACAATAAGACCTGCCAGTAAACCATATAATAGCACAGTATTTTTCATTCTGATTCTTGTTTCCGATAAAAATAAAAATAAAATCAAAAAAAAACATCCTTTCGGATGTTCAAAGTATTCATTAATAAATATTTGCGTCTGATTAATAGAAATCAGGAAGAGGATTCAACAATAGGTTTTTTCTTTGATGCCAATAGGGATAAATAGGTTCAGCACTGCTTGCTTCATCTAATTTTTTTACCTGATCAATAGTTAAGTTCCAACCCACCGCTTCCAGGTTTTGCTTGAGCTGCTCTTCCGTTCTCGCTCCAATCACGATATTAGCGATTGTCGGCCGCTGTAACAACCAGTTTAAAGAAACCTGGGCAACTGATTTTCCTGTCTCCTCAGCAACCTCATCTAATGCATCTACAATAGTAAATAAGCGTTCCTTATTTAATTCAGGTCCCTGGCTCCCTCCTTGTTGTCCCCTTCCATCTTCCGGAAAAGGTTGGTTGCGCCTGTATTTACCCGACAGGTGTCCGGACGACAGCGGGCTCCAAACAATTGTACCCACTTGCTGATCCACACCCAGCGGCATTAATTCCCATTCAAATTCCCGGTCGAGTAAAGAATAATAGGCTTGATGAGCGATGTACTTTGAATAGCCAAATCTTTCAGAAACGGATAATGATTTCATCAAATGCCATCCTGAAAAGTTAGAACAGGCAATATAACGGATCTTACCACTCTGAATAAGCTGATCCAGTGTTTTTAAGGTTTCTTCCACAGGTGTATGGCTATCAAAACCATGCATATGATAGATATCAATATGATCGGTTTTCAATCTTTTCAAACTCGCTTCGCATTGCTCAATCAGGTGTATCCTGGAAGATCCGTAATCATTCGGCCCATCTCCCATCGGAAAGGTAGCTTTGGTAGAAATCAGCACATCGTTACGGATCCCTTCCAGGGCTTTACCTAAAATTTCCTCAGAAAGTCCTCTTGAATAACTATTAGCTGTATCAAACAGATTTACACCAGCGTCCAGACATACATTGATCAACTTTTTTGCTTCATCCACCTGCGTACTGCCCCATGCTTTAAAAAAATCTGTACCACCTCCAAAAGTTGCTGTACCAAAACTTAATACGGGTACTTTAAGTCCCGACGCACCTAACTGTCTATATTCCATATATGTATTTATTTGATTAATCGTGCCGATCTAACTTAGCACCGCGCTATTAACTTCTTTCATTACACCAGCAAACAATTCATAAGAATGCAGCCTCGCATCATGGTCAAAAATGTGGGAAGTCACCATTATTTCATTCACCTTTGTCTGGTCCAGAAATGACAGGATATCTTGTTTCACTGTATCCGGACTTCCAATAAATGAACAGCCGAGCATCTGGTTTACAGATTCTTCTTCAAACTCACTCCATACATTATCCATATTATCTACCGGCGGCTGTAATAATCTACGCTTTCCTGTTACTACCCCCATAAAGAACTGCAGCAATGAAGTCGCCAGTCTATTGGCTTCCGCATCCGTATCGGCAGCCACTACATTTACACAGGCAATGATATAGGGTTCTTTAAGATGTGCAGAAGGTTTAAAGTTCTGGCGGTAAATATTAATGGCGGTTAAAAATTGTGCCGGGGCAAAGTGACTCGCAAATGCATATGGCAAACCCATTGCAGCCGCTAAACGTGCGCTATCCGTACTGGATCCAAGTATCCAGATCGGGATATCAACTCCCTCACCGGGCACAGCTCTCACCTGGCTCGTATAATTATCTTCGGAAAAGAACCGCTGAAGCTTTAAGACATCCTGCGGAAAATCATTCGCCGCATTAAAACGTTCACCTCTTATGGCCATTGCGGTTATCTGATCGGTTCCCGGCGCACGGCCAAGTCCAAGGTCTATCCTACCTGGATATAATGTACCTAGTGTTCCAAATTGCTCTGCGATTACTAATGGAGAATGGTTTGGAAGCATAATTCCTCCGGAACCAACACGAATAGTTTTCGTACTTCCAGCAATGTGCCCGATTAATAAGGAGGTAGCCGAACTGGCTACACTGATCATATTATGATGTTCCGCAAACCAATATCTGCTGTAACCCAACCTTTCTGCCAGCTGCGCAAGTTCAACACTGCTGTTAAATGTATCTGCCGGGGTTTTCCCTTCTACGACCGTAGCAAGGTCAAGGACCGAATAAGCAATCCCTGAAGTATTATTATTTTCATTTATCATGTGATGCCAGTTTATAGCTTACCGCTTTATAATATAATAAGGTGGTTAACCTTTTTTATAAAATTAGAGATTATGACCGGTAAACGATTCCCGAATTCGAAGATTTGACTTTACATACAGATGAAGGTGATTTTCAAATTACCATAAAAAAGAAATGGTCCTGCAAAACATTGTTCGCAGGACCATTTAATGTGCCCGAAGAGAGACTCGAACTCTCAAGGATCTTACTCCAACGGCTTCTGAGACCGCAACGTTTACCAATTTCGCCATCCGGGCATAAATGATAAGCATATCCTTTTTTCGTGCGACAAATGTAGTATAATTTCTCAAATGTTATAAAATATTTAAGAAAAATCGATTGAAGATTTTTACGAATGTTTTCCAGATTAAATTCAAATGAGCTAAATATTTTATTACCTGATTATTACAGGTTATCAGAAAACATTGATTTTTTCAATTTTAAGTTTTGTTTTTCTATAAAGGTATATACAGTGAATAAGGAAAAATAATGGAATGAGCAGGCTCCATATGTTAGACAAACAATCATATTTTCTTTGCAATAAATAACCAGAAAAGGCGTGATCTGATGGTAAGTTTACTATAAAAACCATGCGCCAGAACTGACGAATATTTTTTGGTTTGACCCGGCATTTTCAGTGTTCACCGCAAAGAAAAAGAAAGATATACCAACCTTACTAAGTCATTTTAATGATTTATTTTAAAAAAAATAAATCATTAAATTTTGATGTCAAATATAAGAAATGAATAAGTATAAATCATTTTAGCTGAAACAAAAAACCGTATTTAAACAACAATAAAAGCGGATAAACAGCAATTACGGAAAATTTATTTATACTCCAAATACTGCTAAAATCAAAAATAGTATTCATCTTTATACCGTAATACTTAAACAAATTGTTGAAATGAGGCCTTACCTAAATCTTTCGGAAAATGAATTATGTGACTTATTAAAAGCCGACGACTACGCAGCGTTCACTGAAATTTATGAACGTTATTCTTTTCAATTGATGAGTCATGCTTTAAGAAAATGTAATGACAACGACTATGCTAAAGATCTGCTTCAGGAAGTTTTTACCATGCTTTGGGAAAACCGGAAAAAACTGGAAATCAAAAAAACATTGCCAGGATATCTTGCCGCTTCCATCGGATATTCATTTCTGAAAAATTTAAAATATGAGAAAGATAAAGATAAGTACGGCGACTCGCTTTACAATTTTGTTACAGCCGTTTCCAATGACAGCACGGCTGACCACCTGATCCGAAAAAAACAACTTGAAGTAATCATTGAAAAAGAACTATTGGCACTTCCTCCAAAAATGCGGGAAGTATTTTTAAAATGCCGCTTCCAGGGATTTTCACATAAACAAATCGCAGTACAATTAAACATCTCAGAAAATACTGTAGCCCGTCAGATGTCCCATGCATTAGCTGCCCTGAAAAAAAAACTGCCTTTCTTTATATATATTTTGCTGATAGATTACACAAAATAAAATATTTTCATTTTAATCTGCATGTTCCACCCAATTTTCTTCTCTACCTCTATATACGGAATATTATTCCTTCAACGCTATGGAAAAAGAAGAAATAAACAAAATCATTAGCAGGTATATAAACAACCAAGCTACTGAAAATGACAAAATCCTGCTGGAGAGCTGGTATTTACAGCTTAATGAAGATCTACCACTACAGATCAGCATCGCAGATCGTATAACGTACATCAATGAGGTTAAAGAGGCGCTAGACCACAAGTTCGCACCCTCTGCTCATAAGGATCCGGAATTTACTGAGTTGAAACTTAAGCAAAATAACTGGTCGTATATCATTGCAGTGGCGGCTGTTATCATCTGCATAATGGGTATCCTGTTATACCCTACAAAAAGAATTGAACCGCAACAGGATCCCGTATTGGTGAAACATGACAGTATCAGCACAGGCGGTAATAAACCTTTTCTTGTTCTATCCAATGGTGAAAGAATTAATCTGACCGCAGTTAATCCCGGGGCAGTAGCTGTAGAAAACGGAATAAAAATCACTAAAATAAGAGAAGGAGAACTCATTTATAAAAACAACATTACCGGAAAAAATACTGAACAATACAACACAATAGAAATCCCTAACGGCGGGGTTTACCAGTTACAACTTGCGGATGGAACAAAAGTATGGCTTAACGCCGCTTCAACTCTAAGATACCCCACCACTTTTTCATCTCTCAAAGAGCGTAAGGTTGAGTTGAGCGGCGAAGCCTACTTCGAAGTAGCAAAAAATAGACGATTGCCTTTCCGTGTGGTCACCCGCAACCAGGTTGTAGATGTTTTAGGCACGCACTTTAATATCAATTCTTATCGGGAAGAAGGCGCAGTAAAAACTACCTTACTGGAAGGCAGGATCAGTATTAATAAACACACCATACTTAAATCCGGTGAACAGGCGGTGAATTCTGATGCTGGCATAAAGGTAATAGCAGTTGACGCGGAAAGTGCGGTCGACTGGAAAAATGGAAAATTCAGCTTTAATCAAGGTCAGGATTTCCAGTCAGCCATGTACCAGATCGAAAGGTGGTATGATGTCAAGTTTGTATATCAATTTGTACCAGATATTGAACCGCGGGGCCGTCTTCCCAGAAACACCACATTAAAGGCTGTATTAAATGAAATTGAAGAAATGGGTAAAGTTCACTTTAAAATTGAAGGAAGGAGAATCATAGTGACACAGTAAACGCTACAGCCATTGCTGAGCAGCAAAATAGTCAAAGCGAAAAAGCCAGCAATGGTTACAACACTCCTGGCTTTTTCGGCATACAAATAAAATAATTATAATATACCGGCAGATTCTAAGGCGACTAAACTAAAGAATTCTGTTAAAACCAAATATAGACAAAAATGCAAACAAAAACAGGGCACATCATTTGCCTAACCTCTGCAATATTGTTAAAATTACTCATACTGGCTATTCAACCGGCTATTGCGCAGTCAACACCAGTAAGACAGCAAAAAGCGCCTCTGGAAAAAGTAATAAAATCGATATGTGACAAAGCTGGTTATTACTATCTGTTTGACGATAAAGATTTTAAAAAAATCCGACTAGTTAATACAGTAGAAAACCATGTTCCAGTTGAAGAAGCCATAAAAAAAGCGCTGAACGGTTTACCGCTTACCTATTCAATCAGAGAAAAAGTAATAGTGATTAAACCATCAGTCCCTCCTACCTGGATGGCAAGTAACGCATCTGTAGTAAATATCACGGGGATGATATGTGATGAAAATAAAAAAGCCTTACATGGGGCTGTTATTAAAATCAAAAATAGTTCCCGCGGCACAACAACGGGTGAAAGCGGTTTTTTCGTCATGAACAGTATTCCTGTAAAAACTACGTTGATCATTACTTACATGGGGTACAAACCAGAAGAGGTCGTAGTCACAGGCAAAACTATTATCAAACAGATGACCGTACATGTCGAGCATCTGGACGAAGTAAGTATCTTATCGAACGGTTATCAGTTTATACCGAAAGAAAGGGCGACAGGCAGTTTCACTCTCATAGACAGTTCATTGCTGAACCGAAGGGTAGGTGTTAATATCCTGGAGCGTCTGGATGGCGTGGCCAGTGGTGTAATATTTAATAAAAATACACCGGGCAATACGCCGTCGATAAGTATAAGAGACAGGAGCACAATTTTCGCGAATACTAATCCACTTGTTATTCTGGACAACTTTCCTTATGATGGCGAAATTTCCAATATCAATCCGCAGGATATTGCGTCTGTAACCATACTTAAAGATGCGGCGGCAGCTTCAATATGGGGATCAAGAGCCGGCAACGGCGTAATCGTTCTGACCTCAAAAACAGGGCGGTTCAACCAGGCACCTATATTCAATTTCAATACAAATATCAGCATCGGAGGCAAACCTGATCAGCATTTCAGGGAACAACTCAGCAATAAAGATTACATTAGTATAGAACAATTGCTTTTTGATAAAGGAAAATACAATGCGAAAATCAACTCCGGGTACGCCTCCTTATCCCCTGCTGTTGAAGTTATGCTTGCAAGGAGAAAAAACGAAATTACTGAACAGGAGAAAAACGCTCAGCTGGATGCTATCTCAGCCCATGATAACAGAGCTGAACTAAACAAATATTTGTACAGGAAGAGCGTCACGCAGCAATATCAAATGAGTATGACCGGCGGAGGAACTACCAATAAATACTATGTTTCTATGGGCTATGACAAAAACCTGGCAAATAAGGTGATTCATAGTTCCGACAGGTACACGGTGAATGTCAGTAATATTACCTCACTTTTTAAAAACAGAGCCCAGTTCAACACTGGGCTTCTTTTTTCATCAAATAATAGTAAAATAAAAGGATCTGACTACCTCCCCGTTTATCCTTATGAAAAAATTGCAGATCAGCATGGTAACCCACTGGCTGTAACAGACGGCACATTACGCCTCTCCTATGTTGATACTGCGGGTAATGGTAAACTGCTCGATTGGCACTACCGCCCTCTTGATGAACTACAGGAAAAGTTTCATACGTTTTTCTCCAGGCTGACCAATTACAAGATTAACCTGGGACTTGATTATAAAATTATTCCCAATCTTACCTTCTCGGTTAATTATACATTTGACAAAGGCATAAATGAATACAATGAAAACCAGAACGAAGAATCTTATTATACAAGGAATCTAATAAATTCATTCACCGAAATCAACCAGGTTAACGGATCGGTAATCACACCTGTACCACCGGGGGATATCTTTTTCAATGGCATAAATTCTTATACTTCGCACAATGGGCGGGGACAGCTGACTTATAAAAACGAATTTTCAGATAAACATGCTATTAATGGAATTGCCGGTTACGAAGTAAAAGATTACCAAAATTCGCAATCTTACATTACTTTATACGGCTATGATCCTGCTACGGCCACAAACATGAACTCAGCAATAAATCCTGTAAAGTACTTTCCTTATTACTACAACTCCAGCACATCCAGGATACCGCTTACATTATCCAATGCAGGCACGACGGACCGCTACATTTCATATTATACAAACAATTCTTATACATATGATCAGAAATACGTTATCTCAGTAAGTGCAAGACGGGATCAATCGAACCTTTTCGGAGTAAAGTCTAACCAAAAGGGAATACCGCTATGGTCTGCCGGCCTGGCATGGAACTTAAGTAAAGAAGAATTTTATCATTTCGAAAAAGTACCTTACTTAAAAATCAGGGGTACCTTCGGTTATAATGGAAATGTAGACAAAACAACTTCAGCGTATTTAACTACACAGTCAGTTAATGGAGGAAATGACTGGGGGATGCCGGTCCTGCAAATCAATAACCCTCCAAATCCATCGCTGAGATGGGAGAAAGTAAAAAATTTAAACATCGGTATTGATTTCGGAACAAAAAACAACAAAATATCCGGGAGTTTGGATTACTGGATCAAAGACGGAATTGATTTGATCGGACAGAGTCCGATTGCACCCCAAACAGGGGTATCGATTTTTAAGGGCAACTCCGCAAATTCACGCTCCAAAGGCATCGATTTCACATTATATACAGTAAACATTGATATCTCCGGATTAAAATGGCGGAGTATATTTTTGTTTAATTACAATACGGATAAGGTCACACGCTACAAGGCAAACAAAAGCTCGAACCCCGATATTGTGATGTCAAATTTTACCAACCCCCTTGAGGGGTATTCTTATTATTCGATTTTTAGTTACAAATGGATGGGCCTGGATAGTGACGGGAATCCCATGACCTTGCTTAATGGAGATATCAGTAAAGATTATGCAACTATCAGCAATTCTAATCATATTGCAGACCTTGTATATAATGGTACCTCAAGACCTAAATATCATGGTTCATTCAGAAATTCCTTACACTACAGATCCTGGGAATTATCAGTAAATATTATCTATAAATACGACTATTTTTTCAGAAGACCATCGCTGAACAACTTCGCATTATATCAGGGTACCGGCTATGCAGGCTCATATCAGCAATCTGATTACAATCTGCGCTGGCAAAATCCGGGAGATGAAAAAATCACCGATGTACCTGCTTTAATTTACCCTGCAAAGTCCAGCAGGGATGACATTTATACTTACTCAGAAATCCTCATAGAGAAAGCCGATCAGATCAGACTGCAGGACGTCCGGCTCGATTACCAGCTGAGCAAAGAAAGATTAAAAAACCTGCCGTTTACAACTGTCAATTTGTATTTATACGCAACCAACCTGGGAACGATATGGAAAGCAACAAATAAAAAGATAGATCCTGATTTTCCCACAGGACCACCTGTACCTGCCATTACTTCATTAGGCCTCAAAGCCACCTTTTAAACATCAAAAATGAAACCGATATATCAATTGATACTGCTAACGCTTTTAATCAACTACAGTTGCAAAAAAGATTTTTTAGATGCCAAACCCAGTTCCAGCCTGGTCACACCCCATACCTTAACAGATTATCAGGCTATGATGGAAAATGTTGATGTACTCAACAGAGCAACTCCAGGACTCCTGCAAATGGCATCCGATGATTATATCTTCATTGATAACGCCGCATGGCAAGGAGCATTTTACAACGCAGAGCATACCAGCTATATATGGGCAATAGATCTTTATGAAGGTCAGAAAGAGATTAAAGACTGGAACACAGGATATGCTGGGATTTTTATCTGTAATAGTGTAATTGAAGGATTAGAAAAAGTATCCGTAACCTCCTCCAACCAGAAAGAATGGAATAATATAAAAGGCTGGGCACTGTATATGAGGGCCTATCTTTTGTATGATCTGGTGAGGAGTTTTTCACCGGCATACGATAGTCAGACTGCCTCAAAAGATTTCGGTGTACCTATCCGCTTAAAATCAGCAATAGACCAAAACGAAGGCCGGCCATCAGTAGAAAAAACTTACAACCAGATTTTTTCCGATTTATCAGCAGCAGATCAGTTATTACTTCCGGAAATTACAGTAACCAACAAACAACGGCCATCAAAAGTGGCTGTATCAGCACTCTGCGCACGCATCTATCTAAGTATGCGCCAGTACGATAAAGCAGAATATCATTCGAATAATACTTTAGCCGCCTACCCTCCGCTAATCAACTACAACAGCCTCGATGTTACCCAGAGAATTCCTTTTTCTATGAATAATATTGAGGTTATCCTGAATACAACTGTAATAAAAAATTATTATAACGTGATAGCTGTTGGCGGATATATCGATGGAGTGACTATAGAGCCGTCACTATATAATTTATATGACCCAAATGACCTTAGAAAAGACATCTATTTTGGCACCAACCCCCTTACAGGTTTAATATATATAAAATTTGGCTACGCCGGGGCCTATGTGAATTCATTTACCGGACTGGCAACTGATGAAATATATTTAATAAAAGCGGAATGCCTCGCAAGAAAAAACCAGGTCAGCGAAGCATTAACTGTACTTAATACTTTATTGGAAAACAGGTATAAAACCGGAGAGTTTGTACCGCTATCAGCAGCCACCCCAACAGAGGCACTGAATAAAATATTGTTGGAAAGACGGAAAGAGCTCGTATGGAGAAGCCTGCGCTGGACAGATTTGAAGCGGTTAAATAAAGAAGGCGCTAATATCACCCTCTATCGGGAGATCAATAGTAATCACTATACCCTGCCTCCAAATGATCCAAAGTATGTGTTCCCTATTCCTGATGATGAAATTTTATTAAGTAACATTGATCAGAATAATAGGAAGGGAAGCTGAGATTCAATAAGGCGGACTTACATAAGTACGTAAGCCCGCCCCCTAAAAAATTATATGATCAGGTATAATCCTTTATTCGAAGTAGGTGATAATTCAATCCAGCCTTCATCAAGATATTCGTTGATATCTTCAGTGAAGTATAATGCTTTTGAGGGGATGTACCATCTTCCTAAATCGGTTACAACATACTTACATTGCAAACCGCTATGTAGATTGATACAGCTGCCGTTAGCGGTAATGGCTCTGACAAACACACCGGAGATGGGCTGAATCAGGAAGTTTTCAGTAATAGTTTTCTTGGCATTTGTGAACGAACTGCCCCCGACTGCTATCGCTGCCAGCGCAAGGCCAAATAATAGTTTTTTCATGATTGTTGTTTTTTATATGATTGATTAGTTAGTATTCCGGAACATGCGAGAAAGATAAGTATGGTATTAAACCAGATATGGTTTTCCCAGCTTAAATGTGAAGACACTCCGCCGCAATTGCATGGCAGGATGTCCACAAAGTTTACCATGTAAATCAGGTAAACTGTAAAAATGAGCAGCAGAAGTACTGTAGCGTATAAGCCCGTTTTTTGTGTAAAAGGAATGATCAAAAGAAGGCCGACGATTATTTGAACAGCAATTACGGAGACTGCAGCAGTACCAGGCAGGGAGTGAATAACCGGTACCACGTAAAGTACATTACTAAAATCTTTAAACGTGAAAATTTTACTTGTTGCTGTATAGATAAAAAGCAGAATGAATAACGCGCTGATGCCATCTGCAATAATGCTTCTGGTTTTAGCACTTAAATAAGTTGACAATTGTTTTTTGAACTGTGTTTCCATAATCAGAATATTATAGAACTAAGTTATAATACACATTCCCTGAAGGGGTCTGTTAAGATTCAGAAACAACTTCATCTCACATTCAGAAAAAGCTTAATATCAGATTAATAGCTGATAGAAAATCTTACAAAAACATCTATATGTGGGATTATTCGTTGATAAATTTTAGCTTTGCTTTTGAGAGATGATAACTATTAATACAACCTGTACATCATGGATTTACTGTCCGGGATGCAGCTACAGTATAATGTAAAAATGCTAACCAAAATATACCTGGAACGTATGATAAAACAAAATCTACATGATTATCTCTTGGATCTGGATCCTATGCCAGATGAATTGAAGAATGGTTTAACAAGAAATGAATTGATACGTTACGTCGATTCACAAATAAGTACAAGCCACCATAGCCACAAAGTTCTAATCCTTACGGCCGGAATGATTTCCGATAGGATTTACTTTGTTGAAAAAGGGGTAGTAAGAGGTTATACTGATAATGAACACGGGAAAGAGAAAACAATATTTCTCTGGGACGATCACTCAATAATGACTGATGTGGAAAGCTTCATTCACAGAACACCATCTCATATTTATATTGAAGTGATGCCAAACAGTATACTTACTTCAATCTCTTATCAGCAGCTCAATACTATCTTTGAAAGTTTCCCATACACAAGAAGAATATTGAACAGGCTTCAGCTCTACCAAAATGAGTACAGTCATAAATGCTTTTACAATTTCGCAAAACCATCAGCCTGGGAAAGGTACCAGGAATTATTAAAGCGTTACCCTCAGGTAGAACAAAAGGTATCAAAAGAAACTATAGCTTCTTTTCTTGAAGTTACGCCCCAGTATTTATGTAAAATGATTAAAGAAAACAGATAAAAAAAAACGACCAATTGTAAGTAATTTACAATTGGTCGTCAGTTTTGGTATCCAGAAGCAGATTCGAACTGCCACGCCTTTGCAAGCGCCAGCCCCTCAAGCTGGTGCGTCTACCAATTTCGCCACCTGGATAGGTTTCGTGTTGCAAATATAGATTTATTAAGAAGAGTTTAAAGAGATATTTTAAAAAACTATACTTCGATCTTTAAGCCGTCATAAGCAAGCCTGATATTTGACGGCAATTCCTTTTCCACATCTTCATGTTTACCGAGGTTATGGCTGATATGTGTAAAATAGGTCATTTCCGCACCAATTAGCTTAGCAAAGTCTATTGCCTCCTCAAAAGTAAAATGCGAAATATGTGCTTCCCGCTGCAGCGCATTTACGACCAGCACTTTGGTTCCCTTAATTTTTTCTATTGTCGCCGGTGCAATGGTTTTCGCATCTGTGATATAGGTGAAATCCCCTATTCTGTATCCAAGTATAGGTAACTTATAATGCATGATATCCAATGGGATAAACTCAGTTTTACCAATGTTAAATTTTTCATTGGTAATCGTATGAATATTAATTTTAGGCGTACCAGGATAAACCTTTTCTGCGAAAATATAAGAAAACTCCCTTTTCAAAGCTTCCTGTACCCTTTGTGTCGCATAAATATCAATATTCTTTTGCAGCAGGTAATTAAACGGCCTGATATCATCAAGCCCGGCAACATGGTCTTTATGTTCGTGCGTGTATACAATAGCATCCAGGTCTTTTACCCTGGCCCTCAACATCTGGTAACGGAAGTCGGGCCCGCTATCAATAACAATCGTTTTATCCCCTGTTTCCAGTAACATAGAAACACGCAGGCGATTATCCTTCGGATCCTCAGATCTGCAAACCTCACAATTGCAGGTGATCACTGGAACGCCTTGTGAGGTACCTGTACCCAGAAATGTGATTTTCAAAATGCGAAAGTTAAAGTCATAGTTCCAAAAATAACAAAAAAAGGGGTTAAGGCAATTTGCCCGAACCCCTTTTACCAATTAAAAATTTATTAACGGAGGTCAACAACCTCTACTCCAGGATATTTCTTTGGATCAAAGGCAAATGTTGATTCCGGAACTTTCACATTCGGGACAAATGTCTTCACATCATAGGTATATTTGTTCCCGTTTTTATCAAAAATCAGCACACTGGCAATTTGCTTAGCGGCTTTATTTACCCCCAGACGGATTTTAAAATATGACTTTTTCGTATCCAGAGGAGAAAGATCAATCATCTGGTAAATCTTTCCACCTACTTTCTGCTCCCCGGTAAAAAGATATTTGAACCCTTTTTCATACAGTGTAAAAATCTGGGCCGGGTTTAATGCATCACCGCTCTTATCTACCAGAGATACCTGTACTTCTTTATCTTTTTTCAGATAGGTCCACTGACTTTTCCCGTCACTGATCATATCCTGATCAGTCATCACTACTTTGTATTTATTTGCAGCGGCTTTCACGATAAGCGTACCTTGCTGGGTATCTTTCGATTTGTTTTGCGGACTCTCCAGGGTGAAGTTAAAATCAGTTTTAACCACATCATACGATTTGTATTTTTTGCTCACTTCCGCAAGGATAGCCTTTGCTTTCGCATCATTCTGGGCATGTACCCCGTATCCTAACCCTGATATAAATAGTAACAGCACAAATATCTTCTTCATCTTAACTTGCTTTAGTTTTATTTCTTAAGATTAGTCAAGAACTGTTCCAAAGCATATTCATCAGGCAACAGCACCTCCCTGGCCTTGCTTCCTTCAAAAGGACCAACAACACCAGATGCTTCAAGCTGGTCAATAATACGGCCAGCCCTGTTATAGCCAAGCTTCAGCTTTCGCTGGATCAGAGATGTTGAGCCCTGCTGGTGTAACACGATCAACCGTGCCGCATCCTCAAACATCGAATCCCTATCATCAGGGTCGAAATCAGTTTTTGCCGACTCCGCAGCTTCATCTAAATATTCAGGTAACTGATAAGCCTCCGGATAACCACGCTGATTACCTATAAATTCTGATATCCTGTCTACCTCCGGTGTATCCACAAAAGCACACTGAAGCCTGATCAGGTCATTTCCAGTAGACAACAGCATATCCCCTCTACCAATCAGTTGATCTGCACCGCCACTGTCCAGGATAGTCCTGGAGTCAATTTTCGACAATACCCTAAAGGCCAGTCTGGCCGGGAAATTCGCCTTAATCGTACCTGTAATAATATTTACTGACGGACGCTGTGTAGCCAGTACAAGGTGAATCCCTACAGCACGGGCCAGTTGCGCAAGACGGGCAATCGGCGTTTCAACTTCCTTACCGGCAGTCATCATTAAATCGGCAAACTCATCCACGATCAACACAATATAAGGTAAGAACCTGTGAGAATTGTTTGGGTTCAATTTACGCTTAATGAATTTCTCATTATACTCTTTCAGGTTCCGTACCTGCGCATCCTTTAATAAGTCATAACGCTGGTCCATCTCTATACATAATGAGTTGAGTGTATGGATTACCTTTTTTGTATCCGTAATAATCGCATCAGCTTCTCCTGGCAGTTTGGCAAGGAAATGCCGCTCAATCTTATTAAACAATGTAAGCTCCACTTTCTTCGGATCTACCAGCACAAACTTCAGTTGCGAAGGATGTTTTTTGTAGAGTAGTGATACGAGAATAGCGTTGATACCGACCGACTTGCCCTGTCCGGTAGCACCCGCTACCAATAAATGGGGCATTTTTGCCAGATCAGCAATATACACCTCATTGGAAATTGTCTTTCCAAGTGCAATAGGCAGGTCCATTTCAGTCTTCTGAAACTTTTCTGTAGCCAGGATACTTCGCATAGACACCATTTCAGGATGCATGTTTGGTACTTCTATACCGATTGTTCCTTTTCCGGGCATCGGGGCTATAATACGTATACCAAGGGCAGCAAGACTCAATGCAATGTCGTCTTCCAGGTTTTTGATTTTTGAAATCCTGATGCCGGGAGCAGGAATAATCTCGTACAAAGTAACCGTCGGACCAATAGTCGCTTTGATCTTGTCTATCTCAATATTATAATGGTTTAGTGTCTCAACAATCTTGTTTTTATTCGCCTCCAGTTCATCCGCATTAACAGAAATCTTATTGGAACCGTAATTCTCCAATAAATCCAGGTTCGGATACTTATAGCTGGCCAGATCAAGCGTAGGATCATAATTACCAAATTGCTCTACGAGTTCTTCGGATTTCTTTTCTTCTTCAGACTTTTCAATTACCAGCTGTGGCTCTGCTGCGGGTTCTTCATAAACGATTTCAGTAATCGGCTCAACAACCGGAGATAATATAATGGGCGCATTGGTTACATTCAGAACAGGTGCCCTTGGTGCAGCACTGTCCTCCTCTGCGGGTTTTTCTTCAAAACGGCTTGGCGTTAAAACTATATTCTGTTCTTTTTTACGCTGATTCGCCAAACGGTCATTTAGTGTAAACTCTATAGATCCATCCGGACTTGCTTTAAGTGCATTTTCGCTTTCCGCATCAGGCAATATCCGAGGGCGTACCGGAACAGGGCGTTCTGCGATCGGACGCTCAGTAATGGTATTCTCATCATTACGTTCTGCAAAACTATTAGCCGAAAGATCTTCTTCAGGTACATCAGCAAGTACATGCTTGCGTTCCGGTAGTTTAAAATCGATATTATAAGCAATAATTAGGATAGTCAGGCCCAGAAAAGCTAAAAGTCCCCCTACCCCCGTAACACCAATCTGTGCAACAAGCAATTTATTTGTCCAGTAACCGATCTCTCCTTCAAGATAATGCGGTGCATCAGAAAAAAACGAATGTAAAAAGCCGAAGGTCAGGCAAAAGAACAACAGAAAAAACAGGCTGTAGCCAAGGGTTTTTTCCATGGCGAAGATTTTCACTTTAAAGAGCAAGCGGTATCCTACAATAAAAAATACAAATACAAAAAGGAACGATGAAACACCGAACCACTCATAAATAAACTGATGTGACAAGAGAGCCCCGAATTTACCGAGCCAGTTTTGCACGATAACAGGAATATTGTGCTGCTGTAATTCTTCTATCGTTTTAAACAGGTTACTCCATCCGCCATTGGCGTCAATCACATAACTGTAATCTTCCTGCCAGGTAAATAAATAGGATGTGAATGCAACCAGAAAATAAATAGCCATGATCAGGAAGAAAAGACCCGCGATCTTAAGTATCCGCTCGTCCTGAAAATTCAGTGAGGGCATTCGCTCAAATCTATCTCCTGGGCCTTTGGAAGAGGCTCTCGGACCTGGCTTCTCCCCGTATTCGTTCTTGAATGAATTAGACTTAAATTGGTTTCCCTTTACCGACATTTTTTCGTACGCTATTAATAAACAACAAATATAAAATATATAGTTGTATGTGTCATCTTATTCTAATCTGATAGGGCATAATAAATGACAATGTCATCAAATATTCTTATTAAAGATCCCAGACACGTTGCCTGATTCTTTTTATATAATGCCGTATATCCAGGATCAGTGCCGCCATAACATAAAATATGATCGGAAAACCTACAGCAAGAAAAGAAGAATAAATAAAGAAAAGCCTTATTTTACTTATAGACATATTAAAGCGAGCCGCAATATAAGTGCAGACACCAAAACTTTGTTTCTCGAAATAGGCAATGATGCGCTGAAACATATTAGTGAATTAAATTGTCCCTGTACCCCAATTGAAAATGAATTTAAAGATTATATTTATAAAAAGCAATAACTGCAATCCGAATCAGTTTCCGTAAAAAGAATAACTATTGATCCCCGCTTTTATTATCAGTCAGCCATTATTTCTTTTCACCAAGCAGGTTAATACCGATCATACAATCTAAACATTTTTTTTGAGAACAAAATTTCTTATTCAAATGAAGTACAGCCTGAGAATCATAGGCATGGCGCAGCTTTAAACCAGCTTGCTGATAACCTGAAAGCAGTGCGTTTTTTTCAGCGGGAATCGCTTTTAATAGTTCAAATGCTCTTTGTATGAATAGAGGATATCCGCTGTACCGGCCATACGTATATAGTATAACGCAAACTGTGTTAATCACGATATTCTCAGCAGAATGTTTACCTAATCTTGTAACTGTACTTTTGCGG
>Ga0247813_10000962_pt1 | contig 23103 bp, 17 predicted proteins | sample UWRJL169409C1_FD_180719 | JGI IMG/M metagenome (GOLD analysis project Ga0247813, IMG submission 180719) | Plant litter microbial communities from Arlington Agricultural Research Station in Wisconsin, United States - UWRJ-L169-409C-1 | ecosystem: Environmental > Terrestrial > Plant litter >...
AGCCCGCCTGCGCAGATGGTACTGCAGTTATGTGGGAGAGTATGTCGTCGCCTTTCTTTTAAGAATCCTTCCCGATTTATCGGGAGGGATTTTTTGTTTATATCACTTTGTGAAATTTACCGCAAAGCGCGCAAAGTTTTTTTTATTGTCTGTACTGCTGTCTTTATTAAGGTCGCAAAGGCTGTTCGTTGCGAACTTTGCGTAATCCCTTGCATTCTTTGCGGTTAAATAACAGTTTATTTACACGATCTCCTCTGAAAGTAACAACTATGAGGTACTATGGATTGGAATTTGGGATTTAAAAGTTGGAATTTCTTTTGAAAATAATACTTCCTTTTTACCGTAAACTGCGTTAGGGATAGTAGCGGTATCCTTTTGCGACACACTACACTTTAGGCAAAGCAGCCTAAAATCTCTCTCGCAAAAGATTTAGCGGACAGCCCGGCCCGGAGGGAAACGCCCATAAATCTCATATTTAAAAATAAAATATTTTAATTTTGAAATAAAGGCTTATTTTTAGATCTAAATTTATTCGATCATTAAATAATATTATTTGTTTTTTATTTTCATAATCGTTTTGTAACACACAGAAACGATAGAGATTTTTTTTAAGGTTTTAATCAAAAAGATATTGAGAAAATACAATCTGTATGTTCATCTAAAATTTTGATTGATACAAGAAAAAAAAATTAAATTACTTGTGTTAAATAATAATGACAAATATCTGCCAATAAACATTCTTCGCATTTTGGTTTTGGCCGGCAAATTTCTCGTCCTAAAAAAGAAATTGCCATTCCGATTTCTGACCATATTGATTTTGGTAAGACTTGCATTAAATCTTTTTCGACTTTATTTCCATCTTTACTTTCTTTTATTATGCCAATTCTTGGTGCTACACGTATTACATGCAAATCGGCAATAATGCCTTCTGCGGGTTTTCCGGTTTCTCTTAGGATAACATTTGCAGATTTTCTTCCAATTCCTTTTAAGGCTGTTAGTTCTTGCATGGTTAGAGGAATATCTTCATCATTTTTAATGGTTTTGGCAATTTCCATGAGCCAACCTGCCTTTGTGGGATAATTTCGGACTTTACTTATGTAGGGAATAAAGGTTTCGATATCTGTTTTTGATAAACTTTTAAGTGTTGGAAATCTAGCAAATAATGCCGGTGCAATTTTGTTGATATTAGCATCAGAATCCTGAGCAGATAAAACCACCATAACTAGTAATTGATAGGTATTTTGATACTCCAGTGGATGTTTTTTTTCTTTATATTCTTTCAAAATGGGTTTTAATTTAGTCTCCCAATCTGATGTTTCTCCAAATAAATCCATTTTTTTTGTATTAAAAATTATAACTGTAAAAACGCAACTCTAACAAAATTAAGTAGTTTTGATGAAATCTATGATTTTTTTTATAACATTTTGATTTCCAAGGATTTTTCTGTGTCCAAGACCTTCTGTTAGAAAAAGATTTCCGTTTTGTAAGTTTTTATGAATATGAATCCCTGCTTTTACGGGAACTTCGGGATCATCTTTGTCATGGATCACCAGAACAGGAATTTCAATTTTTTGTGCTGCCCTGTAAGCTGAGAAATCATCCATTTTTAACTGGTATTGATTTTCGAAATGATCACGTAATCTGTCACTAATTTCGGTTTTTAAACCTAATTTCGAAACAAATTCTTCCAGTATATCGTGTACAATATCTCCACTACCAATAATAATAGCTTTTTTTACTTTTAAGCCATCTTTAATTGCGTTTAAAACTGACATTCCACCTAATGAATGCCCAATTGCAATTTCGAAAGGACCGTACTGTTTGTCGATCTCTAAAATCGAAGCGATAAACTCAGACATTATAGTTGTTTTTCCTTCAGATTTTCCATGTGCAGGAGCATCAAAACTTATGGTGGAATATCCATTTTGTACAAGTTCGTCGGCTATTTTAAATAGTTGCGTCCCACGACCTGACCAGCCATGAACTAATAAGACTTTCTGTTCACTTTTTCCGTATTTGTAGGTAGTAATACTTTTGCGAATCGCAGGGATAAAAAAAGTATTCTTAGTACTTTTTTGATCCATTTCCAACTCGCGTTTTGGAACCTTATGTTTTACTGGTGTTGTAAAAAGCTTTGCTGCAAATCTGGTTACCAATTTAGGTGATATAAAAGCGAGTAATTTGCTGGATAGTATGATAACCTGTGGAATTTTTAAAGATTGAGTAGGATTCGTCGCCTTTTTTGCCATATAAATATTTTTTTTCTGAAGCCTTAATTGTACTTATTTTTTCCTAAATTTAGGAAACATAAAAGTAGCATTTTAATGTGTGCTTATTAAAAAAAATAATTCGCAATTAGTTTATAAATTTTCACATGGAAATATTTCATATCAGTGCTGAGTGTTATCCTATGGCAAAAGTTGGCGGTTTGGCTGATGTTGTTGGCGCACTGCCAAAATATCAAACGAATGCCGGTCATGAGGTTCGTGTTGTTGTTCCTTGTTACGATACAAAGTTCAAAAATGAAAATAATTTTGAATGTGTTCACTGGGGAACCGTAAAATTAGGAAGTTTTGATTTTCCGTTTAGTGTCTTAAAGGAAACAACAAATAAGCTTGGTTACGAATTATATCTTATAGAAATTAAGGAATTATTTGACCGACCAAATGTTTACGGATATGAGGATGATATTGAACGTTTCTTTTCGTTTCAGATTGCAACCCTGGATTGGATTGCTGCCCGTAAAAAAGTTCCGAATATTATTAATTGTCATGACCATCATACCGGACTGATTCCGTTTTTGGTTAAATATGGTTATAAATATGAGAGTCTAAGAACTGTAAAAACAGTAATTACTATTCATAATGGTTTGTACCAAGGCTGGTTTGGTTTTGATCAATTGCATTATTTACCAGAGTTTGATTTAATTCATGTTGGATTTTTGGAATGGAGTAATTCTCTAAATTCTTTGGCGGTAGGAGTAAAGTGCGCACATGCAGTTACGACTGTTTCGCCAAGTTATCTGGATGAAATTAATGTCTCAGCAAATGGTCTGGAATCGTTGTTTAATTCGGTTCGAGACAAATCAAAAGGGATTTTAAACGGAATTGATTTTGAAGTCTGGAATCCGGAAAAAGACCAAATGATTGCCGAAAATTATTCGATTGAAACTCTGGAATCCGGTAAAGAAAAAAATAAGGAAAAGTTATGTGAGCAATTTGATCTCGATCCTACGAAACCTTTATTTAGTTTTATTGGACGTTTGTTCGAAGAAAAAGGAGGAGACTTATTACCTCAGTCTTCGGCTTTGGCGTTATCTGAAAATTTTGAAAATATCAATATACTGATTTTAGGATCAGGAAATGCACAAATAGAAGAACAATTGCTTCAGCTAAGAAATGATTACAATGGTAATTATAATGTGTTTATTGGTTACAATGAAGAATTGGCTCATTTAATTTACGCAGGTTCTGATTATATTTTAATGCCATCACGAGTTGAACCTTGCGGATTGAACCAAATGTATGCTTTGCGTTACGGAACTGTACCAATTGTGAGAAGAACTGGCGGACTGCGCGATACTGTAATTGATTTTGGGGATAACGGAAACGGGATTTGTCATGATCAGGCTTCGGTTGGAGATGTTTGTTATTCTATAAATCGTGCTGTAGGACTGTACGATGATAAATTAAATTTTAATACAATAAGAAAAAAAGGAATGGCGATTGACCATTCATGGGAAAGAGTTTGCCAAGAATATATTGAAGTATACAACCTAATAATTGAGAAAAATGAAGTTTAAAAAGAAAAATGTAGTTGCTATTATTTTAGGAGGAGGACAAGGATCACGTTTGTTTCCGTTAACAGAAACCAGATCAAAACCAGCCGTTCCAATTGGTGGAAAATATCGATTAGTTGATATTCCTATTTCAAATTGTATCAATTCGGATATTTTTAAAATATTTGTTTTAACCCAGTTTAATTCAGCATCTCTCAATGCGCATATCAAAAACACTTTTAATTTTAGTATTTTCAGTCAGTCATTTGTAGATATTTTGGCTGCAGAACAAACTCCGGATAACCCAACATGGTTTCAGGGAACTGCAGATGCTGTTCGCCAATGTATGTCGCATTTTTTGAAACACGATTTTGATCATGCTTTAATTCTTTCAGGAGATCAGTTATATCAAATGGATTTTAATGAAATGCTGGAAGCGCATATTGCGGCAAATGCGGAAATTTCTATTGCCACTTTACCCGTAAATGCTAAGGATGCCCCTGAATTTGGAATCTTAAAAACTTGTCATGAAAGTTATGTAGAAGCTTTTATAGAGAAACCTGATGCATCGCTTTTACCTGAATGGGAATCTGAAGTAAGTGAACACATGAAGGAAAAGGGTAAAAATTATCTGGCCTCGATGGGAATCTATATTTTTAACCGTCAGTTATTAGAAGATTTAATGGCAGATCCTGAAACAAAGGATTTTGGTAAAGAAATTATTCCACAAGCCGTAGGCAAACATAAAATTTTGAGCTACCAATATGAAGGATATTGGACAGACATTGGAAATATTGAATCTTTTTTTGAAGCCAATATTGGTTTAACGGCAGATATTCCTGAGTTTAATTTATTTGATAACGATAATAAAATTTTCACCAGACCAAGATTATTACCGCCATCAAAATTTAGAAATTCAAACATCAATCAATCTTTAATTTCTGAAGGTTGTATTATCAATGCCAAAGAAATTAAAAGTTCTGTAATTGGCATTCGATCCAGAATAGGAGAGGGAACTGTGCTTGAAAATTGCTATGTAATGGGGAACGATTTTTATCAGGATTTGGATGAAATGAATCATGAAAGCAGTATCAATAAAATTCACGTAGGAATAGGAGAGAATTGTTTTATAAAAAATGTTTTGGTAGATAAAAACGTTCGTATAGGAAACAATGTTCACATTAATGGAGGTAAACATTTGGACAATTTTACAAATGAATTATACAGTATAAAAGATGGTATTGTAGTGATAAAAAAAGGAGTTGTATTATCGGATAATTTTAGAATTGAATAAAATTTTAAAAAAAAATAATACAAAAGCTTCTAATTATAATAAAAAGTTCACATTCCAATTATAAAAACAAATATGAATAAAGTTATCACGCATTCTCTTTTTACTGATTTTGATATTGATTTATTCAAAGCAGGGAAACACTTCAAATTATATGAAAAATTAGGAGCACATTTAGTTGAAGTTAACGGAGTAAAAGGCGTTTACTTTGCAGTTTGGGCACCAACGGCTCAATCTGTTTCGGTTGTTGGTGATTTTAATTACTGGACACAAGGAGATCATTTATTACAAGTACGCTGGGATTCTTCGGGAATTTGGGAAGGTTTTATTCCAGGCATCGAGAAAGGTACACTTTACAAATATAAAATTCAATCAAATATAAATGGAGCTATAACCGAAAAAGCAGACCCTTTTTCTTTATACTGTGAAAAACCTCCTCACACAGCTTCGGTTGTTTGGGATTTAGATTACAATTGGAAAGATAAAAAATGGATGCAATCCCGTCAAAATAATAATGGTTTAGATAAACCTTATTCTGTTTATGAGGTACACTTAGGTTCATGGAAGCGTGGTGAAAACAATCGGTTTCTAACTTATTTAGAACTAGCAGAGGATCTGGTAAATTACGTAAAGGAAACAGGTTTTACGCATGTCGAATTTATGCCAATTATGGAATATCCTTATGACCCGTCGTGGGGATATCAACTGACAGGATACTTTGCACCAACTTCAAGATTTGGGAAGCCACAGGATTTTATGGTTTTGGTTGATAAATTGCATCAGGCTGGAATTGGAGTAATTTTAGACTGGGTTCCTTCGCATTTTCCTGATGATGCACATGGCTTAGGCTTTTTTGATGGTTCACATTTATACGAACATCCTGATCGTCGAAAAGGCTATCACCCAGATTGGAAAAGTTTGGTTTTTAATTACGGACGTAATGAAGTTCGAGCTTTTTTAATTAGTAATGCCGTGTTTTGGCTACAGCATTATCATGCTGATGGTTTACGTGTTGATGCAGTGGCATCGATGTTGTACCTTGATTATTCGCGAAATGAAGGGGAATGGGAACCGAATATTTTTGGAGGCAGAGAAAATCTTGATACGATTAGCTTTCTTAAAGAGTTTAATGAAGTTATCTATGCTAATTTTGATGGAGTTCAGACTATTGCAGAAGAAAGCACTTCTTTTCCAATGGTGTCTAGACCCACTTTTACAGGAGGTTTAGGTTTCGGCATGAAATGGATGATGGGATGGATGCATGATACTCTAAAATATTTCCAGAAAGAAACTGTTTATCGAAAATACCACCAAAATGATTTGACATTTTCGATGACCTATGCTTTTACAGAAAATTTTATGCTTCCGTTTTCGCACGATGAAGTTGTATACGGAAAAAAATCTATTGCCAATAAAATGCCTGGCGACGAATGGCAAAAATTTGCGAATTTAAGATTGTTGTACGGTTATATGTTTACGCATCCCGGAACCAAATTGCTTTTTATGGGATCTGAATTTGGACAAAGTGATGAATGGAATTTTGAGAAAAGCCTTGATTGGCATTTACTTCAATACGATTATCATTCAGGAATTAAAAAAGTAATTACAGATTTGAATAACTTATACAAAACACGCCCTGCTTTATATGAAAAGCAATTTACAGGGGAAGGTTTTGAATGGATTAATTATTCTGATCATCAAAATGCAGTATTGTCCTATATTCGAAAGGGAAATAATCCTGATGAAAATTTAATTGTGGTTTGTAATTTCACGCAAGTGGTTCGGGAGAACTATAGAATTGGAATTCCGCAAAAAGGTAAGCTACAGGAAATTTTTAATAGTGATGCTGCTATTTACGGCGGAAGTGGATTGGGTAATGGCGGTACTTTAAAAATTGAAGAACTCGCTTACGATGGAAGAGATTTTTCTGTTGAATTACTTTTGCCTCCATTAAGTGTCGGCGTTTATTCTTTAGTATAAAAAACAGTTTAATATTTAATATGTTAATTTATCAATTTAAGGTTTTAAAATTACTGAATTGATTGTTTTTTGACGTGTAATTTAACACTCATTCAAAAAAAACGTTTTCGTGAATAAACCTTATATTAATATAGGTTTTTATGCTTTTTTTGTATGTTTGAAAGCGAGAGATTAACGTTATTATAATTAATTCATTCAGCGATATGATTACAAATACATCATTAGAATATAAAGGCGATTTATATCCTTCAAAAATCGTATCATTTGAACATGAAGGCGATTCTATTTTTTTTAATACAGATAACAATGTAATCTTAAAAGTAACTGTTCTTAGAGACAGTTTAATTCGGTTTCGCTTTACAACAAAGGGTTATTTCAGTAATGATTTCTCCTATGCTATTGATAAAACGCAACTTCACGGTTATAATTTTCTAGAACTTACAGAAGAGGAGACTTATTTCCAGATTAGAACCAGTAAAGTAAAATGTAAAATCCAAAAGGCAGATCTTCGTTTATCAATTTATGATTTAAACGATCTTTTGATTCTTGAAGATGAACTTGGTTTTCATTGGGAAGAGAGTTACGAATATGGCGGGAATATTGTAAAAATGAGTAAATCATCCAAAGATGGCGAATGTTTTTACGGACTAGGTGACAAAGCAACTCAAATGAATTTGAAAGGCAAAAGATTAGAAAATTTTGCTACCGATCAATATGCTTACCAGAAAGATCAGGAACCATTATATAAAGTAGTTCCGTTTTACATAGGTTTACACAACAAACAATCTTACGGTATTTTTTTTGATAATACTTTTAGAACTTTTTTTGATTTTTGTCAGGAAAGAAGAAACGTTTCAAGCTTTTGGGCAGAAGGTGGTGAAATGAATTACTACTTCATTTATGGCCCACAAATGCAGGATGTAGTTACGACCTATACTGATTTAACGGGTAAACCGGAATTACCGCCGCTTTGGGTTTTAGGATATCATCAATGTAAATGGAGTTATTATCCTGAAAGTAAAGTAAAAGAAATTACATCAAAATTCAGAGAACTTAAAATTCCTTGCGATGCCATTTATCTGGATATTGATTATATGGAAGGATTTCGATGTTTTACCTGGAATAAAAATTACTTTCCAGATCCAAAACGCATGGTGGCAGAACTGGCAGAAGATGGTTTTAAAACTATTGTAATCATTGATCCGGGAATTAAAATAGATAAAGATTATTGGGTATATCAGGAAGCTTTAGAAAAAGATTATTTCTGCAAAAGAGCCGATGGACCTTATATGAAAGGTAAAGTCTGGCCAGGTGAATGTAATTTTCCTGATTATACAAATCCCGTAGTTAGAGAGTGGTGGGCAGGATTATTTAAAGAATTAATTTCAGATATAGGTGTAAAAGGTGTTTGGAACGATATGAACGAACCAGCTGTTATGGAGGTTCCCAATAAAACTTTCCCAATGGATGTTCGTCACGTTTATGACGGAAACCCTTGCAGCCATAGAAAAGCACATAATATTTATGGCACACAAATGGCCAGAGCGACTTACCATGGTGTAAAGCGATTTACGTATCCAAAACGTCCTTTTGTTATTACCAGATCAGCATATTCAGGCGCACAACGTTACACTTCATCCTGGACCGGTGATAATGTCGCAACATGGGAACATTTATGGCTTGCCAATATTCAGGTACAAAGAATGAGTATTTCCGGAATGGGATTTACAGGTTCTGATATTGGAGGATTTGCAGAACAGCCAACAGGAGAATTGTACGCGCGTTGGATACAATTAGGTGTTTTTCATCCGTTTTGCAGAACGCATTCATCCGGAGATCATGGTAATCAGGAACCTTGGGCTTTTGATGAAGAAGTGATTAATATTACCCGAAAATTTGTGAGTTTGCGTTATCAGTTATTGCCGTACTTATACACGATGTTTTGGCAATATATTGAAGAGGGAATTCCGATGCTGAAACCATTAGTTTATTACGATCAGGAAGATACACAAACACATTATCGAAACGATGAATTCATCTTTGGAAATCAAATATTGGTATGCCCAATTCTTGAACCTAATGCTGTAGGTAGACGTATGTATATTCCAAGAGGTGAGTGGTATAACTATTGGAATAATGAGTTCTCAACAGGAGGAAGAGAAGTTTGGATTGATACTAAATTTGATGAAATCCCGGTGTTTGTAAAAGCAGGTGCGATAATACCAAAATATCCCGTTCAGCAATATGTGGGCGAACTTGAATTTGATGAATTAACGCTGGATCTTTATTTTAAAAACGGGAAAGAAAAATCAGTAGTTTATGAAGATGCTCAGGACGGTTATGATTATAAAAAAGGACGCTACAGTTTTTTATCTTTTAGAACAATTGGTAAAGAAAAAGAATTAATTGTACAGCTTCATAAAGAAGGAAAATTTGACACACCTTATTCAAAATATAAAATCAACTTAATTGGATTACCATTTAAAGTAACAGAAATTGAAATTGATAATGAAATCATCGCTTTTGATGAAATAGCATTCGAAGAAAATCATTTCTTAATTGTTGATAAAGAGTTCAGTGAACTTCATATTAGCGGTGAATAAGTAAATTCTGATAAAATTTCACGTAATTATATAAAATAAAAAATATTTAAAATTGTATTTTTGTTTGTGTTAAAAAATTAAAAATCATGAAAAAATATCTATTATCAGGAATTTTTGCAGCTGTTTTAGTTGTAGGGTGTGCAACTAATCCTGTTACAGGAAAGAAAAATTTGAACTTCGTTTCGAATAGTGAATTGTTTCCTTCTTCATTTCAGCAGTATAGCCAGTTTATATCTGAAAACAAGGTAATAACCGGGACAGCAGATGCTAAATTAGTAGAAGCTGTTGGATTTAAAATTAAAAAAGCGGCAGAAAAATATTTAACTTATTTGGGGCAAGCTCAATATTTAACTGACTACCGTTGGGAATACAAGCTGGTAGATAATAAAGAAGTTAATGCATGGTGTATGCCCGGAGGTAAAATTGTAGTTTATTCGGGAATTTTGCCGGTGACACAAAATGAATCTGGTCTTGCTACCGTTATGGGGCATGAAGTTTCTCACGCATTAGCCAATCACGGTGCTCAAAGAATGAGTGCAGCTCAATTACAGCAAATTGGCGGAGCAGCATTAGGAGCAGCAACAAGTGGAAAATCAGAATCAACTCAGCAAATTTTTGCTCAGGCTTACGGACTTGGATCTGAAGTAGGAGTAATGCTTCCGTTTAGCAGAAGTAATGAAACAGAAGCTGATAAAATAGGACTGACACTTATGGCAATTGCAGGCTACAATCCGGATGATGCAATTGCATTCTGGACAAGAATGTCGGCAAAATCAGGAGCATCAGGAACTCCCGAATTTATGAGTACTCACCCTGCTGATGCTACAAGGATTGCTAATTTGAAGTCGTTAATTCCTGAAGCAAAAGCTACAGCATTAAAAGTTGGTATCGTCAGATAAAGAACGATTGCTTAAAAAGATAATTAAAAAGCTATTCACCGCGGTGAATGGCTTTTTTTTATGCAATACAATCTTTTAAATTGTTTATAATTTAATAATACATGATTTATCAAATTTCTATTTGATTATCATAAAAATTAGATAAATTCGTAACCTGTTAACAAAACCATTTCTATGAAACATTTACAAAAAGGAGATAAAAAATTATTAAACGCCTGGGCTTTTTATGATTGGGCAAATTCTGTTTATACGCTTACAATTGCATCAGCAGTATTTCCTATTTTTTATGAAGCCTTATTTGCAGAACGTGATCATTATATTGATGTTTTTGGAATGCACTTAAAAAATTCAGCTTTAATTAGTTTTATCACAGCTACAGCATTTTTAGTGGTTTCTTTTATATCGCCATTATTGTCCGGAATTGCCGATTACGTAGGTAATAAAAAAGCATTCATGAAGTTTTTCTGCTATTTAGGAGCTTTATCGTGTATGGGTTTATATTGGTTTGATTTAGATAATATTTATGTTGGTTTGGCTTTTTACTTTTTTGGATTATTGGGATATTGGGGGAGTTTAGTCTTCTATAATTCTTATCTGCCAGATATCGCTTTTGAAGAACAGCAGGATAAAATTAGTGCCAAAGGATATTCGTTGGGATACGTAGGAAGTGTTATTTTATTGATTATTAATTTAGCCATGGTCATGAAACCAAAGCTTTTTGGAATTACCGGAACAGATAGCGAAGCCGCCATGAAAGCAATGCGATATTCATTTATAATGGTGGGTGTTTGGTGGATATTATTTAGTCAGTATACTTATTATTATTTACCAAAAGGAAGAAAAGAAAATGGACAAAAACTAACAAAAGCCGTAGTATTTAATGGATTTAAAGAGTTAAAAAAAGTTTGGGCATTACTACAGCAAAATATACCTTTAAAACGTTATTTAGGAGGTTTCTTTGTTTCAAGTATGGCTGTACAAACCGTTATGCTTGTAGCAACTTATTTCGGGGCTCAGGAAATTCAATGGTCATCTAAAGAAGAAGGAACTATTGGGTTGATTATTTGTATTTTAATAATACAATTAGTGGCAGTTGTTGGAGCAATTTTAACATCAAGAGCTTCTTCGAAATTTGGAAATATTCCAACGCTTATCGGTATTAATATTATTTGGGCAGTTTGTTGTGGATTAGCCTTTTTCGTTACTTTACCAATCCATTTTTACGTCATGGCCACAGTTGCAGGATTTGTAATGGGAGGAATTCAGGCTTTATCGCGTTCTACTTATTCAAAATTATTGCCGGAAACAGAAGATACAGCATCGTTTTTTAGCTTTTATGATGTTGCAGAAAAAATAGGAATTGTAATTGGAATGTGTCTTTATGGTATTATTGACCAAATAACAGGAAGTCCTCGTATAGCTTTCGAGATTTTAGGCATTTTCTTTGTAATAGCAATTTTTCTATTAAGAAGAGTACCAAAAAAGGCACTTTAAATTAATAAAGTGCCTTTCGGGGGATTTAATTTGTCTTAAACGAGACAAATTGATTTGATTGATGATCGTAATTTTAAAAGATCTTTACAGTTAAGCTTTTGTTATACTTCCTGAACCGGAAACTTTTACATCTCGTTTTTCAGGATTTCCTGTGTATTTAATATCACCGGAACCTGCTATTCTTGCTGTTAAGTTTTCTGCACAGTTAACACGGCTGTTACCAGATCCTGAAACATTTGCATCAACATTTTTAGCTTTCAAATTTGTAGCTTCAATATTTCCTGATCCTGCAAGTTTGGTGGTTAAACTATCTGAGCTTCCTTTTAAATTGATATTTCCGGATCCGCTTAAATTTAATTCTAAATTAGTTGAGTTTACTTCAAGATTAAAATTCCCTGAACCAGATAGTTTTGCCACAAATTTATCATTTTTGATAATATCTTTAGACTGAACATTCCCTGAACCAGATAAACTTACTTCTGATATTTTTTCGAAAGGAACAGTAACTTCAATTTTTTTACCCATGCTTGGTCTGATATTGGTGCCTTTTTCAACGTAAATTTTTAAGACATTATCTTCGACTTCCACTTTTATAGCCGAAACTAAATTTTCTTCTCCTTTAATGATAATTTTACCTTCTTTTCCTGCTACCAAATCTACATCAAATGAGCCTGCTACTCTTACTGCATCATAATCTGATGTTGTTCTTGTTTCAGAAACAACTTTCCCGTTTCCTTTAATTTTATTATTTGACCATTGTGCATTTCCTACGGAGCTGATTAATAATGCGCTAAATACGAATATTTTAAAAGTTTTTTTCATTGTTTGATTGTTTAATTGTTGTTTTGATTGATTTATGATTCGATTATCTTTTAGTTAGAATTATGTTTCCGTAACTAGAATTAATGATGACTTTATTTTGTCCTTTTTTCTTATTATATCCACTTATTCTTTTTGTATTGCTTTTAATTTCGCTAACCAAAACCTCCAAAGAGCTGTCATTTTTGATGCTTCCATATCTTGTATTGATATCAAAGTCAAAAGAATAGTTAGCATCATAACCCAGAGCGATATTGGTATATCCTGTATTAATGTTAACATTTTTAGATTTTTCATTCATTGATTCTACATTTATTTTAGAGTAGGTAGCATCAATATTCAGGTTGTTTAAAACTTCTGCAATAGATATGGTTACATAATTACTGCTGCCCACAAGTGAATTTATTTTTTGAAATTTAAAACTACCATAGTTTCCTTTGCATTTAATATTTTGACCTTCCTGCAATGAAACATCCGTATAATTTGCATCAACATTTAAGTTGCCGGACTCATTTATTTTTATTCCTGAATAACGTGCTTCAATATTTCCGCTTTTAATGTAGTCAATGCTTGAGTTCTGACTGTATCCAATTTCTATTCTATTGCTGTCTCCATTAAGTTTACCCAATATGATTTTACCATATTTACATGAAATATCAGTTGTAGATTCTAAAGTTAGTGTAGTGATATTACCGTATTTATTATTAAGCTTTACAGTTCCGTTTTTCGGAATTTTTATCACATAGTTAATTTCAAAACTATTGCTGCTTCCTCTGCTTTTTAGAGAAGAATTTCCAATGTTGGTAATCGCTGAAACCATAGATTTCAAAGCATTAATATCTACATCGATACTGTTTAGTCTTTCGTTTACCCAATTTTCATTTCCGCCAGAAACTTTAATAGTGATATCCAGGTCAATTTTGTTTTCATCCCAGGTACTTACAGTGATGTTGCCGTATTTGTTCTCAATATCAATTCCTGCATTTGAATTTACTATATAGGTTTTTTTGATGTTTTTTTCTTTAGAAATAAAAGTGTCATCATTTGAGAATCCTAAAAAAGGAATCAAAATGAATAGAATAAGTATGTTATAATGTTTTTTCATCAGTTGTATTTTTAAATTTTTCGTTTTCTTCAATTCTCTGTAAAACCGTTTGTAAAAAAGAGATTCGGGTTTGCAGATTGCTGATCATAGCGTAAATGATTTGTTTGTTTTCACCATTTTTTTGCACTTCCTTTATAATCTTTGCGTAATCTGCATCAAAAACTTTCATTTGTTTTAAGGCATCATTAATGATTTGCTCATTTTCCGGCGAACTTTTTTCTTTTAATTTAACTAGCTCATTATCAATTAAAATACTAAATATCGAATCTGTTCGTTGGGTTTCTCTGGAGGCAAATTTGAATTCCTTAGGCTTTTCATTGTTATTAAAGAATAGAGATACTCCTAACAATACTACAATTGATGCAGCAATTGCCCAGACAGCATAATTCTTTTTCTTAGGTTGTTTATTATTTAATTTGTTTAAGAAGTCAACCTGATGGTCAGCGTTCATTCTTTTTACATCCCATTGATTTTCAAATTTTTCAAATAATTGATCTAAATCGTCATTTTCCTTTTTCATATATCTAATATTTATTTTTTAGGAGTGAATCTGTTATCGCTTTTTTTATTATTTGTGCGCACAAATTTTTTATTACAGGCGTTTTCATATCCCTTCTAATTTTTTTCGTAAACTTTCTTTAGCTCTGCTTAGCGTTGTTCTGCAATTGGCATAACTGATGTTTAAAATTTCGCTAATTTCTTCCTGGTCATAACCTTCAATATAAAAAAGAGTTAAAACCATGCGATAATTGTCTTTTAAGCTTAAAATAGTATCTAAAACTTGTTTCACTTTAAGTGAATTTAGATCGATACTTTCAGAAAAGAAACTGTCGTTTTCTTCAATTTTATATAATGTCTTGCTTAGATCTTCAACCTGAAAGGCATTATTTTTTTTATAAAAATCAATACTATAATTGATAATTATTTTCTTTAACCATGCTCCAAAAGCCACTTCTTGTTTGTAGTCGTTAATTTTTGTAAAAGCCTTAAGAAAACCTTCCTGCATGACGTCCTGTGCAAAATGTTCGTCTTTTACAATACGGTAAGCCACATTGTACATAGCTTTACTGTAACGATTGTAAACTTCAAATTGTGCCTTTTGATTGTTTTCTTTACAAAGCGCGATTAATTCTTCGATATTTTGGTTAGTTATACTCAAGTAATGATTGCTAGTTTTTAATAAGGACGGTGCTTTTTTTGGTTTGTTACAGTTTTGCTAAAAATAATTTTATTTTTTTTCATAATAACTTTATTAATCTGATTATGTTAAAAATTATAGTTGAAAGTAATGCTTTGTGTAAGATTTTTTATTTAGTTTTAGCAAAAATTAAATTTTGTATTAAATTAAGAATTCATGAAAAAAAATTACGTTTTATTTCTTTTGCTTTTTGCTTTAGGGATATCTTTTACATCTTGTACTAAAGACTTTGAGGATGGGCTAAATTATAATAATGGCAATCAGGAGGCTGGTAGCGGAAACGGAAATAATCCAGCCGGCACAGGAGTTTTTAAAGCAACTGTAGGAGGAAATGCTTTTGTTGCTAATAGTTCAAGCGCCATTGTAACAGATAATTTTGTACTTATAGCAGGAATTAGAACATCGAATAAAGATGTAATTCAAATAACTTTGCCAAGTAATAAAGTAGGAACTTATACATGGGCAAATAGTGAAGATGATGGCGAAAAATTTGTGTTGTCTTATGGTTCAGCGACTGATGAAAATCCATTTATAAGTGCATCAAACGAAGTTGCAGAATTTTTTGGAGTAAAAGATTATACTGATACGGCAATTGTGACCATTACAGCGGTAGATAAAACTAAAAAAACAATTTCAGGAACATTTCAATTTACAGGTTTTAGAGATTTAGGTGATGATAAAACCGAAACCAAAATAATTACAAATGGTTCTTTTGCGAATATACCTTATACAGAAAATGCACCTGTAGAGGAGTCTGACGGTTTTTTGAATGCAAAAATAGATGGCGTTGATTTTGCTGAAAACGATATTGATGTAGCGAGTGTAAGTTCAAGTGGTGTTTACCCTTATTATAGCATAGTAGGAGTAAAGAACGGAGGCAGTGATGACAGTGTACTTATAGGTATTAGTCAATCATATGGTGTTGGTACTTATCAGGCTTCGAGTGTTACATTGAATGGAGGTGGAGAGGAACTTGTAAATGTCGCTAATGCATCTTGTATTTTAGATGATCTTTTGTATACTACCGAATCAGGATCGCTAACCATTACTTCAAAAACAGCAACAAAAATAGAAGGTACTTTTAATTTTGTTGTTAGTAATTTTACTACCGGTAAGAAAAAAACAATTACAGGCTCTTTTGCTATCAATACAGACGATTTGTAATAATAAAAATACTAATTACATTAAATCCACCTTTGTGTGGATTTTTTTTTGGTAGTACAATTTGATTTTACTAGATTGGCTACCTTAAAATAGATCTATCATAGCTCATTTTGGCATAGTGATTGTCTATTTTAATGATCTGTGTTGTAAATGAAGAGCTTAGAATGTTTTTATTACAAATTAAACTATCTAAGACTACATTTGCAGTTAGTACTAAAATTTTAATGACAAAACGACTTATATATTATTATGTCAAACCATAAAATACTCACCATTGACAATCTGTCACTTCAGGAATTTGACTCAGAAGCAGAATTAATTCCATTATTAACTCCAGAAGACGAAGAGGAAATGAACAATGAAGAGCTTCCTCTTTCATTGCCTATTTTACCTTTACGTAATACTGTTTTATTTCCGGGAGTTGTTATTCCTATTTCTGCAGGGAGAGACAAATCGATTAAATTAATAAACGACGCTAATGCCGGCGGAAAAATCATTGGAGTAGTTTCTCAAATTAATGAAGAAGACGAAGATCCATCAAAAGATGATATTCATAAAATAGGAACCGTAGCAAGAATTTTACGTGTTTTAAAAATGCCTGACGGAAATGTTACCGTTATTTTGCAAGGAAAAAAACGTTTTGAAATAGATGAAGTTACTTCAGAGGATCCTTATATAACTGCCACAATTAAAGAAGTGTCAGAAGAACGTCCTGAAGAAAACGATACTGAATTTACAGCAATTTTAGATTCTGTAAAAGAATTGGCTATTCAAATTATAAAAGAAAGTCCAAACATTCCTTCAGAAGCTACTTTTGCAATTAAAAACATTGAAAGCCAATCGTTTTTAATCAATTTCGTTTCTTCGAATATGAATTTATCGGTAAAAGAAAAACAAGGTTTACTATCGATAAACGGATTAAAAGACAGGGCGCTTGAAACCTTACGTTATATGAACGTTGAGCTTCAGAAATTAGAATTGAAAAATGACATTCAGTCAAAAGTTCGTTTTGATTTAGACCAGCAGCAACGTGAATATTTCCTTCATCAGCAAATGAAAACCATTCAGGAAGAATTGGGAGGCGTTTCGCAAGAGGAGGAAATGGACGAAATGGGACTGAAAGCGAAAACCAAAAAATGGGACGAAAAAACGCAAAAACATTTCGAAAAAGAATTATCTAAAATGCGTAGAATGAATCCTCAATCACCTGATTTTGGAATCCAGCGTAATTATTTAGAGTTATTTTTAGAATTGCCTTGGGGTGAATATTCTAAAGATAAATTCGATTTGAAACATGCTCAGAAAATATTAGATAAAGATCATTTTGGACTTGAAGAAGTTAAGAAAAGAATGATTGAACACCTTGCTGTACTAAAACTTCGTAACGATATGAAGTCACCAATTATATGTTTAACAGGACCTCCGGGAGTTGGTAAAACATCTATTGGCCGCTCAGTTGCAGAAGCTTTAGGCCGTGAATATGTGCGTATTTCGTTAGGTGGTTTACGTGACGAAGCAGAGATTCGCGGACACAGAAAAACATACATTGGCGCAATGCCAGGCCGAATCATTCAAAGTTTAAAGAAAGCCGGAACATCAAATCCAGTTTTTATTTTAGATGAGATCGATAAGCTTTCAAGCGGAAATAGCGGAGATCCTTCTTCAGCTTTATTAGAAGTATTGGATCCGGAGCAAAACAATGCTTTTTATGATAATTTCCTTGAAATGGGATATGATTTGTCTAAAGTGATGTTTATCGCTACATCAAACAATATGTCGACTATTCAGCCCGCTTTGCGTGATAGAATGGAAGTCATCAAAATGTCAGGTTATACTATTGAAGAAAAAGTAGAAATTGCAAAAAGACACCTTTTTCCTAAACAGTTAGAAGCACACGGATTAACAGCTAAAGATTTAACGATTGGTAAAAAACAATTAGAGAAAATCGTAGAAGGTTATACACGTGAATCTGGTGTTCGTAACTTAGAAACTAAAATTGCTCAGGTAATTCGTAATGCTGCAAAATCAGTTGCGATGGAAGAGGAGTACAATAAAAAAGTAACGGATGATGATATCGTAAAAGTTTTGGGCGTACCAAGATTAGAGCGTGATAAATACGAAAACAATGATATTGCAGGAGTTGTTACAGGATTAGCCTGGACAAGTGTTGGCGGAGATATTTTGTTTATTGAGTCCTTAATTTCCGAAGGTAAAGGTTCATTGACCATTACAGGAAATTTAGGTACAGTAATGAAAGAATCAGCTACAATTGCTTTAGAATATATTAAAGCAAACGCTAAGAAATTAGGTTTGGATGTGGCATTATTTCAAAAATATAATATTCACTTACACGTTCCGGAAGGTGCAACACCTAAAGATGGGCCTAGTGCGGGTATTGCAATGTTAACCTCTTTGGTTTCTCTATTAACACAAAAGAAAGTTAAGAAAAGTTTGGCCATGACAGGTGAAATTACCCTTCGTGGAAAAGTTTTGCCAGTTGGCGGAATTAAAGAAAAAATCTTAGCAGCAAAAAGAGCTAATATTAAGGAGATTATCTTATGCTACGAAAACAAAAGTGATATAGATGAAATAAAAGCTGAATATTTAGAAGGTCTGACTTTTCATTATGTAAAAGAAATGAGCGAAGTTCTTGCTTTGGCTTTGACTGATCAAAATGTTAAAAATGCAAAACAATTGAAATAAATTTTTCAATTGTAAATTCCAATATTTTAAAAATCCAAATTCCAATCTGATTAACACAGTTTTGGAATTTGGATTTTTTATTTAATTTAGTGCCACTTACAATTGGAATTTGGAATTTTTTTATTGGAATTTCCCTCTAATTTGGCATTAGGATTTTTTTTTCTTGTAATATAAATTTATTTATTTTTATAAGTTATATAATTTTATCTTCGCAGTTGCGTTATTCCCATATAGGATTCGCCCCAAAAGAATGTTGAAACGATTTGTTTTACTTTTATTTATGTTAATTTGTTCCGTTTCATTCGGACAAATAGGAGGGCGTTACACTTATCAGTTTCTTAACTTAACGACTTCACCAAGGCAGGCAGCGTTAGGCGGAAAAAATATAACGATTTATGATGAAGATGTCAATCAGGCGATGTCTAATCCAGCAGCTTTAAACGAAGATATGGACAATCACCTTGCAATGAATTACGGTAATTACTACGGAGAAGCCTCTTACGGAACTGCTTCGTATGCTTATACTTATGATCGACATGTGCAAACTTTTTACGCCGGAATAAGTTATGTAAACTATGGTTCATTTGACGGTTACGACGAAAATGGTCAGGCAACCTCAGATTTTACGGGGAGTGAAGGTGCTCTTTCGTTAGGTTATGCTTATAATATTCCTTTTACCGATTTGCATGTTGGAGCTAATGCGAAGCTAATAACTTCTACTTTAGAAAGTTATAATTCTATTGGTGGTGCAATTGATGTGGGAATTATGTATGAAATTCAAAAAAATAATGTAAATTTGGCCCTGGTATTTCGAAACATTGGAACACAGTTTACAACATATTCAGGAATACAGGAGAATTTGCCTTTTGAAATCATTGCTGGTGTTTCGCAAGAATTAGAACATGTTCCTATTCGTTGGCATCTTACGTTAGAGAATTTGCAACAATGGAATATTTCTTTTTCGAATCCCGTTCGTGGCGAAACCAATATTGATGGGTCAACAAGTAACGAGAAAATTTCGTTTGTAAATAATGCTTTGCGACATGTTGTTTTTGGACTGGAACTTTTTCCTAAAAAAGCATTTAATTTTCGTTTAGGGTATAATTTTAGAAGAGGAGAAGAATTAAGAATTGATGAACAACGTAATTTTTCAGGAGTTTCATTAGGGTTTGGTTTAAAAATGAATAAGTTAAAGTTTAATTATTCGTATTCAAGATATACATTGGCAGCTAATACAAGTCTTTTTGGTCTAATTTTAAATTTTCAATAATTATATGAAAATATTCAGTTTGTTTTTGTTCATGACTGTAGGGTTTTTTACGGGTACAAAGCACTACTATAAAAAAGAAGTTATGTCTACTCTTGAAGTAGAGAGAATGAATACCAGAATAGGTGAAATAAAAAACATGATTAGTATTGATCCTAAATACAATACTAAAATTGCTTTTTTTGTTGATATGAGAATACCCTCAGGCAAAAATCGCTTTTTTGTTTATGATCTTGTCAATAATAAAATTTTAGATCAGGGTTTGGTAGCTCACGGTTCAGGATCTGAAACCGGAATAAAAGGAAGCTTAAGATTTAGCAACACACCAAATTCAAATTGCACTGCATTAGGAAGATATTCTATAGAAAATTGCTATAAGGGAGGATTTGGAAAATCTTATAAACTAAATGGTCTGGACGAAACAAACAATAATGCTTTAAAGAGAGCTATCGTTTTGCATTATTACTCAGCAGTTCCTTATGAAGAACAAGATTATTATATTAGTAATAGTCATGGATGCCCAATGGTAAACGAACAATTTTTTAAAAGAATTGAAAAAATAATCGACAACTCAAAGTCGAAGATTATTTTGGATGTTTACTATTAAAAACTAAGTCTGGCAACAAATAAAAAACAAACTTACGTTGAATAATATTATTATCAGTAAATATTTTTTTACTGATAATTTTTTTTGCGCTTGTTTTAAATCTTCTCTCTATTAAAATTTAATGAAATACTATATTTTTATTTTCACTTCTATTCAATAGTGTTTTATATTCGCAGAATGTTTTGAATGTACAATGAAATAGTGTGCTGAGAAAGATTGAATTGGTACAGCAAAAGCATAAAATAAATTTAATTAAAATAAAAAAATTGAAAAAAATTACCATTGCAATTGATGGGTTCTCATCAACAGGAAAAAGTACTTTAGCAAAACAATTGGCAAAAGAGCTGGAATATGTTTATGTAGATACCGGAGCGATGTATCGTGCAGTTGCTTATTTTGCAATGCAAAATAAGTTTATTGGAGCTGATTTATTTGATAAAAAGGCTTTGATTGAAGCTTTGCCTAAAATTCAGTTAGAGTTTAGATTTAATGCTGATTTGGGTTTTGCTGAAATGTATTTAAACGGAGAAAATGTTGAAAAACCAATTAGAACCATAGAAGTTTCTAATTTTGTGAGCAAAGTAGCAGAAGTTTCTGAAGTGCGTTCTAAATTGGTAGAACAGCAACAGGAAATGGGAACTAATAAAGCGATAGTTATGGATGGTAGAGATATTGGTACGGTTGTTTTTCCGAGTGCCGAACTTAAAATTTTCATGACTGCCAGTGCAGAAACCCGCGCGCAGAGACGTTTTGATGAATTACAGCAAAAAGGCGATAATGTTTCTTATGATGATGTTTTAAAAAATGTAATGGAAAGAGATTATATTGACACACATCGCGAAGATTCTCCTTTGATTATTGCCGACGACGCTATAGAAATAGATAATTCTTACTTAAATAAAGAGGAACAATTTGCCGCTGTATTAGAATTGGTAAATGATGTTGTTAAAACCATTTAATTTTTTGTAGATATTATTTTTAATGGTAGTTTTACCACTTCATTTTACTAAAAAGACAATTTCATCATATGGGAATTAAAAACAGGTTGATTATAATGAGCTTTCTTCAATTTTTTGTTTGGGGAGCCTGGCTTATAACAATTGGAAATTATTGGTTTGGAACTAAAAATTGGGAAGGAACCCAATTTGGTCTTGTCTTCGGAACCATGGGAATTGCTTCTTTATTTATGCCCACACTTACCGGAATCATTGCAGACAGATGGGTAAATGCTGAAAAATTGTACGGATTTCTGCATATATTTTATGCTGTGGTTTTATTTGGTATTGCACAAGTAACGACACCGGATAATTTTATATATGTAATGTTTGCTGCAATGTGCTGTTATATGCCAACAATTGCGTTAAGTAATTCGATATCATATACTTCGCTAAAATTAAATAATAAAAATATAGTAAAAGATTTTCCACCCATTCGTGTTTGGGGAACTATTGGTTTTATTGCTGCCATGTGGATTACTAATTTAAGTGGAAGTAAAGCCACTGAATATCAGTTTTATATTGCCGGAGTTGGTGCATTAATTTTGGGTATTTACGCATTTACTTTGCCTAAATGTAAACCACAACGTTTGACTAAAGAAGATGCTACATTAGTTGAAACTTTAGGTTTAGAGGCTTTTAAGCTTTTTGGAAATTATAAAATGGCATTGTTTTTTGTGTTTTCTATGTTTTTAGGAGGTGCTTTGCAATTAACGAATGCTTACGGAGATGTTTTTTTAGATGAATTTAAACATTTTCCTAAATACGCAGATTCTTTTGTAATTAAATATTCGACGATAATTATGTCGATTTCTCAGGTGTCAGAAACTTTATTTATTTTGGCAATTCCGTTTTTCTTACGACGTTTTGGTATCAAACAAGTAATGCTTATTAGCATGTTGGCTTGGGTTTTACGTTTTGGATTATTTGCGTTTGGAGATCCTGTAACCGGATTATGGATGATTATATTGTCTTGTGTCGTTTACGGAATGGCATTTGATTTCTTTAATATTTCAGGTTCGTTATTCGTAGAAAGTAATACAGATTCTAAAATACGTTCGTCTGCACAAGGGTTGTTTATGATGATGACCAATGGAGTAGGAGCAGTTTTAGGAAGTTTAACTTCTGGCTGGGCAATTGATCGTTTTTTTACAAAATCATTTACTAATACAGTTGAATTATCAGGATTTTTGCAAACGG
>Ga0247813_10000963_pt1 | contig 23097 bp, 14 predicted proteins | sample UWRJL169409C1_FD_180719 | JGI IMG/M metagenome (GOLD analysis project Ga0247813, IMG submission 180719) | Plant litter microbial communities from Arlington Agricultural Research Station in Wisconsin, United States - UWRJ-L169-409C-1 | ecosystem: Environmental > Terrestrial > Plant litter >...
CCTTGGCTTCTTCGAACAGCCCGGCAAAGGTGGACAACGCTTCGGCATACAGATCGGTCATGGCGGTTTTCTTGTCACGCGGTTTGGGTTTATTGTCGCTGCATGCCTGCACCTGCGTACATGCCCCCGACGAAAGGTTTTCCGGATGCACTGGTCGCGCAGGCGCTGGACGACGCCCTGAACTGCGGTGCGGCCGTTCCAGTATTGGCGATCAGCGGCCTGCAGGGGAGCGGCAAATCGACGCTGGCGGCCCAGGTGGTCGCATTGGCCGCATCGCGCGGCCTGCGTGCGGCCATGCTCTCCATCGACGATGTGTACCTCACCCGTGTCCAGCGCCAACGTCTGGCGCGGCAGGTGCACCCGCTGCTGCTGACCCGCGGCCCGCCGGGCACCCACGATCTGGCCCTGGCCCATGCCACCTTGGAGGCGGTCGCGGCCGGCGGCCCGGTCGCCCTGCCCCGCTTCGACAAACTCGCCGACGAGCGCCTGCCCGAACAGGACTGGCCGCGCATCGACGGGCCACTCGACCTGCTGGTGTTCGAAGGGTGGTTCCTCGGGACACCGGCGCAGGCCGAGACCGATCTGGACCCACCGCTCAACGCGCTGGAGCGCGAGGCCGATGCGGATGGCCGCTGGCGCCGCTGGTGCAATCACGCCCTCGCCACCGACTACCCCGCGCTGTGGCAGCGCTGCGACCGGCTGTGGTTCCTGCAGCCGCCGGATTTCTCGGTGATCCCGCGCTGGCGCTGGCAGCAGGAGCAGAACCTGCAGGCGGCCCAGCCCGAACGCAGCAGCATGAGCCGCGCCCAGCTGGAGCGCTTCGTGCAGTACTACGAACGGGTCAGCCGCCAGGCACTGCGTACCTTGCCCGCGTTGGCAGACACCGTGATTGCGCTGGACGAGCAGCGCCGGATCATTCCGACGCGCTGACCACGGTCACCATAGGGCGCGCGGGAATCAACCGACCAGGAAGGTCACCCGCAGATTCACCCGCCATTCGGTGATATTGCCCTCGCCATCGGTCACCACCTTGGTTTCATTGATCCAGGCGCCCTGGATGCCTTTGACCGTCTCGGCCACCTTCTTCAGGCCACTGCGTACGGCGTCTTCCACGCTGGTCTTGGAGGACGCATTGATCTCGATGATTTTGGCGACGGACATGGGGCGCTCCGGTGGCGCGCGGGACAGTCCGCGCCGGCCCACCATGGGGGCCGGCGCGTAAAGGCGATGGCACGGAGATGTTAGGATCGAGGGTAATGAACCCCGCTCCGAACCTCATCCTGATTGGCCCGATGGGCGCCGGCAAAACCTGCATCGGGCGCCGGCTGGCCGAGCGCTTCACGCTGGATTTCGTGGATGCCGACCAGGCCATCGTGGACAGCACCGGAGCCAGCATTCCGGCGATCTTCGAACACTCCGGGGAGGCCGGCTTCCGCCAGCATGAGCGTCAGGTCCTGCACGCCCTGCTGGACGGCCACGGTCAACTGATTTCCACCGGCGGTGGCGCGGTGCTGGATCCGGACAACCGCGCGGCGATCGCCCGCCGCGGTTTCGTGGTCTACCTGCGGGTCAGCGTGCCGGCCCAGCTGGAGCGGCTGGCCCGTGACCGCGGGCGCCCGCTGCTGCAGCGCCCGGACCGCGAACAGGTACTGCACGAGATGGCCGCCGCCCGTGACCCGCTGTACCAGGGCCTGGCCGACCTCACCCTGGATACCGATCTCTACACGCCCGCCGAGGCCACCGCGCAGTTGGTGCTGCGCCTGGCCGCGCAGTGGCAGCGACAGGAAACACCCGAATGACCCCCTCCCCGCGCACCGTTGCCGTCAGCGGCGACACCCCCTACACCATCCACATCGGCCCGGGCCTGCTCGGCCAGGGCGAGCTGCTGGCCCGCCATGTGCGCGGTCGCCATGTGCTGCTGCTCAGTGATTCCTCGGTGGCGCCGCTGTATCTGGCAGAGGTGACATCGGCGCTGCTGGCCGCGCGCCCGGACCTGCTGATCGGTGAGCTGGTGCTGCCGGCCGGCGAAGCCTCCAAGACCTTGGCCCACTTCGGCGATGCGATCACCGCACTGGCCGCCCTCGGCGCCACCCGCGATGCCTGCGTGATGGCGCTCGGTGGCGGCGTCGCCGGCGATCTGGCCGGCTTCGCGGCCGCCTGCTGGATGCGCGGTGTCGATTGCGTGCAGTTGCCGACCTCGCTGCTGGCGATGGTCGATTCGTCGGTCGGCGGCAAGACCGCGGTAGACATCCCCGAAGGCAAGAACCTGGTCGGCGCCTTCCACCCGCCGCGCGCCGTCATCGCCGATACCGCCGCCCTGCGTACCCTGCCCCCGCGCGAGCTGCGGGCCGGCCTGGCCGAGGTGATCAAGTACGGTGCGATCCGCGACCCGTTGTTCTTCCAGTGGCTGCAGGCCGAACACACCGCGCTGCTGGCCGGCGATGACACCGCGCTGGCCCAGGCCATCGCGCGCAGCTGCGAGCACAAGGCCGAGATCGTGGCGCGCGATCCGCTGGAAAAAGGCGAGCGCGCCCTGCTCAACCTGGGCCACACCTTCGGCCACGCGATCGAAACCGAACAGGGCTACGGCGCACCCGGCAACGACAACCTCAACCACGGCGAAGCCGTCGCGGTCGGCATGGTCCTGGCCGCGCGACTGTCGGCCCAGCTGGGCATGAGCGGGGACGCCGACACCGATCAGCTGCGCGAGCTGCTGCTGCGCTACGAACTGCCGGTCGCCATTCCGGCGGGCCTGCAGCCCGAAGCCCTGCTGGCCCGGATGCGGCTGGACAAGAAGAACGTCGCCGGCCGGCTGCGCCTGGTGCTGTGGCGCGGGATCGGCCGCGCCGAAGTGGTCGCCAACGTCGACGAGGCCGACGTGTTGCGCGTGCTTGCCGCCGGCTGAGCCTGCGACGTTCCGCCGCACCTGCCCGTCGCTGACGGCCGCCTGCGGCGTTCACGGCTACAATCGGGGCATGCGCGTCTTCCTGCACCAACACGCCCGCGGTGCCGATCCGGCCCGCTATCTCCAGCTCACCCTGCAACCGGACCTGTTCGGTGGCTGGGAGCTGCTACTCGAGTCCGGCCCCATCGGCGGGCGCGGGCAACTGCGCCGCGAGCTGCATCTGCAGGAAGCGCTGGCGCTGGCCGCGTTCGAGAAGGCGCGCGATGCGCACCTGCATCGCGGCTACGAAGTGACCTATACGAGCGGTGATCCGCCGCCCTGAGCGGCCACCGCTCCGCCATCGCCCTACCGCCACAACCCCATTCGGCCCTGCGCCGCCAGATCCCAAGGAAGCGTTCCGTGACCAGCCCCTCCCGCCATGATCGCCTGCTGCGCGCCCTGCGCCGCGAACCGGTGGACTGCACCCCCGTCTGGCTGATGCGCCAAGCCGGCCGCTACCTGCCCGAGTACCGCGCCACCCGCGCCAAGGCCGGCAGCTTCCTGGCGATGGCCAAGAACCCGGACATCGCCTGCGAAGTCACCCTGCAGCCGCTGCGCCGCTTCGACCTCGATGCCGCCATCCTGTTCTCGGACATCCTCACCATTCCCGACGCGATGGGCCTGGAGCTGTACTTCGTCGAAGGCGAAGGCCCGAAGTTCCGCCACCCGGTCCGCGACGCGGCCGCCATCGCCAAGCTGGCGGTGCCGGACATGGAAACCGAACTGCGCTATGTGATGGACGCGGTGCGCGTGATCCGCCGCGAACTCGATGGCAGCGTGCCCCTGATCGGCTTCTCCGGCAGCCCGTGGACGCTGGCCTGCTACATGGTGGAAGGCGGCGGCAGCAAGGACTTCGCCCGCATCAAGGCGATGGCCCTGAACGAACCAGCCGCCCTGCACCAGCTGCTCTCGGTCGTCACCGACGCGGTGATCGCCTACCTCGCCGCCCAGCGCGCGGCCGGCGCCGAGGTGCTGCAGGTGTTCGACACCTGGGGCGGCGTACTCAGCCCGACCATGTACCGCGAATTCTCCCTGCGCTACCTGACCCGCATCGCCCAGGAACTCGAACGCGGTGAAGGTGCCGAACGCACCCCGCTGATCCTGTTCGGCAAAGGCACCGGCCTGCACCTCGGCGCCCTCGCCGACACCGGCGCCGACGCCCTCGGCGTCGACTGGACCCTGGACCTCGCCGACGCCGTCGCCCGCACCGGCGGCCGCGTCGCCCTGCAGGGCAACCTCGACCCCACCACCCTCTACGGCAACCCCGCCGCCATCGAACGCGCCGCCGGCCAAGTGCTCGACAGTTACGCCCAAGGCAACGGCGGCTCCCGCGAAGGCCACGTCTTCAACCTCGGCCACGGCATGTCTCCCGACATGAATCCCGACCATGTCCAGGTGCTGGTGGAAGCTGTACACCGCTTGAGCCGACGCTGATCGCCGCTGGTGGATAGCCGGCCAGCGGCCGGCACTACCCGGGCATGGCCGACGAAGCACGCGTTCTGCATGCAGAACACGTGCTTTCGTTTTTGCACCTCAAGACGAAGTAAGCATCCCGTCGAGTGCCTGATCGGCCCCGATCATTGCCGCGCTGCGCGCGGCCATCCACGCATGGCGTGGATCTACCCATGTTATTCCCGGCATCACGTCCATTCAGGGCATCAAGACGAACGTCTGATTTCCTGCATTTCCGCTTTTCCTGTGACAGCCAGACAACAGTCATGGGTGTGGCACGGGTGGGTTGGCGGGACCATGAGCGCCATGGATGACGCGACATGAGCCTCCATGGACGGATTTAAGGCGTGTCTCCCGCCGACCCACCCGTGCCGCACCCTCTCCGCGACACCGACCGATCCAGTGCTTCGGCTTCGGCTTCGGCTTCGGCTTTGACCACACCCTGATCCCACATCGGCGATCATATCGCCCTCGTTGACGAAGGCCCCGCACCATGACGACCAGCAGCTACGCCTCGATCCGGCCCCTGTTGTGGCTCGTATCGCTGGCCATCTTCATGCAGATGCTGGACTCCACCATCGTCAACACCGCCCTGCCGGCCATGGCCCGCAGCCTCGGCGAAAGCCCCCTGCAGATGCAGTCCGTCGTCTTCAGCTACGCCCTCGCCGTCGCCACCTTCATTCCTGCCTCCGGCTGGATCGCCGACCGCTTCGGCACCCGACGCACCTTCCTGGTCGCCATCATCCTGTTCACCCTGGGCTCGCTCGCCTGCGCCCTCGCCCAGACCCTGCACCAGCTCGTCGGTGCACGCGTCCTGCAGGGCATCGGCGGCGCCATGCTGCTGCCGGTTGGCCGCCTGGCCGTCATGCGCTCGGTCTCGCGCGAAGAATTCCTGCGCGCCATGAGCTTCATCGCCATCCCCGCCCTGATCGGCCCGCTGATCGGCCCCACCCTGGGCGGCTGGCTGGTCGAAGTCGCCTCGTGGCACTGGGTGTTCCTGATCAACCTCCCGATCGGCATCATCGGCTATGTCGCGGCCATGAAAATCATGCCCGACCACTACGCCGAGCACCGCACCCGCTTCGACATCGCCGGCTACCTGATGCTGGCCTTCGGCATGGTCGTGCTCTCTCTCGCGCTGGACGGCATCTCCGGCATGGCGACACCGCATGCGCTGGTCATGCTCATGACCGTCGCCGGCCTCGCCGCGCTCGTCGGCTACTGGTTGCATGCGGCCAACTCCACGGCGCCGCTGTTCTCGCTCGCGCTGTTCCATGTGCCCAGCTACCGCATCGGCATCCTCGGCAACCTGTTCTCGCGCATCGGCAGCAGTGCCATGCCGCTGCTCATCCCCCTGTTGTTGCAGGTCGGCATGGGCATGAGTCCGATGAACGCCGGCCTGTTGATGATCCCGGTCGCCGCCGCCGGCATGGTCTCCAAGCGCTACGCGGTCAAACTCGTCGAACGCTTCGGCTACCGCCGCGTGCTGATGGTCAACACGGTGCTGGTCGGTCTGGCGATGGCCAGTTTCATCTTCATGACACCCGGGCAACCCGTGTGGGTCCGTGTCGTCCAGCTGGCCCTGTTCGGCGCCGTCAACTCGCTGCAGTTCACCGTCATGAACACCGTCACCCTGCGCGATCTGGATCGCGACTTCGCCAGCGCCGGCAACAGCCTGCTCTCGATGGTGATGATGCTCGCCACCGGCTTCGGTGCCGCGGCGGCGGGCAGCCTGCTCGCCGCGTTCAACCACCTCGATGTAGCACACGGTGCCACCGCCGCATTGCACGCCACCTTCGTCTGCGTCGGCGCCATCACGCTGACCTCCACGCTGATTTTCTGGCAGCTGCCCGATACCCGGCCTTCGCCGCGCGATGTGGAAGAGGTTGCCGAGTAACGGCAGGCATGTAGCGACAGGCACGCAGAGTCAGCGGAGCAACGGTCCGCGGCTACCGGGTGGCGTGCAGGACGCGCGCGATCGCTTCCACCAGCAGATCACCGGTCACCGGCTTGCGCAGGAACCCATTGAAACCTGCTGCGCGCGCCTGCTCCTCGATCGCAGGGTCCGTGCGCGCCGTCACCGCGATGAACGGCATCTCGAAGCCCTGGCCGCGCAGGTGTTCGGCCAGCGCGATACCGCCCAGTCCCGGCAGATCCAGATCCATCAGCACCACGTCGAACAGCGCCTCGCTGACCTCGCGCAGTGCCGACAGGGCATGCTCGGCATGCACCACCTCGTGGCCACGCGCCGACAGCAAGCCGCGCACCACTTCGGCCACGGTCAGATCGTCCTCCACCAGCAGGATCCGCAAGGGGGTCAGCACCCACCGCTCGCCCTCGGCACCGACCACCTCGGCCGCCATGCCGGACTGCAACGCCAGCGGCAACGTCACCGTGAAGCGCGTGCCCACGCCGAGCTGGCTGCGCACGCCGATCTGCCCCTGCATCGCCAGGGCGAGTTCGCGGCAGATCGCCAGGCCCAGTCCGCTGCCGCCGTACTGCGCGGCAGTTCGTGCACCCTCGGCCTGCTCGAAACGCCGGAACAGGCGTTCCTGCTGATCGCTGCTGATGCCCGGTCCGGTGTCTGCCACCTCGATGTGCAGGCCCCGTTCGGCGGTGATCCCGCGCACGATCAGGCGGACTTCGCCATGGCGGGTGAACTTGACCGCGTTGCCCAGCAGGTTGAGCAGGATCTGGCGCACGCGCAGTTCGTCGCCCACCGTACTGGTGCCCACCGGCAACGCATTGTCGACCACGAAACGCAGCCCCTTCTGCTCGGCCAGTGCCGCCATCAAGGTGCACACATCATCCACCAGGCGCTGCAGATGGAACGGCTGCGCCTGCAGCTCCAGCCGGCCTGATTCGATCCGTGCCAGGTCCAGCGCATCGTTGACCAGATGCAGCAGATGCTCGCCGGCGTGCCGGATCGATTCGGTGTAACTGCGCTGCTGCGGATTCAAGGGCGAGGACAACAGCAGCTCGCTCATGCCCAGTACCCCGGTCATCGGCGTGCGCACCTCATGCCCCAGATTCGCCAGGAAACGGGTCTTGGCCATCGAGGCCTGCTCGGCCAGCTCCTGCTTCTGCAGGGCCAGCTGGTACGCATGCCGGCGCTGCAACCGGCGCCGGTACAGCCAGGCGAACAGACTGAGCAACAGCAACACCGCCGAGGTCAGCAGCAACAGGCCGGTCAGGCTGCGCCACCACGGCGGCTGCACGCGGAACTCAAGCACCTGCACCCGCGACCAGATGTGATCGGCCGAGCGCGCCTGCACCTCCAATCGATAACGGCCAGGCGGCAGGCGCGAGAACAGACGCTCGCCTGCCGGCCCCACTTCCACCCAGTCCGGATCGTAGCCAGCCAGCCGGTAGCGGTAATTGTTCGAGGTGGAATCGGCGAAGGACAGCAACCGCGCCACGATGCGCAGATCGCGATCACCGTCGGCGATGTCCAGCGGCGTGACGTGGGTCAGGTCGAGCACCCGCTCGCCGCGACGCACCTCCACGCGTTCGATCACCAGGGGCGCACGGCGCGTGGCCGGCTTGACCTGCTCCGGATCGAACACCACCACGCCGGCCGGGGTACCGCCCACAATGCGCCCACTGGAGGTCAGCGTCAGCGTGCGGCGACGGAATTCCTGGCTGGGCAGGCCGTCATGCACGCCGTACGGACGCACGCTGCCGGTGACCGGATCAACGCGGATCAGCCCGCGCGCATTCGCCGCCCATACCACCCCCTGACGATCCACGACCAGCCCGGTCGCGGTTACCTCCGGATAACCGGCACTGCTGCCGATCACCGACTGCAGCGTGAGCCGACCGCTGTCCCAGCGATACTGCGAGAGCTTGCCTTCTTCGGACAGCCACACACTGTCATCCGCCGCGAAGGCGAACGCATGCACGCCACCGGATGGCCCACCCGGTAAAGGTTCAAACCGCGAACGCGTCGGCACCCAATGCAGCATCCCCTGGGCGTTGGCTACCCACAGCTGATCCTGCGGACCACACTGGATGTCCTGCGCGATCTGCGTGGACGCCAGCCCGGCGTGACCGAGTGCGGCGCGGTGCAGCACGCGCCCGTCCAGATCGCGCTGCTGCAGTCCGGTCGATGAGGACGTCCACAGGCGCTGGCCGTCGCATATCGCCATCGATTCAATCGCCCCGTCCATGGTCGCGTCAACCGCCGCCTGCCGGTCCCAGCGCCGGATCCGGTCGTGCTTGGGGTCATAGCGCAGCAGCGCATCCCACGAGCCGATCCAGACCTGTCCGCGCGGGTCTTCCAGCACCGACTGCAGCCACTGCGTGCCGTCGACCCAGGTGCGATGCTGCTGGATCTCACCGCTGACCGGGTCGAACTTGTCCAATGCACCGTGGGTACCGACCGTCCACACGCCGCCATCGGCAGCCGCCCCCATGCCAAGCACATACGCATTGCGCAGCGACGCCGGGTCGTCCTCCAATCGCGACAGCACGGAGAACTGCCACCAGCGCGGCAACAGATGCCACAGCCCGCCGTTGGTGCTGGCCAGCCAGATGCCACCTTCGCGGTCTTCGTAGGCACCGGTCCAGTTCGGCCGCACCTGGCCTCGCGCCACCGCGCTGTACAGCGGCACCTGCTGGTACTGGTTGTTCATGGCCCGGCCCAGGCCCGAACGGGTATCGAGCCAATACCCGCCCTGCTCATCACGCAGCATCATGCCCAGGATCTGGTCGCCCTCGGATACCTTCCACGGCGCCGGTTCGAAGCGGCCATCCGGTCGGCGTACGGTGACCCCGGCGTTGCTGCTGATCCACAGGCTGCCGTCCGGCTCGGCGGTCAGGCCGTTGATCACGCGTGGCGTCAGCTGCGCGTCGGGAACCGGATCGAAATCATGGCCGGTCCACCGCGCCAGGCCGGCCTGGGTTCCCACCCAGAGGCTGCCATCGAGCGTGGTGGCCAGATAGCCGATCGACGCCGCCGGCAGACTGCGCGGGTTGCCGGGTTCGGGCATGAACCGGGTCAGGGTGCCGTTGCGGTCCAGTCGATGCAGGCCGCCTTGGTTGGTCCCGAACCAGAGGGCGCCGTCCGGCGTGGAGGCCAGGCTCCAGATCGTATTGCTGCCGATCTCCGGATGGCTGTCACGATCGTAGAAACGGATCTCGCGCCGATCGGCCGACATCATGGCCAGACCGGCATTCTCGGTGCCGATCCAGACCTGGTTGCGCGCGTCCACATGCACGGTCCAGACATGGTTGTCGCGCAGGCCATCCTCGGCGCGCCAGACGCGGTAGTTGCGGCCGTCGTAGCGGGCAAGCCCATCGTTGGTGGCGATCCACAGATACCCGAAGCGGTCTTCGGCCATGCGGTTGACGGTATTGGAGGGCAGACCGTCGAACACGGTGAGCTGCCGCGGCGTCGGCGGTACCGGCTGGGCCGACACACCTGTCGACCAGAGCACACACAGGCCGATCAGCAACGGCCATAGCACACGCAACACCAATGCCTCTCCCCGGGTCTGTCAGTGATTCCCTGCCGCCGCCCGGCAATGCCCGCATAGTAAACGGTTCCCTGCGCCGGCACGATCCGCTCAGCCCGGTCGCATCCGCCGCATTGCCGCCTGCAGCGCTTCGCCGGCCACGGGTTTGTGCAGCAGGCCATCGGCGCCGGCCAGCGTGACCTGCGCGACCAGGTCCGGATCACGGCGCGCAGTGACCACCAGCGCCGGCTGGCGATGGCCCTGCTGGCGGATCAGCCGCAGCAGTGACATCCCATCCATTCCAGGCAGATCCAGATCCAGCAGGATCACCTGCGCTCCGCCACCGGCCAGCTGGGCGAGGGCCGACAGCGCATGGCCGGCGTGGGTGACGGTATGGCCGTGTACCCGGAGCAGACCGGAGACCACCTCGGCAACAAGCGGGTCGTCTTCCACCAGCAGCACATGCAGCGCGCCAGCAGCGAGCGGCGCGTCCGGAGTGTCGGGCTGATCCTGCTGCCAGGGCAGCGCCAGGCTGAGGGTACCCTGCCAGGTACGATCGGCGCGCTGGAGCAGATGCAGGCGCCCGTGCTGGGCATGCACCAGTGCGTCGGTGTCAGCGAGCGCCTCGCGCAGCGTCGACAGCGCCGGCGACGGACACGCACCGGGGGTGGCGATCACATCCAGCAGCAGGCCCGCGCGCCCGGGCAGCGACGCCGCACGGACGCCGATCCGTACCGCACCGGTGTGCGTGACCAGGGTCCACAGCAGGCTATCGAGCACATGGCGCAGCCGATCCGGGTCAGCCTCGATGCATGCACTGGCGGGCAGTTGCCGGCACAGCGCGAGTGCGCAGCCGCGATCGGCCAGCGGATCCACCAGCGCCGCCTGTACGCTGGAAAGCCACGCGGCCATGTGGACACGACGCGGCTGCAGCGGCAGCTTGCCGGCCTGCAACCGGGCCGTGTCGAGTGCGGTATCGATCACCTCCAGCAATGTGCGCCCCCCCTCCTGGATGCGCAGCACCTGCACACGTTCGCGCGGTGCGAGCGGCGCGATCAACAGCAGTTCGCTCATTCCCAGCACACCGGTCAACGGCGTGCGGATCTCGTGGCCCAGCGTGGCCAGATAGTGAGCCTTGGCCTCGGCCGCCTGCTCGGCACGCCGCTGCCCGGCTTCGGCCCGCTGGCGGGCGGTGTGACGGGCGTAACGACGGCGCGCCCGCCATAGGATGTGGGTCAGTGCGCCGGCACCGCCCAGCAGCAGCAACGCCCACGCGCCTGGATGAGACCAACCGCTGTACGCCACCTGCAGCCGGGTGGACTGCAGTGGCGACCAGCGTCCGTCCGCGCCGCGTGCCTGGTACTCCAGTACGTGTTCGCCTGCCGGCAGCCGTGGAAAGCCGCGCGTGCCGCGTTGCCCGGCACGGACCCACTCCGGGTCCTTGCCGCGCAACCGAAACCGGTAATCGCTCACCCCGCCATGGCTGCCGGTGAGCAGCCGGGCTGACAGTTGAATGTCGCGATCATCGGCATTGAACCGCAGCGGGTCCGCAGCGGGCAGCTCGATCCAGCGCCCCTGCCGACGCACCTTTACCCGGTCGATCACCACCGTCGCGGGCACCGTGGCACCGGCCATGCCTGCGGGGTCCCACGCCATCACATCCCCGTCCACATCAATGGCGAGGAGGTGACGTCCTGCGGCGATCAACCCGTGATCGAACACCATCATCGGCAGCCCATCATCGGCCGTGTAGAGCCGCACATCGCGTTGCTGCGGCTGTAGTCGCACCACGCCCCGTGCGCTGGTCGCCCACAGCGCACCGTGGGCCTCTGCCAGCCCACGCGGCATCACCGCCGGCAGCCCGTGTGCAGCGTCGAAACGCACGACCCGACGCAAACGACCTGCGTCGTGGCGATAGGCCGCCCAGCCCTCCGCATCGGCCATCCAGAGCTGACCATCGGTGGCCAGATGCAGTACGCCGATCTGGCGCCGGGGCGCTTGGGGTACCGGCGCAAACCAGGCGTCGTCGGGACGCCATTGTTTGAGGCCTTCGCGATCCCACAGCCATGCCTGGCCGGCGGCGCCGCACGCCAGGGCGAAGGGCGCCGCCCCCGGCCGCAGCCGCGCCGCGTCGTACGACCACGTACCCAGTTCGACGCCCTGTGTGGTGCGTTGCTGCAGATGCCCCTGCCCCGCCAACCAAAGCTGGTCGCCACAGATGCGCAGCACGGCATGTGCCGTGGCCACGCCCTCCGTGCCCTCCGCGTCAGGCAGGCGCCAGCGTTCCGAACGCCCGCGCAACGGATCCAGACGGGTGAGCCATGGCGCTGCGAATACCCACACCTGCCCATGACGGTCTTCGACCACGACGTGCCGATCGGCCCGTTGCAGGTCATGCGCATAGGACCAGCGGTGCGAGTCGAATCCACGCGTGGGCGATACCTTGGTCAACCACCCGCCGCGCACGTACCACGCGTTACCGTCGGCCGCAGGCGCCAAGGCTCCCGCCGCTTCCCCGGCAGCGCCACCCGTGGCCTTGAAGCGCTCGGTGTGCCGCCATTGCGCGCCCAATCGCCACACGCCTTGATGACTGCCCAGCAGCCAGACCCGACCGTAGCGGTCTTCCACGACGCGTGCGATGCGCGGCAGCGTGCGTCCAGCGACAGCGGGCAGCGCGACGGCATGCGCATTCTGTCCCGTGCTGTCCTGCCACCACACCTGCCCGCTGTCGGAAAACCACTGCCCGCCGCCCCTGCTGTGCCCCAGCCATCGGCGGCCCGGGTTGCCCTCCCCGTTCGCTGGCTGCAGGCCCGGCAGGCGGCGCACCTGCGTGCCATCGGCGGTACTGGACCACACTGCTCCCTCGGCATCCAGGCCCAGCGCCGTCACCGGCAGCGTTGTCGCTCCCAGCAGCGTCGGCGGCTGAAACCGGTCGCCCTGCCACCGCGCCAGACCCGCCGCGCTGCCGATCCACACGCCGCCCCCGGGGTCCGCGGCCAGCCATTCCACCCGCGCCGACGGCAGGCCGCGGCCATCGGCAGCCGGCAGATACTGGCGCAAGCGCCCTTCGCGGCCCAGTCGAAACACCCCCGCTTCGCGCGTCCCGAACCACACACTGCCATCGGCCAGCGGCTGTACCGCCAGCACGGGGCTGGCCGCGGCAGTGCCGGTGCCCGGGCCGGCCCAGCGCGCGAGCTGCTGCCGGTCTGCCGACATGCGCTGAAGGTGGCCATTGCCTGTCCCGATCCAGAGCTGGTCCTGGGCATCGAGCGCCATGCTCAGCACTTCGTTGTCGGCCAATCCTTCTTCCATCCGCCACACGCGGAACCCGCTGCCGTCGTGCCGCGCCAGGCCATCGGCGGTGGCGAACCAGAGGTAACCCTGTCGATCCTCGACGATCTCATGGACCACGTTGGAAGGCAGGCCGTCAGCGGTGGTGACGCGCTGGGCAGGGCTGGGCAGTGCGAAGGCGGGAACCACCGCCGCCAGCCAACACACCAGTGCATACAGACAGCGCATCACCGCCGACCGGATGCCGTTCTGCGCGGGCACTGCGCCAGGCATGCCGCCAGCGTCGTCCGGCTCGCCGGCAAGCGCAGGAACATATCAAAACCCGCTGCCGCGGCGTCGCGCTCGACCGTGCTGTCCGCGCGTGGCGTGAGTGCCAGACGCCGGACTCCTGGCCACTGATACAGCAACCGCGTGGCGACCCGTTCCCCGCCAAGGAAGACATCGGGATCACTCGCGATCAAATCCCATGGCCCCATCACCACGCCGGCACCGGCAGGCTCATCGATGTCATGCACGGTCACCACGGTATGTCCAAGCGAGGCAAACAACGCGTGCAGCACCTCGGCCACCGGCGTCGCCGGCAGCACGAGCAGTACACGCAGTGGATTGACCGGCAGTGCGTCGGCGCGCACCGGCACGGCCACGTCATCGGCAATGGCAACGCAGCGCGACAGCGGTAATCGCACCTCGAAGCACGATCCCTCACCCGGCCGGCTCGACACCTCGATCTCGCCGCCCATGGCGCGGGCCAGATCACGCGATATCGCCAGCCCCAGGCCGCTGCCCCCGTAGCGTGCAGCCGTCTGTGCGCCATCGGCCTGTTCGAAACGCTGGAACAGGCGTGCGCACTGCGCCGCACTCATGCCCGGACCGGTGTCGATCACGCGCAGTACCACACCAAGACCATCCCTGCCTGCGCTCACTTCAAGGCGAACCGTGCCGCGCGCAGTGAACTTGACTGCATTGCCCACCAGGTTGAGCAGGATCTGCCGCAGATACCGCACGTCACCGTGGAAGCGTGCAGATGCCGGCAGCGTGTTGTGCCACGTCAAGGCCAATGCCTTGCGCTGCGCCACCGGCAGCAGCAACGCGTGTACCGCTTCAAGCAACGGCTCAAGCACGAACGCCGTCGGCTGCGGCGCCAGTCGCCCGGACTCGATGCAGGCCAGATCGAGGGCATCATCCATCAACCGGAGCAGGTGCTCGCCGGCCTGGTGGATGCTGTCGACCCGACGGCGTTCGATCGGTGCAAGGGCCACCCGTGCCAGCAGTTCACTCCAGCCCAGCACGACCGTCATCGGCACGCGGATGCGTGCGCCCAGGCTGGTCAGGAACCGCGTGCGCTGCAGCGACGTCTGCTCGGCGTGGTGCTGCCGCGCGCGCAGCTGCTGCCAATGTCGCCGCCGCTTGCCGCGCCGGTGGCACAGCTGTACCGCCAACCAGACCAGAGCAAGACCGGCCGCACCTGCCCCACCTTTGGCGAGAGGTGTCTGCCACCATGCAGGAGACACCTGCAGCACCACGCGCCGAGCAGGCGACCAGCCGCCATCGCCCTGCCGTGCCTGGATGTCCAAGGTGTGCAGGCCGACCGGCAACCGTTCAAACACGCGCTGACCGGCCGACCCGCTGTGCACCCAGTCCGGATCCTGCCCCTGCAGGCGGAACCGGTATGCCACGTGGGTCGGCGCGCCGCCCAGCAGACGTGCCGCCACGCGCACCTGACGGTCGGCACCGGACAGCGAGACCGGTGCCGTGCCGGTCGGCAGTGTGATCTGCCGGGACCCACGCCGCGCGGTGATCGCGTGCACGACCAGCCCGGGCATCCGCCGCGGCGTCATCACCGCCCCGGGCGCGAACAGCAGCAGACCACCTTCATGCACTGCAGCGGCCAGGCGTCCCTCGGCAGTGCGCACCAACCGCCGCGCCAGCACCTCCTGCGCCGGCAGGCCATCGTCACTGCCGAGCTGTCGCACGCCGCCACCGTGGGGATCGACACGGATCAATCCGCGCGGGCCGCCCGCCCATGCGATGCCCCGATCATCGACCACCAGCGCCCGTGCCAGCAGCTGCGGGTAGCCGTGAACAGCACTGAAACTGTCGGTCTTCCGCAGCTGCTGCCCATCCCACCGATACCGCCGCAGCATCCCCGGACCGCTTGCCCAGTAGTGCCCATCCGGCGCGTGCGCGATCGCCCCCACTTCCTCCTGGGGCGCCCCGGCGACCGCCGCGAAACGCTCCTGCGCCGGCAACCAGCGTTTGATCCCGGCACGATCGGTCGCCCACACCGATCCCCCTGCACCACACAGCAACTGGGGCCCGGCGACCGGTGGCACCAACCCCAGCGTCTGCGGTGTCGCCGACAGCTGCACTACGCCGTCAGCATCGCGTCGTTGTATCCGATCGGCCCGCGCCAGCCACAGTGCGCCATCACTGCAGACCTTCAGGTCCACGCCGCCGGCCGTGCTGCCCAGGTCCAGCAGCCAGTGCCGCATCCGGCCGGTGGTGGGCTCATAGCGGGAGAGCGTGTTGCCACTGGTCAACCACAGGCGCCCGCGCGGATCCTCCGCCATGCCGACGGCCGTCTGCCGCATGCCCTCGGGCCGGTAGTCGATGCCCAGGCGGCTGGTGCCGGTGCGCAGATCCACGCGCTGCACGCGCCCACCGTCCGTGGCCACCCACAGCCGCTCCCCGCGCGAGGGGGCCAACGCCCACACATGCGCGCTGTCCAGACCGGGCACTCCATCCCGCGCAGCAGGCAACAGCGTGAACTGGTGCCAGCGCGCGGGCAGATGCCACAGCCCCTGATCGCGGCCCGCCCACCACATGCCGCCCAGCCGGTCCTGGAAAGCGCTGCCGATGGCCGGCGTCACCGTATCGCCATCGTGATCGCGCAGCGGAACCGGCTGCATCGACTGCGCGGGGCGATGCCGCGCCAGCCCTGAGGGCCCGGTTGTCCATAGCTCACCCTCGCTGCTGCGCAGCACCGGCATGCCCATGCCCGATGGCGATATGCCCAGGCTGCCGTCGTCGTCCCAATGGAGCACGGTGCTGCGCGTGCGCCCCCAGACACCGCCCTGCGGATCGGGCCACAGGGAGTCGACCGGGCCGGTGTCGACCGTCGGCATCGCAAGCGCCGTGAACTGCGCACCATCCAGGCGCATCACGGCCTGCGGCGTAGCGACCCAGAGTCGCCCTGTGCGATCCACCACCAGCGCCGTGATCCTGCGCATCGGCACGCCGTCATGCAGCAGCGGCACCGCGCGCCACCGGCCGTCGGGGTGCCGCGCGAAGAGACCCTCCGTGCCCGTACCAACCCAGAGCGTGCCATCCGCGGTGCTGGTCACCTGCTCGATGCCGGTGCGTGGCAACGGCACGCCCGCCGTGCCCGGCTCGCTGTGGAAGACACGGCGATCGGCCGACAGTGCGATCAGGCCCTGCGACGCGGTGACAAGCCAGATGCGCTGGAGAGCATCCACATGCAGGGCGCGGAGGTCGCCGTCGGGCAACCCCTGCTCGCGCCGCCACGCACGAAAGCGATGCCCATCGAAGCGCAGCAGACCATCATCGCTGGCCATCCACAGGTACCCGTCCTGGTCTTCGTCAATCGCGCGGATGACCGACGTCGGCAAGGCGTCGGCCGGCCCTACGCGTCGTGGCCAGGGCAGCGTGATCAAGCCCTCGGCGACCGCCGGCAAGGGCAATGACAGGACGACGATGAGCAGACGGGCTGCCCATCGCCTGCCCGCATGACTGCTTTGGCCTCCTGCCACCCGTACTCCGACACACCTCAGCTGCTCGAACAGCAAGGTATGTCGAGAGCGCGCCCGCGCCGTGCTTTGGACCGTGTGTGCGTCACACCTCGGTCAATCAACTTTCGAATTGGAAGCGCACATTCAACATACGACGCCGATAAACGACCCGCGCCGCGATCAGTACGGCATGGGGCGGCCGGCACGCGCCTGTGCGATGGCCTCCACCAGCAGGTCACCGGTCACCGGCTTGCGCAGGAAGCCATCGAAGCCAGCGTCGAGCACCTGCTGCTCGGCATACGCATCCGAGCGCGCGGTGACCGCGATCAGCGGCAGCTCGTAGCCCATTGCCCGCAGTTGCCCGGCAATGGCAAGGCCATCCAGTGCCGGCAGGTCGAGATCGAGCAGACCGACATCGAACCGGTCGGCAGCCACTTCGGACAATGCCGCCAGACCGTGCAGCACGTGCACCACGTCATGGCCGCGGGTGCGCAGCAGGCCGACAATCACGTCGGCAACCGTCGCATCGTCCTCGACCAGCAGGATGCGCAGCGGGGGCAATGACGTGCGCAGTTCCCGGCCCGCCTCGCGCAGCGTGCCGACCGGCTGGACCGACCAAGGCAGGGGCAACTCCACGGTGAAGCGGGCGCCGTGACCCGGTCGGCTGTCGATGCCGATGCGACCGCCCATCGCCACCGCCAACTCCTGGCAGATCGCCAGCCCCAGCCCACTGCCACCGTACCGCGATGCGGTGCGTGGGCCATCGGCCTGCTCGAAGCGATGGAACAACCGCGCCTGTTGATCCTCGTTGATGCCAGGACCGGTATCGGAGACCTCGAACACGAGACCTCGCCCGTCATCGCACAGGTCGACGCCCAGCCCGACATGGCCGTGCTCGGTGAACTTGATCGCGTTGCCGAGCAGATTCATCAGGATCTGGCGTACGCGCATTTCATCGCCACTGGCCTGCACTGGCCCCGGCAGGGTGAAGCTGCGTTCGAAGGCCAGGCCTCGGTGGTGCGCCATGGGCTCCATCAACGCCCCCACCTGCTCCAGCAGCGACATCAGATCGAACGGGCGCAGGTCCAGCTCCAGCCGGCCCGCTTCGATGCGCGCCAGGTCCAGTGCGTCGTTGACCAACCGCAGCAGGTGCTTGCCGGCATGCTGGATCGAACCGGCATAGCCGCGCTGCACCTCATCCAGCGACGTAGCCAGCAGCAGCTCGCTCATGCCCAGCACGCCGGTCATGGGCGTGCGCACTTCATGACCAAGCGTCGCCAGGAAGCGGCTCTTCGCCTGCGAGGCCTGCTCGGCCAACTGCTGCTTGTGCACCGTGAGCTGCCATTGCTGGCGACGACGCAGGCGCGCACGGGCCACGTAGGCCACCACCGCAATCGCGATCAGGCCGAGCAGCACATACCCCACGATTGCCCAGCCGCTGCGCCACCACGGTGGGCGAACCTCCAGTGCGAGCGTGCTGGAGGGCGTCCAGTCGCCTTGTGGCGTGGCCGCCTGCACCTCGATGCGGTAGGTTCCCGATGGCAGGCGCGAGAGCAGGCGCTCGCCATCGGCCGCCTGCATCACCCAGTTCTGGTCATACCCGGACACGCGGTAGCGGTAGCGGTTGCCCTGCGGGTTGGCGAACGACAACAGGCGCGCGGACACGATCAGGTCGCGATCCCGCGGGCCGAGCACGATCGGTGCGTGCGTCGACAGCATCTGCTGGCCCTCGGCGTCATCGCGACGGACCTGCACGCTGTCGATCACCAGCTGCGAAGGCGGCAGCACCCTGTCCGGGGCATCCGGGTCGAAGCCGACCAAGCCGGTCGCGGTGACGGCCAGCACACGGCCATCGCGCGCCTGCACCGGTGGGCGGTTGCTGAACTCCACATCCGGCAGCCCGTCGCGCTCGCCATACAGGCGCAGGCGCCGTTCGGTGCCGTGCCAGCAGATCAATCCGCGCGGGGTGGTCGCCCACACCTCACCGTGCGTGCCCAGCGCCAGCCCGCCCATGGAGACAGGCGGCATGCCCTCGGCGGGGCCGACGCGCTCGCGCAGGCTCATGCTCAGCCCGTCCCAGCGATACCGTTCCAGCGCCCCCTGCCGGGCCAGCCAGAGTTCGTCCGGCCCGGTCCACGCCGCATCGTAGATGCTGCCGCGCGAGATGCCCGGCACCTGCACGAACCGGCCCTCGCGCCACCGCCGCAGGCCGATGCTGTCGCTCATCACCCACAGGTCGCCACGCGGATCGAACACCATCTGTTCGATCGGGTTCTCGGTCAGCCCGCGGTCCTGATCGTTACGGATGGTATCGAGTACGTTGCCCTGCGCATCGCGCCGCTGGACACCGAAATTCATGATCGACAGCCACAGCTCGCCATTGGGTGCCTGCCGGATCAGGTCGATGCGCTGACGCACATCCGCGCCACCGCCGATCTTCCATTCGCGCAGCGCGCCGGTCGCCGGCTGATACAGGCTCAGCCGGCCGGCACGGCCGATCCACACGGCGCCATCGTCGCGCGGCAACAGCGACCAGCCCGCACCGACGCCGATCTGCGTGTCATCGGCAATCTGCCGCAGCTGGCCCTGCGCGTCGAGACGGTACAGCCCGTGCGCGCCGGAGATGTAGAAGTCATCGCCGTGCGCGGCAGCGCCGAGCAGATAGACACTGTCCAGCGGCTTGCCATCGAGCTGGTACCAGCTGGAGAAACGCTTCCAGTCCGGCGGCAGGTACGCCAGGCCCTGAGTCAGCATCGCCACCCACAGCCCGCCCTCATGATCCTGCAGCATGTCCAGCACGCCACTGCGTGCAGTCAGGAAGCCGCTGCCGGCGTCGCCGGCGAGCAGCCGCATGGTGTTCGCATCGCCACGATACAGACCATCGGCGGTGCCCAGCCAATACCCGCCGTTGCGGTCATGAACGACATTGGCCGCGCGCACATCCGCGCTGAGCTTCCAGGGTGCCGCACGGGCCTGGTCGTCGGCATCGATGCGGAACAGGCCACCTTCGGTGCCGGCCCAGACAGTGCCGTCCGGCTCGCGGGTGAGGCGGAACACGCTCTTGCCCGCCAGCAGCGTGGGCGCGATGCGGGTGAAGCCATCGCCCTCCCAGCGGGCCACACCATTGGAGGTGCCCACCCATACGCGTCCCTGAGGATCGGACAACAGCGTGTAGATGGTGTTGTCAGGCAGGCTGCGCGGATCGTCCGGGTCGGCCTGGTACTTGACCAGCGTGCCGTCCTCGCTGCGCCGGCACAGACCATGCTGGTTGGTGCCGATCCACAAGGACTGCGCGGCATACGCCAGCGACCAGAACTGGCCTTCGCAGGCCTCGCTCAAGGCGGAAAAACGGGTGAACGCCGTGCGTTCCGGGCCAAGCATGCTCAGGCCCACACCGTTGCTCCCCACCCAGACCCGGTCCAGCGGATCGACCAGCAGCGTTTCCACCTCGTTGCCGGGCAGCGAGCCAGGATCGGCCGGATCATTGCGCCACACCCGCAGGCCGACGCCGTCCACGCGGGCCAGCCCGTCATCGGTACCGGCCCAGATGTACCCCTGGCGGTCCTGGGCGAGCGCCAGCACCATGCGCGACGGCATGCCTTCGGCGGCGCTCAGACGGCGCAAACGTGGCGTTTCTGCCGATGTCCCTGCGGCTTCCAACACTGACGGCACTGCGCACAACCACAGCACCAACAGCACGATGCCTGCACCCCAGCGGCGCGTGCTCATCGATCCGGATCTCCCTGTTGGTGAGGATTGTCACACAGCGATCAGGACGGTGTCCGCATTCTGGCCCCGCTGCCGTGGATGGAACGGGCTGTTCCCGCCGCAGGCGAGCGAGCCAGCACAGGCGGCCGGCGCTGTTGTCTGCCGCGCCACGATCTGTTGCAGCCATGACGCTGCGTCCGATGACACGGCTGTGCGTATGATCGCCCCAGACCCTGATGGAGGCTGCGACGTGCTGAAGCGCCTGACACTTTCCCTGCTGCTGGCCGCCACCCCGCTGCTCGCCACTGCCGCGCCGGACCGCTATCGGCTGGACCCGGTGCACACCCGTGTGCTGTTCGCGGTCGAGCATGCCGGTTTCTCGCATGCGTTGGGGACGGTATCGGGCAGCGACGGCGTGCTGGTGTTTGATCCGGATGACTGGCGCAGCGCGCGGCTGGAGGTCAGCGTGCCGATCCAGCGCCTGGACCTGGGCGACGCGAAATGGAACACCGCCACGCTGGCGCGCAACCTGCTCGATGGCGAGCGATTTCCGGAGGCACGCTTCGTCTCCACGCATGTCGAGCCCATCGATCCGACCCACGCCAACGTTACCGGCCAACTCACCGTACGGGGGGTGACCCGCGAGGTGACCCTGGCGGTCACCCTCAACGCACTCAAGCGGCATCCACTTCCCCCGTTCCGCCGTACCGCTGGCTTCTCGGCCACCGCCACGCTCAGCCGCAGCGCCTTCGGCGTGGATGGCTGGGCCTCGATGATCGGTGATCAGGTGCAGTTGCGGATCGAGGCCGAAGCCGTGCGTGATCGCAACGCCGGCGATCCTGCCGATACCGCCCCCACCGAGGCACCGGGAACTCCCACCGTCCCGGCCGACTCAGATACCCCACAGCCGGTCCAGGAGACCACGCCATGACCGCCAAGAACACCCCGACCCGATGGGGTGGCGTCAGCCAGACCCTGCACTGGCTGATCGCCGTACTGATCCTCGCCCTGGGCATCGTCGGGCTGACCATGGGCGAACTGCCCAGGACCCCGAAATACTTCTGGGTCTACACCATGCACAAATCGATCGGCATCACCGTGCTGGCGCTGGTCGTGACCCGCCTGTTGTGGCGCCTGTACGCCGGCGCACCGCACCCGGTGCCGGGCACGCCGACGTGGCAGGAGCGCATCGCCTCGGCCACGCATTGGCTGCTGTACGTGCTGATGTTCGGCATTCCGCTGTCGGGCTGGCTCTACGACTCGGCCAGCGGCCTGCGTCCATTCCGTTGGTTCGGGCTGGTCGACGTGCCGAAGCTGAGCCCGCCGGACGAACGCGTCACCCAGATCTCGCACGCCATCCATGAGTGGGGCTTCTGGCTGTTGATCGCTGTGGTGGTGGCCCATGCCGGTGCCGCGCTTTATCACCATTTTTACCAACGCGATGCCACGCTTGCGCGCATGCTCCCGAAGCGCTGGCTTGCCTCCCCCCAGAAGGATTGACCATGAACATCAAGCTCACCTCTCCCGCCGCCGTCGCTGCCGCCCTGGCCGGGCTGCTGGCCACTGCCCCGGTCCTGGCAGCCGACTACGTGCAGGCGCCCGGCTCGGTGCTGGCCTTTGCCACCAAGTACGACGGCGAAGTGTTCACCGGCACCTTCCCGGGCTTCGACACCCGGATCAGCTTCGATCCGGCCAAGCTGGACGATGCCAAGCTGGAAGTGACCATTCCGCTGGCCAGCGCCAAGAGCGGCAACAGCGACCGCGATTCGACCCTGCAGGGCGCGGACTTCTTCAACGTGGGCAAATTCGCCCAAGCCAAGTACAGCGCAACCAAGTTCCGCTCGCTGGGCAACAACCAGTACGCGGCCGACGGCACGCTGGAACTGCGCGGCGTGAGCAAGCCGGTCACCCTGACCTTCACCTGGACCCCGGGCGCGCAGCCGGTGCTGGCCGGCAAGGCCACGGTCAAGCGCCTGGACTTCGGCGTGGGTGGCGGCGACTGGGCCGACACCAAGACCATTCCGAACGAGACCGCGATCAGCACGAAGGTGGTCCTGAAGGCGAAGTAACGTCAGATGGCGGTAGTGCCGGCCGCTGGCCGGCTCCTCGCGCGATGATCGACTCCCGGGAGCCGGCCAGCGGCCGGCACTACAGCATCCAGCACCGCCAAGCGACGCTGCGTGTCAGCCGATCCAGGCCTGCAGCCCCGCCACATCGAACGGCCAGTCCAGTTCCCGCCCCTGCGCATCGCGCAGCACCGGCACCCGCAGCCCGTAGCGGGCCTCCAGCGCGGTGTCGTCATCGATGAACACACTGTCCAGATCGGCCACCCGGGCCTGGGCCAGCACCGCCAGGGCCTGGTCGCACAACTGGCAGTCATCACGCTGGTACAAGGTAAACACCGGCCCACCCGCCTTGGGAAATGTTGCGCCGCACTCAAGGCTGGCGCCTGCGACAGCATAGAATAGCGCTCCATCCGATACCCGCAGTTTGGCAA
>Ga0247813_10000966_pt1 | contig 23083 bp, 6 predicted proteins | sample UWRJL169409C1_FD_180719 | JGI IMG/M metagenome (GOLD analysis project Ga0247813, IMG submission 180719) | Plant litter microbial communities from Arlington Agricultural Research Station in Wisconsin, United States - UWRJ-L169-409C-1 | ecosystem: Environmental > Terrestrial > Plant litter >...
TAAGCCTATTGCAAATACTCAGATATTGATTGTTGACAAAGAGGATAATTACTGTTCTGTAGGTGTGCTTGGAGAAATGATAATTCTGGGCGACGGAATATCTATAGGTTATAATAACAGACCGGAATTGAATGCTGAAAAATTCATAGACAACTATTTAGATACCGGAAAACGTGCTTACAAAACAGGTGATTTAGGAAGATGGCTTCCAAACGATAATCTCGAATATTTTGGAAGAAAAGACAATCAGGTAAAAATAAGAGGTTATAGAATTGAATTGGATGAAATAGAAAGAAAAATTCTTACTCATGCTTCTATACAACAGGCAGCCGTTCTTGTTGCGGATAAAGAAGAAAATGACAAGCAGATATTGGCTTTTGTTGTCACCGAAGAACCATTGGATGCTTTAGACCTTAGGAATTACTTGTCTGATCAGTTACCGGAATATATGATTCCGAATCATTTTTTTCAACTAAAGGAAATTCCATTAACCAATAATGGAAAAATTGATAAAAAACAATTAATCCAGCTTAATCTGGAGGAAACAAATTATGGAGTAGAATACCTTGCCCCAAGAAATGAAATAGAATTGAATCTAGCAGCGATTTGGTCCGAAATATTGAAAAAGGATGAAATTGGAGTCTATGATGATTTCTTTATTCTTGGCGGACAAAGCCTGAAAGCCATTCGATTAATAAATGAATATCACAAAAAGTTTGGGGTAAAACTTTCCCTGAAAGAACTTTTTAATAATACTACTTTAGAATCTCATGCAAAACTTATAGAAAATGCTGCAAAGTCAGATTATCATCCTATAGAGAAAGCAGTCAGTCAAGAACATTTAGCCTCAGACGGACAGAGAAGAATATGGATGCTAAGCCAGTTTGAAGAAAGTTCGGTTGCATATAATATGCCGGAATATTTAACCTTGTATGGCGTTTACAACGCAGCATTTTTAGAAAAGGCAATAGAAAACTGCATAAAAAGACATGAAATCTTAAGAACTGTTTATCATTTAAGCGAAAAAGGATTTTTATACCAGCAAGTACTGCCTGTCGATCAAATAGAATTCAATTTAGAATATTTCGATTTTTCATCGGATACAGAACAGGAACTAAAGGTTGAGAAATATATTGAAGAGGATACCAGAAAACCATTCGATTTGGCGAATGGCCCTTTGCTTAGAGGCGCCTTATTTTGTCTAAGACAGGACAAATACGTATTTTATTATAACCTGCATCATATTGTTGGAGATGCCTGGTCTATGAAAATTTTGGAAAAAGAAGTTTTTGAAGCGTATGAAGCCTATAAAAAAGGTGAAGAACCAAAATTACCGGAACTGAAAATCCAATATAAAGATTATTCAGAATGGAAAACGAAGCAGCTTACAACAGATTCACTGATAAGCCAAAAGAATTTCTGGCTGAATAGTTTATCCGGCGAGCTTCCTAAAATTGATTTGACAAATACGACCAACCGCCCTAAACGTAAGTCGTATAATGGACAAACTTTATCGATGTACCTGGCAAAGGATTTATCTGCTGATTTAAAGAAATTCTGCGATGAAAAAGGTGGAAGCTTATTTATGGGATTATTGTCTATATGGAATGTGCTTCTTTCCAAATATACTTCGGGAGATGACATTATTATCGGAAGTCCGGTATCCTGCAGGGATCATAAAGATTTGGAAAACCAGATAGGATTTTATCTCAACACATTGGTTTTAAGGAATAAAATACAGTCCGACGATTCGTTTGAAATGTTTTTCAACAAGGTAAAAGCAACCACTTTGGAAGTATTCAAAAATCAGGCATATCCTTATGATCTTTTAGTTGAAGATTTAAACATAAAACAGGACATAAGCCGAAATGCTGTTTTTGATGTCATGTTTACATTGCAGGATTTAAAAGCCAATAATTATCAGATTGTAGAAACAAATGAGATTATAAATAACGGAGCCAGCTTTACTAAATTTGATATTGACATATCTGTTTTTGATCTTGGTGATACACTTTCGGTGAGTATAAATTATAATACCGATGTTTATGAGCAGTCTTTAATTGAAAATCTAATAAGAAATTTCAATTGTTTAGCTGCCAATTTATTGAAATCTCCTGAACTGGGTATTAAAGAAGTACCGTACATTTCATCTAAAGAAGCGCATACATTATTAAAAGAATTTAATAATACTTCCTGGGATTATAATAAAGAGTCTACTCTTTTGGACCTGTTCATGAATCAGGTTTCTTTACAATCTGATGCAAAAGCCATAGTCTTTGATGCGAAAAGCATAACATATAAGGAACTGGACGCGCTTTCTGATCAGTTTTCTAATTACCTGACGGCTACTTACAGCAGAGGTGAAGGAGATGTAATTGCCATAGAATTAGAAAGAACAGAATGGCTGATAATTGCAATGATTGCTGTTTTGAAAATGGGATGCGCTTATGTTCCTGTATCTCCTTCTTTTCCTGAAGGAAGAAGAAAATATATAAAAGAAGACAGTGGTTGTACAATCTGCATAGATCAATATGTAATTGAAGAATTCAATAACAATAATCCTGAAAAATTTTCAGGAAAAAAATACCCAAAAACAACACCGGAGAGTTTATTATATACCATATATACTTCGGGAACTACAGGCAATCCTAAAGGTGTTATGGTTTCGAATAGAAATCTGGTTTCTTTTATTGAAAATTTCAACGAAAGATTTAATTTTTCAAAATACCAAAGACTTGGATTAACCACAAATTTTACGTTCGATATTTCAATACTTGAAATTTTAGGCGGTTTGTGTACAGGTAAAGAACTGCATTTGTTTTCAGAAAACAGATTAATAGACCTGGATAGTTTCATACAATATCTTACAGAAGAAAAATTGGAGATACTACAGCTTACCCCATCAAGATTGTCGCAATTATTTGCGGCCAATATTACTTTTCCAGCAAGTCTGAAGGTATTGTTAGTAGGAGGTGAGGTTATGCATCAATCGATGTATGAAATATTAAAAAAAGAACATTTTGACACATTCAATGTTTATGGACCTACAGAAACCACAATTTGGAGTACAAGTCTGGAAATAAAGAAGAGTTCACAGCTCAGCATTGGAAAACCATTATTAAACGAAAGTATTTATATACTGGATTCAAATAATAAACTGCTTCCTGTTGGCGTAGTCGGTGAATTGTGTATTGGCGGTGACGGCGTAGCAATTGGCTATAAAAATCAGCCTTCACTTACTCAGGAAAAGTTTGTTATAAATCCATATGACAACGGTAAATTATACAAGACAGGCGATATGGCAAGATGGCTTGCTGATGGAACAATTGAATTTATTGGCAGAAAAGACAATCAAGTCAAGATAAGAGGGCATAGAATTGAACTTGGGGAAATTGAAAATGCCATATTGAGTTATCCGGATATTAAGGAAGCAGCAGCGCTGGTAAGTGAGAATGAAACAAATGAAAAAGAAATTGTTGTCTATATGATTTCTGACAAAGAGCTGAAATCGAGTGAGATAAAGTCTTTTCTGGCTGCTTTACTTCCCAATTATATGATTCCTTCCATGTATGTACAATTAGAAAAATTCCCTTTATCATCCAGCGGAAAAGTAGATAGGAAATTATTGTTATCCATGCAGGAAAAACAAATCTCAAGCGGCGTTGATTATCTGGCACCAAGGGATTCGCATGAACAAAAACTGATAGAAATTCTTTCTCAAAATCTGGATAAGGATCAGGATAAAATAAGTATCCACGATAATTTCTTCGATTTAGGGGCTAATTCATTAAAAATAATCAAACTGCTCAATATCATCAATCAGGAAATGAAGGTTGATTTGAAAGTGGTAACATTATTTGAATATCCTAATGTTTATGAATTGGCTCAGTATCTTAAAACAAGTAAGGAAACAGACGCCAGCCTTGAAGAGAATTCAAATATCTCAAATGAAATAGATGAAATCTTGGATCTTTTATAAACCCATCAAACTATAAAATTATTAACCGGGCAGTCTCGTGCTGCTTAACAGGAATCGTTATCCATGAAACAAGAAATAAGAAAAAAAGATATAGCTATTATAGGAATGTCGGGGAAATTTCCTAAATCCAAAAACCTAAAAGAGTTTTGGAATAACTTAATAGGCGGGGAAGAACTAATCACTTTTTATGATGACACAGCATTAAGGGACGCTGGTATTAGTGAAAATGATATCCAGAATCCAAATTATATAAAGGCAGATTCATCACTTGAGAATGCAGAAAGTTTTGATTATAATTTCTTTGGATATACTAAAGCCGAAGCCGCTGCAATGGATCCCCAAATTCGTGCCTTACACGAGCAAGTATGGCTGGCTTTAGAAGATGCCGGTTGTAATCCACACCAATACAAAGAGAAAATTGGAGTGTTCCTGACTGCATCTGATAACATAAATTGGAGAGCCTATTCTTTATTGTCAAAAAATGAAATGGTCAATCCTTTTTTCCTGAATCAGATTTCCGATAAAAATTTTGCCAGCACTCTAATTTCGTACAATTTGAATTTAATAGGGCCAAGTTATTTTATGGATACTGCCTGTTCGAGTTCGTTAGTTTGTACGCATGTGGCAGCAAGGAGTTTATTGCTTAAAGAATGTTCCATAGCCATTGCAGGAGGAGCCAGAATTGAATCTACAGATACAAAAGGATACCTGTATCAGGAAGGAATGATTAATTCTAAAGACGGTCATTGCAGGGCTTTTGATAAAGATTCTTCAGGAACGATAACAGGAGAAGGTGTCGGGATTGTCGTTCTTAAAAGAATGGAAGATGCTGTAAGGGATAAAGATCATATTTATGCCGTTATACGATCGACTGCGGTAAATAATGATGGCGACAGAAAAGTAGGTTATACTGCCCCAAGTATAGGCGGACAGGCTGAATGTATAAGACTGGCTCATCAAATCGCAAATATTGAGCCCGAAGCAGTAACGTATATTGAAACACATGGAACCGGAACAAAACTGGGTGATCCTATTGAAATTGAAGCGTTAAATAAAGCATTCAACTATAATACAAATCATAAATGTGCTATTGGAAGCGTCAAAGCCAGTATGGGACACCTAGATACAACAGCAGGAATCTCAGGATTAATAAAAACGGCATTGATTTTAAAGAACAAAAGAATACCGGCTTCTCTGCATTTTAATGAACCAAACCCGGAAATAAATTTTAAATCAGGACCATTTTATGTCAACCAGAAACTGTCGGATTGGACAACTGCCAATCAAAATCACCGTATAGCAGGTGTCAGCAGTTTTGGTATAGGAGGCACAAATGCCCATGCTATTTTAGAAGAATTTGTACCCGATGCGCAAACACAGGAAGATCCAAATTTTCATCTCATAAGGTTTTCTGCTAAATCGATGAAATCTTTAGAGAAATATCAAATAGAATTAAAAAACAGATTAGAAGAAAAAGACGATTTAAAAATAAGTGACTTGGCTTATACGCTTCAAACAGGAAGAAAACAATTTGGTTACAATAGATTTATGGTTGCGAAAACCAAAGAAGAAATCATAACGGCATTAGAGGAAAACGTACATGATTCTCTTTTTTCGGGAAAGCTGGCACCAAAGAAAAAAATTGTTTTTATGTGTTCAGGATCCGGAGTGCAATATATAAATATGTGCAAAGGGCTGTACAACAGGATTCTTTATTTTAAGCAAATGATAGACGCAGGATTTCTGCAATTAAAAGAAATAACGACTATTGATTTTTCAAAAATCGTTTATCCGGATACGATAACCGAGGAATTTTTGCAAACCATCAATCAGAACGAATATACCCAGCCTTTGGTTTTTATTTTTGAATATGCAGTTGCAAAATTATTTATGAAATGGGGTGTATCTCCAGATTATATGATAGGCCATAGTACAGGAGAATATGTTGCCGCTTGTCTTTCCGGCGTTTTTTCTTATGAGCAAGGGTTGTCTCTCGTAGTTAAGCGTGCAAAAATCATGAGTTTATCACCTGAAGGAACTATGTTGAGCGTTGAACTTAGTGAATTGGAACTGCAGCCTTTTTTAACCGCAGAAATAGCTATAGCAGCCATTAATTCGCCAAACTCATGCGTTGTATCAGGAACCATAAGAGCCATAAATGAATTACAGGCAGATTTGCTGGAAATAAATATTCCAAATTCAAGGTTACGAATTTCTTTAGGAGCCCATTCTTTTTTAATGGACACTGTATTGGATGATTTTTCAGAAGCATTGAAAACAGTAGATTTTTCGGAACCTAAAATCCCTTTCATTTCAAATTTAACAGGCAGGTTTATAACAGCAGAAGAAGCTTGTTCGCCAAAGTATTGGATAGATCATTTAAGACATACTGTGAGATTTTCAGATGGGATAGTTCATTTATTGAAAGAACCAGAAATTGTTTTTATTGAAGTTGGGCCCTCAAATGCTTTAACAACAATGTTCCAGCAGCATCAAAAACTTAATATTCACAACAACGTAGCGATAAACATAATCAGACATCCTAAAAATGAAATTGACGATCAAAAATTCCTGTTGTCAAAAATAGGAGAATTATGGCTTAACAGAATAGATATCAATTGGGAGGAATATTATGAAAACAATAAGGTCAATAAAGCATCCCTTCCAGGATATGTATTTGAAAATACCAAACTGCCTGCAAGAGTAAATCTGTTCGAAAAACTGCAGCAGCAAAACAACACCCTTGGATTTACTTTTGAAGATGATTTTTTTGAAAATGATGAAAAAGAGGAAGAAGAAAATACAGATAAAAAAGGAGAGATCAGCCTGAATTATATGGCTCCATCCAATGAAATAGAATATGAGCTTGTAAAAATCTGGGAAGACTTTTTTGGTATACAAAGAATAGGAATAGCAGATGATTTTTTCAGTCTTGGCGGGAATTCGCTAAAAGCACTCACTATGGTGAAACTGATCTCAAAAGCTTTTGATATTGAAATTACAATAAAAGACTTTTATACCAAGACTACAATAAAGGATTTGGCACATGAAATCTCTATGGTTTTGAAAATCATGAAAATGACTAAAGAAAAGAACAAGGAAGGCAATAAAGAAAATATCATTAAAATATAAAAAATCATGATTGAGCTTTTAAATGAACTTGAAGAGCAAAATGTCTCGCTCTTTTTAGATCAGGAAGAACTGAAACTAAGTTATCAGGGCGATACTCCTGATGCTGTTTTATTGGATAAGATTCGCAGTAATAAAATTGAAATTATATCATTTTTAAAAAAATATTCAAATACTCAGTCTTACAAGGAAATTCCGCTGTCAGATCAGAGAGAATGTTATCCGTTATCGTCGAGCCAGTATCGTATTTGGCTTTCCTGTAGTTCAGAAGAAATCTCGGTTACCTATAACGTTCCTAATTATTTTACACTAAAAGGTGAATATGATATTCCAACTTTGATAAAAGCGATTGATGCTACAGTCGACAGGCATGAAGCATTACGCACTATTTTCAGGGAAGACAGGCAAGGAAACATAAAACAATGGGTTTTATCAAGAGAGAAAGTAGGATTCAGGGTAAATTATTACGATTATAGAAACAATCCAGATAAAGAAAGATTATTGCAAAACTTTATTAAAGAAGATGCTGTAATTCCTTTTTTACTGGATCAGGAATCTTTATTGAGGGTCAGTATTTTTCAAACAGAAGAAGATTGTTTTTTCCTGTATTTCAACATTCATCATATTATTAGCGATACCTGGTCTCTGGAAGTTTTGGTTAAGGATATTTTAGAATTTTATAATGCTCATAAGGAAAATACCGAACCCAATCTGCCGCAGCTCCGTATCCAATATAAAGATTATTCGGTATGGAAGGAAAAACAAGAGGAAGAACAAAATGAAGGGCATGAAAAATATTGGATGAATAAACTTTCGGGGGAATTACCGGTATTGGATTTGCCTTCTTATACTTCGCGCCCACCGGTTAAAACCTATAACGGAATTAGTCTGGAAACCTATTTATCTGAAGATGTAACCAAAAAATACAAGTTATATTGTGAAGAAAACGGGCTTAGTTTATTCATGGGATTGCTTAGTTTATGGAATGTTTTATTCTACAAATACACAGGTTCAAAAGATATCATAATAGGAACGGCAGTTGCCGGCAGAGATCATTTGGATTTGAAGTATTTGGTAGGGTGTTTTATCAATACCATAATCTTGAGGAATGTCATAAATCCTGAGGATGATTTTATTTCGTTCTGCCAAAAAACCAAAGAAGAAACATTGACGGCCTACGATCATCAATCTTATCCGTTTGATCAATTGGTAAATAAACTTCAACTAAAAAGAGACCACAGCAGAGGTATTTTATTCGATGTAATGTTCTTGTTTCAAAATGCTATTGATAATAATGATAATAATTTTAAATTAGAAGAAAATGCCGCCGATGTAATCAGATTAAATGGAGAAAAAGGAACTGTATCTGATTTGGATATCACATTTAGGGAAGAAGGCAGACATTTAAAATTGGATGTTGTATTCAATTCCGATATATACGATAAGTCTGTAATTGAAGAGCTAATGAAGCATTTTAAGCAATTGCTTTTAAGTGTGCTGCAGAATCCATTTCAGAAAATAAACAGAATAGATTATCTCACCCAGAAAGAGAAAAATCATTTATTATATGAGTTCAATAAAACAGAGGCAGCATATCCAAAAGACAAAACAGTACTGGATTTATTTGAAGATCAGGTTGTAAAGTATCCGGATAATATTGCTGTAGTTTTTGAAGATAAGAAGCTGACATACAGTGAACTTAATGCAAAGGCAAACCAATTAGGAAGATATCTAAAAGAGCATTATAATATTAATCCGGATAACCTGATAGGAATAAAACTGGATAAGAGTGAAATGATGATTGTGGCCATCCTGGGAGTGTTAAAATCAGGAGGTGCTTATGTTCCAATTGATTCGGATTATCCTAAGGAAAGAATAGATTTTATAGAAAAGGACAGTAACAGTAAACTGGTTATTGACGATACCGTATTAGCATTGTTTCATGAATGCCAGGAGCGTTATGCCAAGTCAAATATCCAACAGGAGGTTTCTCCGGAAAATCTGGCCTATGTTATCTATACTTCCGGAACAACAGGAAAGCCAAAAGGCGTGATGGTTGAGCATAAAAGCATAGTAAACTTAATTTATTCACAAACCAAACAATTTGGGATAAACCAATCTGAAAAAATCCTTCAAAGCTCTAATTATTCTTTTGATGCCTCTGTGGAGCAAATATTTCTGGCGCTTTTAAACGGGGCAGGTCTATATCTTATGTCCAAGGAAAAATTGATTGACGAATTAGAATTGAAAGCGTTTATTTATCAAAACAGGATCACTCATTTTCATTCCGTTCCTTCCATTGTAAAAAAAATAAAGCCGGACAGTAAGTTTGATTTGAAAAGAGTTATTTCCGGAGGAGAAACCTGTCCAAAGGGATTGGCAGATTCATGGGCTGGGTTTTGTGATTTTTATAATGAATACGGTCCAACCGAAACAACAGTTACTTCCATAGAATTCCTTTACGATAGAAATGAATCTTTTTCTATAGGTAAACCAATCTCTAATACTCAGGTCTATATTCTTGATGAGGCCTTGCAGCCTTTGCCAATAGGAGCCACAGGAAAAATGTATATATCAGGAGACGGAGTGACACGAGGATATTTGAATCAGCCTGATTTAACCGCTGAGAAGTTTATAAATAACCCTTTTATAGAAGGCACAAGGATATATGATACAGGTGATTTGGGCCGTTTTTTGCCAAATGGTCATATTGAGTTTTTTGGAAGAAAAGACAATCAAGTAAAAATAAGAGGCTTCAGGATAGAGCTGGGTGAAATTGAAAATGCCATTCTTTCACTAGAAAACATTTCACAGGCAGTCTGTTTGATAAATGAACAGGAAGAGGATCAATTTATTGTTTCCTATGTTGTTGGTCATGCTATAGACATAATTCAGGTACGGGATCAATTGCGGGTTTTCCTGCCTGAATATATGATTCCAAAGCATATTATTATTGTAGATGAAATGCCATTGACACCTAACGGAAAGATAGATAAAAATGCACTCCCGATGGTGAATGACACGATAGAACTAACAGAATATCTGGCTCCTCAAAATGCATTGGAAAAACTATTGGTGGAAACAGCATCAGAAGTTTTAAACAAGGAGAAATTAGGTCTTTTGGATAACTTCTACAATGTTGGTGGAGATTCCATAAAATCCATTCAGCTGATTTCTAAGTTAAAACAAAAAGGCTACAAAATCAGCGCCAGGGATATATTGATTTCCAGAAATTTCATGGAATTGGGTAAAGCCATAACAATAAACGAAGGAACAATAAGTCAGGAAAAAGTTATTGGTGAGTTTCCTTTAACGCCTATTCAGCATTTCTTTTTTAATGATTCAGGATTTAAAGCGCACCACCACTTCAACCAATCTGTGGTTTTGAAAAGCAAAAACGCCATTGATTCCCAAATTCTTCACCAATGCCTTGAAAAACTGGTAAATCATCATGATGCCTTACGAATGGTTTACAAAAAAGGGGAAAGCAATTGGAATCAATATAATGAAGACTATGCAGCATCTTTTTCTGTAAACACTTATGATTTGACACATTTTCCAAATCAATTCGAAAAAATGGAAGCCCTTGGATCAGAACTTCAAGCGGCTTTCAATTTAGAGTCCGGACCTTTGTTTAAAGCGGCACATTTTAAATTATCAGATGGCGATCGTTTGGCTTTAATTGTACATCATTTGGTTGTAGATGGAGTTTCCTGGCGCATTATATTAGAAGACTTATCGCTTTTATTTATGCAGAGCCAGCAAAATTTACCATTGGCTTTGCCACTTAAAACAAATTCTTTCAAGGAATGGTCTTTGTCATTAAAAGAACATGCAGGAACAGAAAAAATGCTGGAAGAGGAAAAGTATTGGCTGGATGTCTGCGAATCTGTGATTCCACAATTGCCAAAAGATCTGCCGTGTGAAGAAACCGTATTAGAATATGATGCTACAGAATCTATTGTTATTAAAAGTAATTTCATTGTATTGCTGCAATCGCAAAAAAATAGGTTTTCAGACAAAACAGAAATAAACGATATCCTTCTTACCGCACTGGGAATGGCTGTCAATGAAACGTTTAAGACATCTAAAATGCTTCTTAAACTCGAAGGGCATGGAAGGGAAGATATTATTAAAGACATTGATAATACAAGAACTGTTGGGTGGTTTACCACGCTTTTTCCTTTTCTATTGGAAGTTTCTGAAAACAATAATTATATCGATAATTTGATACATGTTAAAAAGAAACTCAGTCAAATACCAAACAAAGGAATCGGCTACGGAATACTTAAATATTTAAGCGGTAGATCTTTCAAAGAAAGTGTTCCTTCAATTGAGTTTAATTATCTAGGGGATTTTGGAAGCAGTGTAGGGAACGATAAAGAATCTTTCTTCGAATATTCTTCAGATTCAATTGGAAACAGTTCATCTCACCTTAATGGGAATTTGCAATTGTTGAGTGTTTTAGGAATAATGTCTTCTAACGAATTGCATTTTTCTATCAGATATTCCAAAAAAATATACTTAGAAGAAAACATAAAAAAATTAGCCGAAAGCTATGAAATCCATCTTAAGAATTTGATTTCCATGCTTTCGGATGAAGAATTATTTAATGAAATACCGGATTCAACAGAAGAACCGGTTTCACTCTCAGAGAAATGGAAAATAGGAGATAAGGTTGAGGTTTCTAAAAGCCAAAAGGCATTTATAAGATCAAAACAAAATCATGGTATTTTGAACCCAATCCAAATAAACAATTTTTCAAGAGAAACTTTCGAAAACCAATTCAGGCAATTTTTAAAGCATGCCCAGTTTCTTTCCATTGGTTTTGAAACAGAAGATAATACAGTTTTTCAAACCATGCTGGATCCTGATAAAGTCAAACTTGATATTCGTTATGAAGACCTTGAAGAATTAATGGCAAATTCAGCTGCGGTTGAAGATATTGTCCGTGATTTTTTCCATGAGCCTTATGATATATTTCATAAAGAATCGATCAGAGTTTTTATCATTACATCAGAAAATCAGCCAACTTACTTGCTGACTGCCATTCATCACGGTATTACAGATATGTATACAAATGCGATAATAGAAAATAAACTTCAGGATTATTTTAATGGAAAAGAAGTTTCTTTCAACGCCTGTTCAAATTTTGATTTTTCGGTGTATCAAATAGATTTCCTGCAAACAAAACCAGCGCTTAAAAGCCGTGCTTACTGGCAGGAAAAATTAAAAAACATTACCTATTCGAATGCGACAGAAACGGAATATGCAGATTGCATCATACAGAAAGCTACTTTAAGTGGTAAAGCATTGGAACATCTGAAAAGAAAAGCCAAAGAAATGAATTTACCTTTAAATTCAATGTTCCTGACAGGCTATTATAAGATTTTACAGGAAATGGATCTTGACAAAGCTGTGATGAATATAATTGCCAACTGCAGAAATGAAACGTATAACAACTCCGAAATAGATCAGACCTTAGGAATGATAAGCAATTTCCTTCCAATGCCAATTTTACCATTTTCAGTTCAAGAGGATTTTAAAAGCGTCTATTTCGATTATTTGGAAATGCTGGGTCATCAGGCCATACCATATGAACAAATCCGGGAAGATCTTTATAATGACCAAAAAATTGATTTGGAAAAGGCAGCAGTAGGTATTTTTAATTATCAGGTACTGGAGCATTTTAAAAACGAAGAGAATGATGTGCCTGTCATTTCAACGACGTTCAATAAAAACGATTACACAAAAGGCGTTGATTTAACCTGTGTTGTATATAACGATGCAATAGAATTAACACTGGTAAGCAAATTAGAATACTATAACCGCTTTTCATCTGTATCATTGGAATTTTTCCTAAACAAAGATTTTCCGGAACTAAACAAAACAATATTAAATAAGTAAATAAACCACATAAATAATGAAATTTTTAAATATCAAATTCTTCTTATTATTATTTATCATGCCCTTTATGGCTTTTTCTCAAATTCGGATTTCAGGGAAAGTGCAGGATAAAAAAGAGGTGCTTCCTTTTGCTAATGTAGTGCTGACAAATCCCAACGGGAGTATTGTGGCAGGAGCCGTTACTGATGAGCAAGGGAACTTTGTGTTTACTGCTAAGGAAGGTCTTTATACCCTTACAGTTAATTATATAGGATACAATGAATGGACGAAACAGATTAATCTTGAAAGCAAACAGATTTTTGATGATATCGTATTAATCGAAAAAGAAAACACTTTGAAAGAAGTTGAAGTTTATTCAAAGAAACAAGTAATAGAAAGAAAAATCGACAGGATTGTTTTTAATGTAGAAAACAATATATCTGCAAGTGGAGGCGATGCACTAGATGCATTAAAAGTTGCTCCCGGAATCAGGATACAGAATAATGAGATAACGATGATTGGAAAAAGTGAAATGAAAGTGCTCATCGACGGAAAAATAATGGAATTATCCGGTGAAGAATTGAGTAGTTTTTTAGCGACAATTTCTGCTGATGACATACAAAAAATAGAGATTATTACAAACCCTCCTGCAAAATACGTTGCGGCGGGTAATAGCGGCCTTGTAAATCTGGTGTTTAAAAAAGGACGCAGGAATTCCTGGAGTAATGCCATTAATTATTCTCATATCCAAGCCGATTATGGATACTCTACATTGGGTAATAATTTTACCTATAATAAAGATAAAGTGAAATTTTTATTGAACCTAAACGGGCGTTATGGGGATTATCAGGAAATAGAATATCTTGAAGTTTTTTATCCTGACGGATTATGGAAAACAAAACTGGACAGGGTAGAAAAGCAGAGAAATTTATCCGGAAGAGTAGAACTGGATTATGAGCTAAGCAAAAAGACCAAAGTAGGATTCCAATATATGAGAACGGGTCAAAAACCCGATATGCGTGACGGATCTGTAACTACAATTTATAATAATAGCCAAAGTATTGATTCCTTATTGGTTACAAACGGATTAACAGATGTCAACGTGTACAATAATTCGCTTAACCTGCATTTTGCCACTGAAATGGACACTATTGGAAGGAAATTAACCATCGATTTGGATTACTTTGATTATGATTCATTTCAGGATAGGGATTTTAAAACAAAAAGTTATACCAATTCATATGATTTCTTAAATATCCTTACTTCTGCCAATAATAAGATAGGTCAGAAAATTTCTAATTATAGTGGGAGAATTGATATGGAGCATCCCATGAAATGGATCAACCTTTCTTATGGGGGAAGAATAAGCATTAGTGATAATAATAACAAACCGGAGTACTATAATACAATAACCGGTACCCCGGAATTAAATGAACAATTAACTGATGAATTTGAATATAAAGAGAATACAGGCGCTTTATACATTAGTGGTTCCCGTGATATAACTACTAAATGGAAAGCCCAGCTGGGGTTTAGGTATGAAAATACAAGGACAACAGGAATATCTAAATCTTTAAATCAAACAACGAAAAATTCTTACGGTAAATTATTCCCTACATTTTATCTTTCATATGCAATGAATGATAATAATGACATGACACTTAATTATGGAAGAAGAATTAACAGACCTAATTATGCATTTCTAAATCCCTTTAGATTTTATGTAAACAGTAATATTTATTCTGTTGGAAATCCTTTTCTGCAGCCTTCCTTTACAGACAATATAGAGCTAAGCCATACCTACAAAAAGAATTTAACCACTAATTTATTTTTAAGCATTACAACTGATGGTTTTGGTCCTCTGTCACTGGTTAATGATCAGACCAATGAGCAGATAATTACCAGGGAGAATTTCTTTAACCAGTACAATTATGGTGTGACCGAAACGTATTCGTTTAATGAGATTTCATGGCTGGAAAGTCAAAATACCCTAAGTTTGAGTTATTCCAAATCAGATTTTTATAATGAAAATGTCATTGCAAAAGAGCAGAATGGAGTCAGTTTTTATTTTAGCACGTTCAATACTTTTATTCTAAATAAATCCAAAACGCTTAAGGGGCAATTGAATTATTGGTACAGTTCTCCTTCCAAAAATATGCTTTTTAATAACAGCGAATGCTTTAGCGTAGACCTTGCAATTCGATATAGTATGATGAAAGATAATCTTCAAATTTCTGCCGGTGTGTATGATATATTTAATACCGGACCTGCAAAACAAACCTCTTATATTAATAATATAAAACAAACCTATCAAATGTATGACAGCAACAGGTATTTCAGATTGTCTTTGTCATATAAGTTTGGAAATAAAAAGATTCAGGCTGGTTCCAGGAATTCAGGAAATGAGGAAGAGAAAAAAAGAGCGGGATTATAACTTAAATATAAAGAACAGATGCAGATTTTTTTATTACACTTTGCGGGAGGTAACAAATACTCTTTTGATTTTTTAAAAGGATTTTCAAAATCCGATATTCAATTATTGCCCTTGGAATTGCCGGGAAGGGGACAAAGATTTGGAGAACCTTTTGTTTTGGATATTGATTCTGCAGCAGCAGATTATGTAAACCAGATAAAGAGTCTTAGAAACGATGATAAATATCTGATATACGGACATAGTATGGGGGCCACTATAGGATTATTTGCTGCAAAAAAAATGGAGGATATACTAGATCCGCCGCAATTCCTGATTGTTTCCGGAAATGCCGGACCCGGAGCAAAAGAAACAGATAGTGATGGTAATGAAATTGTCCAGCCCAAAAGATATTTAATGAATGATGAAGACTTTAAGGAAGAATTGAGAAAATTGGGAGGAATTCCTGAAGCCATTTTGGAATCGGAAGAAATGTATGATTTCTTTTCACACATTATAAGGGCAGATTTTGAAGTACTTGAAAAAGAAGACCTCTCACTGATAGAAATTGAAATTAAAACGCCGATTCATGCCATGATGGGAGATTCAGAAAAAAAGGCAGATCAAATAGAAAACTGGAAAAATTTTACATCTGAAGAGTTTTCCCATAGGGTTTTTGAAGGCAACCATTTTTTTATCCATTCGTATCCTTCAGAGTTAATACAGACCATTATAGATTGCGCTACAGAAGATAATTTAACAAAAGCATACTAACCAGTATATTATACATAAAAACAATTTAAAATGTTAAAATTAAAGACCAAAAATATTTTTTATTTATTATTATATGCCCTGCCAAACACGCTTTTAAGTTTTGGTATTATCTATATAATAAATAATGTGTTATCAGGAAAAATGAACGTAATGAACAGCCATTTTGGTATCGTTTTTTTCTCCATGATTGTATATACTTATTTACTGAACATTGTTTTTCAAAAGAGGCTGAATAAATTTTCTTTTGATTTGCTGTATGAGAATGAGAAAAAAGTTTTTTCCCAAATCCTAAAAGCTCCATTAATAAAATTGGAGAAATTTGGATCACAACGTTTCTTTACTGCTGTCGAGGATTTAAGAACATTTTCTCTTTTGCCCTACACCGTTACTCATACTGTAAATTCAGTATTAATGCTGATTTTGTGCCTGGCTTACATGTTTACGATTTCCTTTATTTCTGCTTTTATTGTGATTTGCCTGATAGTTGTTGTGGCTGGATCTTATTTTTTTGTAATGAATTCCATGTCTAAACAAGTGGATAAATTAAGAAGTTACAATGAGGATTATTATAAGTATGTAGATGATGTCATGAATGGATTTAAAGAATTGAAAATGAATTTTTTCAGAAGGGAAAAATTGATGAATAATTTCTTAAATCCAAACAGGGATCAGGCTAAAGAACTGGATTTTAAAATCAATTATATTTTCCTGTCCATAAATTTAATCAGCCAATACGGATTGTACGTGCTGATAGGGGTAATATTATTTGTCCTGCCGGCCATTGGTTTGTTAAATCATGAAGAAATGATTTCTTATGTGGTGATTTTATTATTTATATCAGGACCAATCAACAATTTGATTAATCTGCAGCAAATGTATACTCGTTTTGTGGTAGCCAATAAAAGAATTGTCAAATTTTTGGAAGACTTTAAAATAGCCGCAAATAATACTGCTGCTCCTTCTAAAGAAATGACAGGCACAACCTTTGAGAAATTAGAATTTAAAGATGTGGTTTATAATTATAAAAATGAATCGGAAGATTATTCATTTACTTTAGGTCCAATTAATCTTGAAATAAATAAGGGAGAAACCATCTTTATTGTTGGAGGTAACGGAAGCGGTAAAAGTACATTTATTAATTTGCTCACGCATCTTTATGAACCTATGGATGGAGAAATCCTCCTGAATGGCGAAAAAGCAACAGTAAATGAAAGAAGTAATCTTCAGGACTGCATCTCGGCAGTATTTACGAACAATCATATTTTCTCCAATAATTATGATGATTATACCATACAGGGAAACAAGCAATACAGTCAATTGCTTAAATTGATGAAGTTAGACAAAATCATTCTTAATGACAACGAAGAATCAGTCAGAAGGAATTTTTCTAAAGGACAGAGTAAAAGGGTATCCTTGATTTTTTCTCTTTTAGAATCCAAATCTATACTGGTTCTGGATGAATGGGCTGCTGATCAGGATCCACACTTTAGAAAGTTTTTCTATGAGGAATTGGTTCCTAAATTTAAAGCAGAAGGCAAAACGATAATAGCCGTAACTCATGATGATGCTTACTTCAATCAGGCTGATCGAATTATAAAGTTTGATACAGGGAAAATAGTCAATGACATACAAGTGAAAAAGGAAGAAAATCTGGAAGAAAATTTCTGGGTTTAGCAGTATGACAGCTGAATTTTATACAGCCTGATTCATTACAATAATTGATGGTACGGAAATCATCATAATAAAGAAACGCTTTTCATCAATTATACCAGAACACTTCTATTGAGATTAAGTTCTGATGTCTTATGGCCTTATGATTGTTAAAATTATTGACCAGCTTTTAATTTATTCCAGTACACATTTTTGCGGTCTTCAATGCATCTTGATACAGTAGTATTAAGCATTGCAGGCTTGCACTCAAATATGTTTTCGTTGGAATAGGAATCCTTATATAAAATCGCTACAACTATTTAAATTATAAAATTTAAAAAATGAAACTCACACTTCCACAACAAGACGTTTATTTTGAACAGTTGATGTTTCCGGATGATCCCATTTATAACATAGGGGCGAAAATCAGTATCCAGGGAAATATTAGTTACGAAATTTTAAACCAGGCCTATATAACATTAATCGGCCAGCATGACTCGTACAGGAGTATTCTAAACCAATCTGAAGAAGAAGTAACGATTCAAATTACTGAAAATCATGATTCTGTTTTAGAATATCTGGATTTTTCATTTAGTCAAAATGCTGATGAAGAAGCGAATGAATTCATGCAGAAAAGGTTTCAGGTATCTATTAAATTAGACAGTAAGGAGTTGTTACACAAGTTTATCCTTATAAAAGTAAGTGAATCCCAACATTATTTATTTTCAGTATACCATCACATCATTACAGACGGATGGGGAACTTCCTTAATGTTTCAAAGATTAGTGAAAAACTATAATGAGATTGTACTTTTTGGAAGTGTAACATCAGAATATCCTTTTACGTATCAGGATTTTGTTGATGACGATCAGGCGTATTCTTTATCTGAAGAGTATGAAAACGACAAGAACTACTGGAAAGAGAAATTTCAGCAGTTGCCAGAGCAGCTATTGGAAAAAAAGGGAAACAGCAATAAACCCAATGAAAGCAGACGCAAAGAAATCATTATAAAGCGTACGGTATATAATCAGTTGGAGCTGCTGAGCAAAAGTCTGGGATGTACAACATTCCACGTCATATTAGGAGTTTTATATCTTTATTTTGGAAGAAAACATCGAAATTCTGATTTTACCATTGGGCTTCCAGTGCTAAACAGGGGAAAATCTACCTTTAAAAAAACGGTAGGATTATTTATGGGCGTGTCTCCTTTGCGTATACAATTCCAACAGGATCATAATTTTCAAGAACTGATAAAAAATATCAAGCAGCAATTGCGTCAGGATTATCGTCATCAAAGATTTCCTTTAGGAAAATTGATTAAAGAACTGGGATTGTTTCAGGAAAACGACAGACTTTTTAATATCACCTTGTCGTATGAAAAACAAAATTATGCAGATCATTTTATAAATACCGAAACAAAAGTAATTCCATTATCCCATCATTCAGAGCGTGTGGCCTTGGCTATTTATATTCGTGAATTTGACCAATTAGAAGATGTAAAAATAGATTTTGATTACAATATCAATTATTTCAGCCAGGAAGATATTGAGAGGGTTGCGGTTCATTTTGAAACATTGCTTTTGGATGTAATCAACAATCCTGTACAATCACTTTTTGAATATAAATATATTCCGGAAACCCAAAAAGAACAATTATTAGAAAGCTTTAATCCAACACAATTTTCTTATCGTGAGGAAACTACGTTGATAGATGCTTTTAAGGAGCAGGTAAATAAAACTCCGGATAAAATTATTCTCAGAGATCAGGAAAAAGAATTCACATACCATGAGCTGGATGTATACTCAGATAAAATAGCACGTTACCTGCAAAAATACGCAGATGAAACTGACCCTTTACCTGTAGCGGTATTAATGGATCGTTCCGCCTATCTGGTCGCTGTTTTATTAGGAATTCTAAAGTCGGGAAGTGCCTACATTCCTTTAGACCCATCGTTTCCAAAAGACCGTCTTGAATATATTATTGAACACAGTGAGGTACAGCAAATTATTACAACCCGTAATTTAAACAGCAGCTGGAGCTTACATAGAGAAATGATAGAGGTTGAGGATATATTAGATAAAGAAGCTGCTTTAGAGGAGATTAAATTAAGAGAAGTGCCATCAGCAAACACGGCTTATATTATTTATACATCAGGATCCACGGGAAATCCTAAAGGTGTGGCGATAAGCCATAAATCATTGCTCAATTTTTTAATAAGCATACAGCACAAGCCTAAAATAGAAAAAGAAGATTACTTGTTTTCAGTAACAACACAATCTTTTGATATATCTATACTTGAGTTTTTCGCGCCCTTAATTTCAGGAGCCGCATTATATATTGCAAGTCAGGAACTTTTATCTGATCCTTTGTCGGTGGTTACCAAGTTAGATGAATTAAAGCCTAGTATTATCCAGGCAACTCCCAGTTTCTATCAAATGCTTTACAATGCCGGATGGAAAGGCAATAAAGCTGTTAAAGTTTTATGCGGAGGAGATTTGTTAAGCGAAACATTGGCTGATAAACTAATTGAAACTAACTCAGAATTATGGAATATGTATGGTCCAACCGAAACCACAATCTGGTCCAGCTGTAAAAAAATAACACAAGCCAATGAAGCTGCCAACATTGGCAAGCCTATCCATAATACTGAATTTTACATTCTGGATGATTATATGCAGCTCCTTCCGGAAGGCAGCGTGGGAAGTATTTACATTGGCGGCGATGGATTGGCTCAGGGATACTTCAAAAATAAAGAACTAACCAATGAAAAATTCATCCAAAGCCCATTTAAACAAAATAAGAAAATATACAATACCGGCGATTTGGGGAAATGGAATACAAAAGGAGAAATAGAATTTCTGGGACGCAATGACAATCAGGTAAAAATAAGAGGATACCGTATAGAACTTGGTGAAATTGAAACCAAACTAAACCAGATAGAAAATCTTAAAGGCTCTGTAGTGGTGGCCCAGAAGAGTAATAACCAGGAAGCAATTTTAATTGCCTATGTGATTGCAGAAATACGGGATTTTGATCCTCGTTTTATTATCCATTCACTAGCGAAAGAATTACCGCAATATATGATTCCGCATACAATACTGTGTGTAGATGAATTTCCGCTGACGCCTAATAAAAAAATAGACAGGAAGGCGCTTTCACAACGTGTTATAATTGTTGAAAATACCGCGTCTTCTCATGTGGAGCCTGTTACAGAAATTGAAATTAAGCTTCACGATTATTATAAGGAAATTTTAGGAATAGAGACTGGATTAAGCATAACAGATAATTTTTTCGCACTCGGAGGGCAGTCATTAAATGCCGTAAAACTAATCAATCGTGTAAATGAACAACTGCATTATAGAATAACCCTGAAAGATATTTTTGATTATCCTGATATAGAATCTCTTTCAAAGTATTTGGAGAAAAAAGAAACAGAAAAAGATACCAATATAATACCTGCAGCAGATAGTCTGTATTATCCAATAACTCCGTCCCAATATAACATTTGGCTGGCTTCACAACAGGAAGAAAAATCAATCGCCTATAATATGTCTGCGGTGTTCAAAATTCATGGAGAAATCGACAAAAATGTTTTAGACAGAGTATTTGTGGAAATACAAAAAAAGCATGAAACATTAAGGACAAATTTTATTGAAGTAGAAGGAATTCCCTATCAGAAAATTTCCCATCAACAAGAGGCAGATATTTCAACGCATGAGTTCTTCCCGGAAGAAAATGAAATGGCAGAATCCCCAGAAAGATATTCTAATAAAGTTTTTGATTTAGAAAAAGATCCTCTTTTGAGAATCGGATTATTTCACCAGAAAAAAGGACAGTCTTATTTGGTTTTCGTTACGCATCATATTGTAATGGATGGATGGTCACTGGAGATTTTAATAAGTGAGTTTATCAGTAAATACAAAACAATAGACCAACCGAAAGAGCAGCATCCGTTAAAGTTTCAATTTAAAGATTATGCTGTATGGCATCAAAAACAGCTCGAAACTATAAATGAAAAAAATCTACAATTCTGGAATGACTACCTGCAAGGTTACTCATGGAAAAACAAGGCGATTTTTGACAAAGAATCTTTTGGGGAAAATCCTTCAGGTGCGCAACATGAGTTTACATATCAAGCTGTAAACCAACTTCAACTCAATACTTTCGCTCTTGAACATGATTTGTCGCTTCATACTTTGTTGGTTGGAGTCTTCAATATATTGATATACAAAATGTATGGAAATGACGATTTTTGTATAGGAACGGTTAATTCTGGCAGAACACGCGCCGAATGGCATAATCAATTAGGGATGTTTGTAAAAACACTGCCGCTGAGAACCACGATAAATCCAGAACAGACCATTCTTGAAGTACTTCAGCAAACGCATCAGAACTTGTTATTGATTGATGCACATCAGGATATTCCGGCAGCGATAGAGAATAAATTAAGATTGGATGCCCTATTCGTATTGCAAAATCCTTCTTTTGATTATACGAACATTTCAGTAAATGAAGATTTGCAGCTCGAATTATTTCCTGTAAATCAATCTTACAGCAGGCTGCCCTTGCTAATTACTTTTACTGTAAATGAAAAAAACGTTTCAGGAAACATAAATTACAATACGGCAAATTATGAAAAAGCAACGATTGAGTTACTTCAGTTAAAATATGAAAAACTACTATCGGAAATTCTAAAGAACTCAAACAGAACTTTAAACGAATTAAATATAGAATTAGCCATCGAAAGCGAAAGAATCATAGAAATAAGATTCGATTTTTAAAACTTGAATATTTAAAATATTATGAAATTAAAATTAAGAATTACAATTATCACTTTTTTACTAGTGCTCTTTCAAGGCAGCATAAATGCTCAAAATGTTACTTTTAAAAAAAGTCCTGCTTTTATGCAGATTCAACAGCCTTATGCTGGTGAAATCGTTTGGGGATATCTGAATGTTCCAGAAACATGGGGAGCAGGTAATGGAAAAACAATAAAAATTGCAGTAGCAATATTGAAGAAATCAACACCTTCAAAAAATACAAATGCGGTTGTTTTTATACAAGGCGGGCCGGGGGCAAGCGGAATAGACAATATATGGACGTGGCTTGATCATCCGCTTAGAAAGAACAATGATATTATTGTATTTGATGTTAGAGGAACTGGATACTCTCAACCCAGACTATCTGAAAATCTTGGTCAGAAGATGTTGGAGATTTTGGCTAAAAATCAATCTGCTGAAGAAGATGAGAAGCAA
>Ga0247813_10000967_pt1 | contig 23075 bp, 25 predicted proteins | sample UWRJL169409C1_FD_180719 | JGI IMG/M metagenome (GOLD analysis project Ga0247813, IMG submission 180719) | Plant litter microbial communities from Arlington Agricultural Research Station in Wisconsin, United States - UWRJ-L169-409C-1 | ecosystem: Environmental > Terrestrial > Plant litter >...
AGCGAGGACATCGGTCGTGTGGTCGACTGGATGGACGTGGTCCTGGGTGAGGACTTCAGGCACACGGTCCTCTACGACCGCTCCAAGCTCGCCCGGCTCGTGCCTGGCTTCGCCGAGGAGTACACGCTCGCCCGGGGGATGCGCGAGACCCTGACGTGGTTCGACGAGGACCCGGCCCGCCGGAGTGTGGACGCCGGGCTCGACGCGGCGTTCGATACGCTCGCGTCGGGCGGGGTGGCAGACGGCTAGGCCGGTGGGGACCGCGTCGACGCCCAGGGTGTCGACGTGGGGCTGCTCCGCAGGACGCGTCACCGACGCGTGGGTGTGACGAGGACGGACCAGGGGCCATCGGAGGCTGCCTGCCAGAGAGGTTGTTGGAGACATGGCACAGGCGACACTTTCGGCGACGGACGACCCGAACCCTCTGTGGGTGCAGGCCGCAGCGGTGATCCGTCAGCGGATCAGTGACCAGACGCTCCCCGCAGGGCGCCGTCTGCCGGCCGAGCGCGACCTCTGCCAGCAGCTCGGCGTCTCGCGCGTCACGCTGCGCAAGGCGCTCCAGCAGCTCGTCGAGGAGGGCGTCCTCAGCTCGTCGCACGGGCGGGGCTGGTACGTCTCGAAGGCACCGTCAGGGCCGGAGTGGCCCAACACCCTCGAGTCCTTCACCGAGACGGCCAGGCGCAAGGGGCTCGAGCCGTCGTCGACGGTGCTCACGGCCGAGGTGGTCCCGGCGTCCTTCGACGAGGCCGAGGAGTTCGGCATCGTCGCAGGCACGGACATCTTCCGGCTCGTCCGCGTCCGGCACCTGGACGGGGTCGCGATCGGGATCGACGACTCCCGGGTCCCGCTGGCCCTCGCAGAGGGGATCGAGGACGTCGACTTCGTCGGCGCCTCGTTGCTGAGCGAGCTGGCCGCGCGCGGGGTCGAGCCTGTCCAGGCCGACTCGATCATCGAGGCACGTGGCTGCACGGCGGAGCTGGCTGCCCCGCTCGACCTCGCGCCGGGCGACCCCGTGCTGGCGATGCGGCAGGTGCTCGAAGACCAGTCGGGACGGACGGTGCTCGTCACGTCGATCACGTACCGCGGTGACAGGTACCGCCTGCACACGAGCTTCGCGAGGGTCGCCGGACCGCGGTCCTAGAGATCCATCCCCCCGGTCTGCGCGCGGTACCGCTCTGTCGTCTTATTGTCTACACTGGTATCAGTGAATGTCTTTTGTGGTTCGACTGATCGTCATCAGGGGGACCGCGCGACCTGAGAGGACCACCGCCCGTGGCGAGCCAGCGAATCGACTACAGGACAGCCCAGCGGGGGCAGGCTGCCGCTCTCGAGCGGATCGTCGACCACCTCCGACGTGATGCAGAGGCGCTCCCCGCGGCCGACCTGCTCAGCGGTGAGGCCTCAGTGGTCTTTGCTGGTATGGGTGCGAGCTATGCCGCCAGCGCCCTGCCCGTCTCGCTGCTGTCGCGGGCGGGTGTGCGCGCGACGCGAGAGATCGCGAGCGAGATGCGTGGCGCTGCGAGCCCTGAGCACACCGTCGTCGTCGGCGTCTCCCAGTCCGGGCGCAGCCCCGAGACCGTCGAGTTCGTCGAGCGCTTCCCGGTGCACGCGCGTCTCGTGCTCACGAACGTCGCCGGGGCCGCGCTCTCCGAGGTGGTCGACCGTCCGCTCGACCTCGGGTCCGAGCAGGACAGCTACGCCTCGACGATCGGGTACACCGGGACGCTCGTCGGCCTGACCGTGCTCGCCCAGCGGCTGCTCGGGGCGTCACCCGAGCAGGCCGTGGCCGTCTGGGACGGTATCGGCACGGTCGTCTCCCGCTTCGAGGAGGTGTCGGCGCCCGTCGTAGCCGCCGTCGCCGAGTCGGCCCGGACCGTCGTCGCGGCCGACGTCGTCGCGTCCGGCGCCTCCCGCGCCGCGTCCGAGGCCGGTGCGCTCCTCCTCCGCGAGGTCTGCCGCGTCCCCTCCTCTGCTCTCGTGACACGCAACTACCTGCACGGTGAGATGGAGTCGGCCGGGGCGACGTTGCACGTCGTGGTCGGCGACGGCCGCGAGCGGCGCCTCGCGCGGACGCTGGCCGACGCGGGCCACCTCACGCTGCTCGTGACCACCGAGGAGACGCAGGTGGTCGACGACGTCTACCCGACGCCGCTGGCGGGCGGTCCACTCCACGTGCTCGCCCTCCCGCAGGTCTCCGCGCCGGTCCGGGTGCTGCTCGAGACCGTCGTGCTGCAGCAGCTCGCGGGGGCGCTCGCCGAGGTGCGCGACGTCGAGATCGAAGACTTCGTCTTCGAGCACGACGACACGAAGATCGGAGGTGTGGTCCAGTGAGCCTCCTCGTCGGGGTCGACGTCGGTGGGACGAAGACGCACATCAAGGTCGTCATGGGAGGTCGCGTCCTGGCCAACCATGTCGGACCGAGCACCGGCTGGTCGGCCGTGCCGGTCGACCGCGCGGCCAACTGGCTCGCCGAGAGGGTCCGCCGGGTCGTGATGCTCGCGGTCGGCGACATCGCCATGTCACCCGACACGATCGTCGTGGGGGCCCACGGCTGCGAGGACCAACCCCACTGCGACGAGCTCGCCGGTGCGCTCGCCGCTCGCCTCGAGACAGACTGCGTGGTCGTCAACGATGCGCAGCTGCTCGTGCCGGCGGCCGGTCTCGACGACGGCATCGGTCTCGTCGCGGGGACGGGCGCGGTGGCTGTCGGCCGGCGGGCGAGCGACGGCACCTGGATGACTGCTGGCGGCTGGGGGTGGGTCCTCGGCGACGACGGGTCAGCCTCCTCCCTCGTCCGCGAGGCCGCGCGAGCGGCCGTCCGGCTCGCCGACGTCGGCAGGCCCGACGGCCCGCTCGAGGCCCACCTGCTCGCCTCCTTCGAGGTCCCTGACCTCGTGAGGCTCGCGCACCGCATGAGCTGGGACGGTGGCGTGGAGACGTGGGGGGAGCACGCGCACGCCGTGTTCGCCGCCGCCGACGACGGGTCAGCCGCAGCGCTGACGGTCCTGGACGCCGGGGCGGCCGGCCTCGCTCGCGTCGTCAGGGCGCTCGTGGAGCGCGGGGCTGCCGGGTCTTCCGTCGTGGCGGCAGGGGGCGTCGTCACCTCTCAGCCGCGCTACCACGCCGCCCTCGAGGCCGCCCTCGCAGAGCAGGTCCCGGGCCTGCGTCTCGTGCTTCTCGGCTGCCCTCCTGTCGACGGCGCTGTCGAGCTCGCACGTGAGCACGAGCGCAGCCCCAGCCAGGGTCGGAGCGTGCCCGCATGAGTCGCACACGAGTCAGCGAGATCGTCGGGCCGGGGCGTTCGCGGACGGTCGAGGAGCCGGTCCCGGAGCCGGTGCCGGGGGAGGTGCTGGTCCGGACGGTCGCATCGGGCGTGTGCGCCTCCGACCGCGGTGCGTGGGCCGAGCACCAGGGGCCAGAGCCTCGACGGCTCGGGCACGAGATCGCCGGGGTCGTCGAGACGGCCGGGGCAGGCGTCTACGGCTGGTCTCAGGGGACGCGGGTCACCGGGTTCGCCTCTCCGGCTCTTGCCGAGCACGTCCTGGTCCCGGCCGACGACCTCTTCGAGCTGCCGGCGAACGTGCCGACCTGGGCCGGGCTCGGAGAGCCGCTGGCCTGCGTGACAGAGGCTGTGCTGCGGACCGGCATCGAGCCAGGCATGCGCGTGGCGATGGTGGGGCTCGGGTTCATGGGCCTCGGTGCACTCCAGGTGGTGCGGGCGTGCGGGGCCGACGTCACGGCCTTCGACGTGCGGGCGTCGTCCCTCGAGCTGGCCTCGTCGCTCGGCGCCGGTGAGGTGCACGACGCCACGGCCTACCCACCCGCCCTGCGCGGGTCCTTCGACGCCGTCGTCGAGTTCAGCGGTACCGCACCGGCGCTCCGCACGGCAGGGGACCTCGTGGCCCAGCACGGGACGCTGTGCATCGGGGGGTACCACCACGACGGGCGACGTGACCTCGATGTCGAGCTCTGGTACCGGTCGGTGACGATCGTCAGCGGCTTCACGTCGCAGCGGTGGCGCGCCCGCGCGGCTCTCGAGCACGGCCTCGACCTCATGGCTCGCCGCCAGGTGACCTTCGAGCCGCTGGTGACCCACCGGGTCGGGATCGACGAGATCGACGCGGCCTACAGACTCTTCGAGACTCGCCCCCAGGGGTTCGTCAAGGCCGTCGTCGAGATGGGCGGCTGAGCCAGCCTGCTGCTCCGTCTGCGGGAGCTCCGGGAGTCGGTGGTCTCTGGGCGCTTCAGCGTCGGCCGGTGCGCGCCCGTCCGCTCGACGTCGTCGGGGACAGGATCGTGGACCGGCGCAGGACCACGAGGCACGCGGCGGCCGTGAGGAGCAGGCCGCCGGAGATCCAGATGGCGGCGCTACCGCGGCCCCCGACCAGGGGCATCACGAAGGCGCGCCGGTCGGTCACGGAGATCGTGCTGACGCCGTCTGTCGTGGACACGGCGATGCTCCGCACGTCTGCGGGCGGTTCGACCAGCGTGACCGCCCCGCCTGCGCCGATCTCGAACCGGACGGCGTTCGCGAGGAGCTGGTACCCGTCTGGTGCGTGCGTCTCCTCGAGCCAGTAGGTGCCCGCCTCGATCCCGCCGGTGACGAACAGGCCGGTCTCGCCAGCGACTGTGGTGAGAGCCGGGGTGGTGAGCGCGGCTCCAGGTGCACCGTCGTCGTCTGCCCGCAGCACGAACTCCGCTCCGCCGAGCCGCACGCTCCCGTCGGCGCTGAGCTTCTCGACGTGGAGGTAGCGCACGGGGTGCTCGGTGCACAGGCCGGGCACGCACGGGTCGTCCGGGCCGGAGGGCTGAGGCCCTGCGACGACCACGTTGCGCAGCAGGTTGTCGCCACGCTCCACGGTCTTCACCACGACTGTGTACACCACCTGGGTGTCGGCCGAGATCGTGCCGGTGATCCTCAGGAGGTCGTCGCGCGGACCTGTGACGGTCAGCCCGCCCGCGTCGAGCAGGGTGCCGAAGCGTGCGTCGTCGAGCACCCCTCGCAGGTCGTCCGTGGAGTCCACCGTGACAGGGGCGGTCCCGGAGTGGTCGAAGGTGAGGGTGTACGTCACGACGTCGCCCCGACCCAGCGCCCGCCCGGGCTCCGGGTCGGCGGACTTGAGGACGGTGAGCTCGGCGCGGGGTGTCGTGACGCTGGCCTCGCACCCTTGGCCGGGAGGACAACCGGGGTCGACGACCTGGAACGGGATCGCTGGTGCGGGAGAGCCGGGGTTCGGAGGAAGGAGCAACTCCGCGGGTGGGGTCGCTCGTGCGACGTTGGTGATGTCCTCCACGTCGAGGTCGTCCGCGGCGACCCGCCCGGTCACGACGTAGACCACCGATCCCCCGGGTGGGACGGTGACAGTGTCGGCGACGTCGCCTGTCCCGCCGGCCACGCCGCAGGTCGCGCCGCCCGCCGACGCACAGGTCCAGGTCGGTCCCGTGACGCGTGCCGGGACCGGGTCGGTGATCGTGACGTCCTGGGCCGTCGTGACAGGCTTCGCCGCTGTCGAGGCTGCGTTCGACACCGTGACGGTGTAGACGACCTGCTCACCCGCTGCGTAGCTCGCCACGTCAGCCTCTTTGGTGATCGAGAGGTCGACGACGGGCAGGACGGTCAGTGTCGCCTCGCCAGGGGCCTCCAGACCGCACAGGCCGTGCGCGATGCCGTCCCAGCACGCAGGGGTGCTGGTGCCGGGCGTGAAGCTGTCCGGACCGTTCGTGTAGACGCCGACGCCGGTCCCCAGGGTGTCGTCCCACGCCTTGACCTGGACGTCGATGGTGCACGAGGCCTGAGCCTTGGCGAGGGAGCCCCGGACCACGACCTCCTCGGCCCCCGCCGCAGCGGTCACCGCCGCGCTGGATCCCGCGGCGCCCGAGGCTGCGAGGCAGGTCGTGCTGTTCACACCGGTGGCACGGAGACCACCGGGGAGACGGTCGGTGAGGTTCCAGTCCGTCTTCGCGTTCAGCTCGTCGGTGTTGGTGACGGTGAGCCGGAGCGTGGAGGTCTCGCCGTCCGAGACCACGGAGGGAGCGAACGCCTTGTCGAGCCGGGGTGTCACGTCCAGCGCCCGGACGTTGTCGAAGGCGCCGTCGTTGCCCATCGTGGCTGTCGTGGCGTTGTACATCTTGACCTCGAGCCAGCCCCCGGCGAGCTTGACCACCTCGTCGGGAGACAGACGGTTGAGGGCGACGGTGCGGGACTGGCCCTCGAACGCCGCCCACGTGGTCCCGTTCGTCGTGGCGGACGTGAGCGGGTACGTGCGCTCGTGGTGCTCCGTGCTCGAGCTCTGGGCTGTGCTGCAGGCTTCGACAGGCTGGCCGAGCGAGGCCCAGGTCGGGGCGCCCGGCACTCGGTAGGCGAACTGGTACCTGGGGTTCTGGGACGCAGCCCCGCAGAGAGCCGCTGTGTCGACGCCGAAGGCCATGTACCGGTTCGGCCCCGGCAGCGGGATCGGGGTGCTGGTCTGCCACAGCACGCCGTCTGTCTCCCCGGCAGGCACCGTGGGGCAGGTGCCTCCGTCGGTCGTGGTGTGGTTGCACTCGCTGAAGGACGTGTAGACGAAGTTGCCTGTCGAGCCGCCGAACTGCTGTCCCATCGCGAGGGCCAGGAGTCGGCCGAACGACCAGCTCTGGACACCGTCGTCGAGCCCGCACGAGTACTGCGGGGCGTTCGCGTTGCCCGTCGTCGCCCACGCCGGGGTCGTGACCGAGGCCTGCGACAGGATGACGCCGTTGCACCGGACACCGTTGACCCAGCCGGCCGAGCCCGTATAGGTGTAGCCGCTGTAGCCCGGGTAGGCGGAGACGTAGGCTGCACGGCCGCCGGCTCCGCTCTGGTAGGCCCGGGCCTGCCCTGCGGGGACGTTCTGGAAGTCTTCGAGGAAGACGACCTCGCCGGGCTCGGGAGCACCTGCCGCAGCCGGGAGACCGCCCGAGCGCTCAGCGACCGCCTGCGAGGGCGTCGAGGCCAGGAGGGCGGAGCCGAGGAGGAGCGCGAGCACCGCAGCACCCGCGAGGAACCGGCTCACCCGCGAACGGCTCGGGCGTACGGCTCCGCCTGGGGCGATCACCGCATCGCGGGTGGTCGACGTCCGACTCCGAACAAACTTCGCCATGCTGTGGTCTCCCGACGGTATGGCCAGCCTGACGCCTCGACGCCTCTGGCAGATGACTCCTCTGGAGAACACACGCACTGGACGTCGATCATGTGACGCGGTCCAGCTCTTCTCACCCGCTCGGTCCGTCTCACCCCATCTCGGTCCGTTCCCCCAACCACGGTGCGAGCACGTCCTCGCGCCCGAGCCACGCGGCGCCACCGTCTGCCAGCTCCGCATCCGTGAGCAGCACGTCGTCGAAGACCTCGCGCAGCCGCGCGCGCTCGCCGCGGGCGACGCCTGTGAACACGAGCCGGGTGTGCGGCTCCTGCCGCTCCCAGGTGCCGAGCTGGCCGAGGTACAGCTGGCCGCCGGCGCCGTCCCACTGGCAGATCGAGTCGGGGCGGTTCGGCAGCCAGAAGACCCCGCGGCTCCGGACGCGCCCGGTGCCGAGCTCTTCGATGCGGTCGAGCAGGCGCTCGGGGTGCATCGGGCGGTCGGAGCGCAGCTCGAGGCTCCAGGCGTGCGCGCTCTCCCACGAGTGGGCGTGCGCGTGCAGCGGGTTGCAGCGGCGCTGGGCGGCGAGGGCGTCGTGCTCGGCGCAGGTGAGGCGGTGCGCGCTGAGCTCGTGCAGGCCGTCGATCCGCCGGGAGTCGGGGGAGCGCAGGTGGTCGACGAGCTCGTCGCCGCAGCGCGCCGAGAGCCCCCGGTGGGTGCTGCCCGAGCTCGAGGTGACCACGAGGTCGGCGTGCGCGAGGTGCCCGGCGAGGACCTCGCCGACGGCGCGCTCGTCGTCTTCGGTGAGCCCGATCCCGCGCTCGGCGACGGAGTCGATGCCGAGCAGGTCCTCCTCGGCCTCGTCCACGTCGACCGCCGTCGCGACGGTCGCGAGCCGGACCATGTGGAGCTCGGCCCCCGGGTGGGTGGCGGCGTCGAGGGCGATGCTCACGGGCAGGGAGTCGGCCGAGACGGGCAGAGCGAGCACGATGTCGTCCCAGCGTCCGTCGGTCGCAAGCCTGCGCAAGGTCGGTAGGGCATCTTCACGCACCGCGCAGCTGAGGCACGCGTGCTCGAGGTCGTGGCGCTCGTCCTCGACCGTGCCGCCCTGGGTGATGACGGTGCGGCGCAGGTGGCCCTGCGCGGCGTGGATGTCGTGGCGCAGCACGACGGTCCGCGGGGAGTCGACGAGCAGCGCGAAGATCGCGGTCTCGCGGACGACGGGGTCGATCGTGGTGAGCAGGGACAGGGGGATCTGTGCCATGGGGTGTCTCCGGGTGGGTCGGGGCTTCTCGATCTGCCGTGAGCGTAGCCCTTGACGATAATGATAATCAATACGTATAGTCGCCGGGTCGCTCCACCCCCGTCGGAAGAAGACCCATGTCAGCCGTCTGCCAGGTCCTTGGCACCCAGCCCGGATTCGGGCACTCGATCTCCCACTCGCACGTGCGCACCAAGCGTCGGTTCAACCCGAACATCCAGAAGAAGAGGTTCTGGGTCCCGTCGCTCGGACGCACCGTCACCCTGCGGGTCAGCACCCGCGGGCTCAAGACCATCGACACGCTCGGCATCGACGTCGTCGCTGCCCGCATCCTCGCCCGCGGCGAGAAGATCTAGGAGGCCCCCATGGCAACCAAGCGCGCAGACCTCAGGCCCGTCATCAAGCTCCGCTCGACGGCAGGTACCGGCTTCACCTACGTGACGAAGAAGAACCGTCGCACCAGCCCAGACCGCCTCGTGCTGACCAAGTTCGACCCTGTCGTCCGCCAGCACGTCCCCTTCCGCGAGGAGCGCTGACATGGCCAAGACCTCCAAGGTCGCCAAGGACGAGCAGCGTCGCGCGGTCGTCGAGCGCTACGCCGAGCGTCGCGCCGAGCTCAAGCGGATCATCGCCGCACCCGGCACGGCTCCCGCCGGGCGGGCTGCCGCGGTCGACGAGCTCGCCCGCCAGCCCCGCGACGCGAGTGCCACCCGGATCCGCAACCGCGACGTCGTCGACGGCCGCCCCCGCGGCTACAACCGCGTCTTCGGCCTCTCACGCATCAGGCTGCGCGAGATGGCGCACCGCGGCGAGCTCCCCGGAGTCACCAAGTCCAGCTGGTAGACGTCACCCCACCACAGGAGAACCACCATGAAGACCGGGATCCACCCCGACTACCACCCCGTGGTCTACCGAGACGCCTCGGCCGACTTCGCGTTCCTCACCCGCTCGACCGCGACCCCCGCGGCGACGGTCGTGTGGGAGGACGGGAACACCTACCCCGTCATCGACGTCGAGGTCTCGAGCGCGAGCCACCCCTTCTACACGGGCAACGCCCGCGTGGTCGACACGGCAGGCCGCGTCGAGAAGTTCCGCCGCCGCTACGGCCAGACGGCCCCGCAGGCTGCCGTCCCGCAGGCTGGCGAGCCCGCCGACGGCGCAGCCCGATGAAGGTCCGCGCGTCGCTGCGCTCGCTGAAGAACAAGGACGGCTCGATCGTCGTCAGGCGCCGCGGCAAGACCTACGTCATCAACAAGAAGAACCCGCGCTGGAAGGGCAGGCAGGGCTGATGGCCGTCCCGAAGCGGAAGATGTCACGCTCGAACACCCGCGCACGGCGCTCGCAGTGGAAGGCCACGCCCGTCGCGCTCGTGCCGATCCAGGTCGACGGGACGACCGTCGAGGTCCCGCGGGTCCTGGTCAAGGCCGTGCACAGCGGCCTCGTCGACCCGGAGACGCTCGCGCGCAGGTCCTGACGGGCGCGGGCGTCCGGCCCGCAGGTTGGTCAGGCCGCCCCGCCCGGCGGCGCCGGCCGTCAGGAGGAGGGGCGTCGGGCCCGGCCATCCGTCAGGAGGCGACCCTGTCATGGGGTCGGCGGAGGGCCCCGAGGAGCTCATCCTCGCTGTCGTCTCTCGAGGGCACCGGCCTGATCTGGGCCCACACCTCGTCGAGAGACAGCCCGAGCACGTCGGCGATCGCGGCGATGGTCGGGAAGGCCGGGGTGGCGACCCGGCCGGACTCGATCTTGCGGAGGGTTTCGGGCGAGACGCGCGCGTCCAGTGCAGTCTGGAGCATCGAGCGCTCACCTCGTGCGCGGCGCAGCAGAGCGCCCAGGCGCTGCCCGCGCTCGATCTCGTCGGGGGTGAGCGGGAGTCTGACCATGGTCCCGATAGTAATACCGGGATGACATGGCCGGTATAGTTATTGGCGAACGCCGCCCACGACCCACGAAGGACACCCCATGATCGAGATCCTCACCCCCTCCGAGGTCGCCAAGGGCCGCGAGACCGGCGCCCTCGTCGGGCACATCCTGCACACCCTCAAGGGGCGCGCCGTGGTGGGCACCAACCTGCTGGACATCGACCGCTGGGCCAAGAAGATGATCCTCGGTGCGGGCGCCGTGTCCTGCTACGTCGACTACGCGCCGTCCTTCGGCCGCGGGCCCTTCGGCCACTACATCTGCACGGCGGTCAACGACGCCGTGCTGCACGGTCTGCCGCACGACTACACCCTCGCCGACGGCGACCTGCTCACCCTCGACCTCGCGGTCCTGCTCGACGGCATCGCCGCCGACGCCGCCATCAGCTTCGTCGTCGGCCAGACCCAGCCTGCGGAGAGCCTCGCGCTCATCGACGCGACCGAGCGGGCACTCGCCGCAGGGATCTCCGCCGCGAACCCCGGTGCACGCATCGGCGACATCTCCCACGCGATCGGCACGGTCCTCGAGGCGGCCGGCTACCCGGTCAACACAGAGTTCGGCGGGCACGGCATCGGCTCGACCATGCACCAGGACCCGCACGTGGTGAACTCCGGCCGTCCCGGCCGCGGCTTCACGCTGCGCCCTGGCCTGCTGCTCGCCCTCGAGCCGTGGGTCATGGCCGACACCGACGTGCTGGTGACCGACCCCGACGGCTGGACCCTGCGCAGCGCGACAGGTGCTCGCACGGCCCACACCGAGCACACCGTCGCGATCACCGAGGACGGCGCGGAGATCCTCACGCTGCCGCGGTAAGGCGTCAGGCGGGTCGGGGGCCGGACGAGCCCGTCCTGGCAGGTGCCGGAGGCTGGGGCAGGGTGCGGCATCGCTGCGGCTGCCTCGGCCCGCAGCGGTGTCCGCCCACGAGCGGCGGGCTGCCCCGACCCGACCTAGTGTGAAGAGCATGCCCAGACCGTTGCAGCTCGTCATCGCCGCCCGCGTCCTCCGCCGGCTCCGCCGCAGCCGCTCGGACGCGGCCGGGCAGGCGTCCACGCCGCGCGGTCCCAGCCACCTGCCTGCGCTGTCCCTCGCGGCGACGCTCGCCGCGACAGGCGCGCTGCACCTGGCGAAGCCGGGTCCCTACGACCGTCTGATCCCCAAGGCCCTCGGCAGGCCCCGCCCGTGGACGATCGGCAGCGGCATCGCCGAGCTCGTCTGCGCGGCCTCGCTCGTGCACCCCGCGACCCGCCGCGTCGGGTCGCTCGCGACGGCCGGGCTCGTCGTCACGGTGTTCCCCGGGAACATCACCGCGGCGCTGAAGGCCCGCCGTTCCCGCATCCGCTCGGGCGCCGAGCGTCCGGGTACCCGCGAGATCGTCGCCTGGGCCCGTCTGCCCTTCCAGCTCCCCCTGCTCGCCTGGGCGCTGACGGCCGGGCGGTCGGCGGGACCTCGCGAGAGCTGAGCGTTCTCCCCGGCTGATAGACGACCGCAGGCCGGTCGGGGTGGGCGCGTCAGGCAGCCGTCCACAGGATCGGCGCACCGTGCCCGCCGGACCTCCCGATCGGGTCGATAGCTTCTGACCGTGACAACACCGGGGGGCGCAGCACAGGAGACCGACGACCGACCGCCGAGACGACGGTGGGTCACCGGACCGCGGATCACCGCCGTCGTGCTCCTGCTGGTCGTCGTGACGATCATCGTGAGCGAGCGCCCACGGCCCGGGGTCTTCTACGACGTCGTCTGGGCCCGGGTCCAGGGCATAGGCGACCTGGTCGACTGGGGTAAGACCTTCGAGAACCGGCAGCTCGCGGCCGACCTGGCACGCGAGGCGGCCGGGTGGTCTGGTGTGAGACGGGTGGGGTGGCCGGACGTCCAGGGGGTCGACGGAGACATGGCTAGGTTGGACACCCAGGTGGCGACGTTCACCGTGGTCGTCGACCCCGAGGACGGATCGGTCGAGCAGCTGGCCCGGAAGGCCTTCGACCAGTCGCTGGCCGCCGCCGAGGCTGGTGTCCGCCTCGACGTGACGCTGCAGGTCGACGACGTCACTCTCGTCGTCTCGGAAACGGCAGGCCGGGACCTCGACGAGGCGGTCGACATCGTCCAGGAGATCCGCGAGGACCCCAGGTTCGGGCAGGCGAGGGTCTCCCTGGCCTCCTTCCCGTCGGCCTTCGAGGACCCTGAGGCGTTCTTCTCCGTGACTGCTCGCACTGTCGAGGTGGACGACGTCGAGCACGCCGGAGCTGAGCTCTGCGACCACGTGGAGGCGGTGAGGCCGGCGGCCCAGCGCTGCTTCGTCGGCGGACCGGGCAAGGGCTGACCTGCCCGGGGCCACGCCCGGAGACCCGACCGAGCCGTCCCCTCCCAGACCTGTCTATCCGACGTGCCTGACCGGCTGCTGGTCGCCCGCTCTCTGCAGGGTCCCGCTCTCTGCAGGCTCTACGCTGAACCTCGCGCCACGAGGTAGGGCTCGACGGTCCGCCTGGGCCGGCTGCCGGCCCAGGCTCCCGGCGCTGCTGCACCGTGCGGACCTCCGGTGTCCCTCTCGCGCGACGCCTGTGGCCGGTCACCTGTCAGCAGCGCATCCACGAGGTCCAAGGCCGCAGCGGCGATCACCCCGCGGTCTGTCGCGGCCGTCGTGAGCTCGGGCGTCACGAGCCCGCCGACGTCGAGACCGTCCATCCCGACGACGGCCACGTCCTCGGGGACTCTGCGCCCGGCCCGCGACAGCTCTTTCATCGCGCCGATGGCGAGCACGTCGTTGAAGGCGAGCACGGCGTCCAGGGTGATGTCGCGCCCAAGCAACTCAGCCGCCGCGGCGATCCCGCCGTCGTGGGACTCCTCGACGCGGACCTCGGACTGCTCGGACCAGGGGAGGCCGGCCTCCGTGAGGAAGGCCCTGTAGGCGAGGCAGCGGGTCGAGGGCTCGGGGCCGGAGTCGATCATCGCGATCGACCTCCGCCCTGTCGCGACGAGGTGGGCGAGCGCGGCCCGCACACCGGCTTCGTGGTCGATCCAGACCGTGGCGTCGCCGACGGTCTCGTCGGGGTTGTCGATCGAGACGAAGGGCACGCCGACGTCGGCCGTCGCCCCCGCAGGCAGGCAGCCGACGAGCGCGTCGACCCTGCGCAGGAGCGGTGAGAGCCGGGCGTCCCGGTCGGTCCCGTACCCCACGTCGCACAAGATGAGCCCCCACCCACGGGCCGCGGCCGCCCGGCTCAGCTCGGAGGCGAGCTCGGCGTAGTAGGGGTTGCGCAGGCTCTCGACGAGCAGCCCGACCGTGGTCCCCGACCCCTTGACGAGGCTCTGCGCGGCACGGTTCGGCCTGTAGCCGAGGTCCTGCGCGGCAGCGACGACGCGTTCCCGTGTCGCCGGGGCGATGTCGGCCATGTCGTTGAGCGCCCGGGTGACGGTCTGGCGGGACACCCCGGCCTCGCGCGCGACGTCGAGGATGGTCGGCGTGCGGGGTGTGGTCACGTCCCCAGGGTAGTGCTAGCGTCGTCCCGTGAACGTTCACGGTGGCATGCCGCACGGCGACGAGGAGACGATGATGGCCGACGAGACGGCTCGGAAGGCGACGATCCGCGACGTCGCGGCCGCCGCCGGGGTCTCGGCCCAGACGGTGTCCAGGGTCATCAACTCCTCGACGCACGTGAACCCGGGGACGCGAGCCCAGGTCACGCGCGCCATCGCCGAGCTCGGCTACACCCCCGACGAGGCGGCGCAGAACCTCGCCCGGCTCAAGCGCTCAGCCTCTGTAGGGTCGACCCCGTGAGCTCACGCACCGCCGCCGGGACCCGTCCCGCCCGTCCCCCCGTGCCCGAGGTGGCCCGACGCGCACGCGTCGCCGTCGCCGTCCTCTTCTTCACCAACGGTGCGCTCTTCGCCAACCTGCTGCCCAGGTACCCCGAGATCAAGGCCGGCCTCGACCTGTCGAACGGTTCCTTCGGTGCGGCCGTCGCGGCCTTCCCGCTCGGGGCGCTGGTCGCAGGGCTCTCGGCAGGTGCGCTCATCCGGCGGTTCGGCTCGGCCCGCGTCGCCGTCGTGGCGACCCTCGTGGCGACCATCGGGTTCGTGGGGGCCGGTGCCGCGTCGGTCTGGGCCGTGCTCGCCGCCGCGCTCTTCGTCGCGGGTGCGATGGACGCGATCACCGACGTCGCCCAGAACTCGCACGGGCTCAGGGTCCAGCGGCTGTACGGCCGGTCGATCCTCAACTCCTTCCACGCCGTGTGGAGCATGGGTGCCGTGATCGGCGGCATCATGGGCGCCGCCCTCGCCGAGGCAGGACTGTCGACGACGGCCCACATGGTCGTGTCCTCGGTGGTCTTCGGCATCGCCGCGCTGCTGGCCTACAGGTGGTTGCTGCGCGGCCCGGAGCCCGGTCCCGAGCCTGACGAGGAGGTCGCCGCCGATGCCGCCGCCGTCGGTGCGCTCGAGCCCACCGCCGATCAGCAGCCCCGCACCGCCTCACGGGTCTCGCCCTCCTTCGTGCTCCGCTGGGGCACGCTCCTGGCCCTCACGGTCATCGCCGCATCGGGCGGCATCGTCGAAGACGCAGGCTCGTCGTGGGCCGCGATCTACCTCTCGGGGACCTTCGAGTCGACGGCCTTCGTCGCGAGCCTCGGGTTCATCGCGCTGCAGGGCATGCAGTTCGTCGGTCGGCTGCTGGGCGACGGGCTCGTCGACAGGTTCGGTCAGCGTGCCGTCGCCCGCTCGGGCGGGGCGATCGTCCTGGTCGGGACCGGCGCCGCGCTCGCCTGGCCGACGACCGTCGGCACGATCGTCGGCTTCGGGCTGGCGGGCTTCGGGGTCGCGACGCTCATCCCCGCGGCGATGGACGCCGCCGACAGGCTGCCAGGCTTCGCGCCTGGCACCGGGCTGACCATCGTCACGTGGTTGCTCCGCCTGGGGTTCCTCGCCTCGCCGCCGGTCGTCGGGGCTGTCGCCGACGCGAGCTCGCTGCGCGTCGGGCTGCTCGTGCTGCCCCTCTCCGGCCTCTTCGTGGTGGTCTTCGCCCAGGTGCTCTCGACACGGCGCCGCACGACCGAGGGCGCTTCCGCCACGGACGACACACCCCGGGACTGAGCGCGGCGAGGTGTGCTGGGCACCACACCGTGGGATTATCGTGAGGCCCAGCCGAACTGCGTCCCGGAGGTCGCGCCCGATGGTCTTCGTCCCAGCAGCCCGCCCGCCACAGCACTACGAGCTCGTCCACGAGTGGACCCTCGAGTCCCCGTCGGACGTCAGCAGGCTGCGCTCCGAGATCGCCGAGCGCGCGATCGCGACAGGCGACTGGGACGCCGAGGCGCCCGAGGTCCTCGACAGGCTGGTCCTGGTCTGCAGCGAGCTGTCGTCGAACGCGCTGATCCACGCGCGCCCACCGGTGTGCGCGAGCCTGCAGGCGTCTCCGTCGAGGTTCCTCGTGGACGTCTCCGACGACGTGCTGGGCACCTCGCCGGTGCTGGCCCACCAGCCCGACGAGGGTGGGCTGGGACTTGCCCTGACCTCGGCCCTCGCCTCGTCGTCGGGCTGGTACGTCGAGGGTGGCCGCAAGCACGTGTGGGCCACGTTCATCAAGCGGGCCGGTTCCACGCGGGCGCCCGTCGAGAAGGTGGACGTCAGCCGGCTCTGACCGGGCCCGAGGTCGTCCGACGACCCCGACCCCTTCGGACCGTCGGCGCCACGCTCGGCGCCGCGCTCTCCGCCTGCGGACTGCGCTCCGGGCGAGCACGCGCCGGCGCTAGGTTGGTCTGATGGCACCCCAGGACAGTCGGCGACGCGCATGAGCTCGTACCGTCAGGCCGACTGGGACGCGGCGGTCGTGCACCCGTCGACCGTCAGGCCGCCGTACCTCATGAGCACGGGCGTCGTGGTCGCCGACCAGGGTGCCTCGCGCCCGCTCGCCTCGCCGCACAGCCACCCCGAGGCGATGCTCGCGTGGTGCTACCGCGGGACCGTGTGGGTGTACCTGCAGGACGCGGTCTGGCGTCTCGCCCCGGGTCAGGGCATCTGGGTGCCCGCACGCACCCCGCACACCTCCCGCCACGATCGCGGCTCGACAGGGTGCTACACCTACCTGCCCGACCCTGCGCTGGCCGCGCCCGTCACCGAGATCACCCGGGTCCTGGTCCCGCGCGCCGTCCAGGAGATGCTGCTGCACCTGGGGTCCGACGACATGGACGACGGCCTGCGCGTCCGGATCCAGTCGGTGCTCGTCGAGATGCTCCAGCAGCCCTCGCAGACCGCCGCCGACGGGTGGGGCGAGGTCCCGCTCCCGACGGACGACCGCGTGGCGGTCCTCGTCCAGGCGGTGCTCGCCGACCCCGGGGACACGCGCAGCGCCCGCGAGCTCTTCGACGCGCACGGCCTGCACGAGCGGACCGTGCTGCGGGTGTTCCAGCGCGACATCGGCACGAGCTTCGCCCGGTGGCGCACCGGGGTGCGACTGACCCAGGCGGCGCGGCTGATCGTCGACGGCACCCCCGTCGGGGTCGCCGCGCACAGGTCCGGCTACGCCACGACGAGCGCCTTCTCGGCGGCGTTCAAGGAGCGCTTCGGGCTGACCCCGCGCCAGCACGTCGCCCGCGTGCAGGCAGACCCGGCCCACCACCTGTACTGGCGCTGAGCGAGGGAGCGGGTGTACGGATCGCGTCCACCGATTGAGTTCCCCGCTCTCATGCGCGTGCCTCTGTGTCGGAGGCGCGACACAAGTCGTCGGCCTGGCGACACTCGGCGCACCAAGACCGCCCTAGCATCGTCCTTGTTAGGTGAGGGTTACCTAACCATGGCGGCAACGTCGCCTCTCGACGTCGCGCCACCCTCCCACTCTTTGCAAGGAGAACCATGCTGCACGCTCTCGCGCGCTCGAAGACCACCCAGGGGCGCCACGCCCCACGGGCGTCTGGGCTCGTCGCCCTGGCCCTCGCCGCCGCCGTCACCCTGGCGGGCTGCGGCACCGCCGGTGCCGACGCCGCGTCGTCCGACGCACCGGCGACCACGGCCGCCACCACGACCGACGGGGTCGTCGTCGAGCACGCCCACGGGTCGACGACCATCGCCGAGAAGCCCGAGCGGATCGTCGCGCTCGGCTGGATGACCCCGGACATCGTGGCGGCCCTCGGGGTCAACCCCGTCGGGATCGAGAAGGTCTGGGGTGCTGGCGAGAGCGGCTTCCAGCCGTGGTTCGAAGAGTTCGTGACCGCCGAGTTCGGCGAGATGCCCGAGATCATCCCCTACACGGACGACGGGCCGAACTACGAGGCCATCAAGGCCCTCGAGCCCGACCTCATCCTCGGCCTGTACTCGGGCATCACCGACGTCGAGTACGAGCGGCTGACCGAGATCGCCCCTACGGTGCCGTACATCGAGCGCGCCTGGGACCCGAGCACCTGGCAGGACATGACCCGCACCGTCGGCAAGGCGATGTGGGCCGACGAGAAGGCTGAAGAGCTCGTCGCCGAGACCGAGGGTGACATCGCTGCCCTCGCCGACGAGCACCCCGAGTTCGACGGCAAGACCTTCGTCTGGGGCCTGACCCTCAACGAGGGCGGGACCGACCTCGGCGTCTACCTGGAGTACGACCCCCGCGTGCGCATCACCGAGGCGCTCGGCTTCACCTCGACCTCGGCGATGGACGGGTTCCTCTCGACCGCCGAGGGTGACAACTGGTACACGGGCGTGAGCCTCGAGAACCTCTACGACGTCCAGGCCGACCTCTTCGTGGCCTGGGGCGCCAGCGCCGCCGAGGGGACGTACACCGTCGAGAACCCCATCGTCTCCCGCTGGGAGCCGATCGCGGCCGACTCGTACGTGATCTACGCCGACGAGGCGAACGCCTCGGCGATCAGCGCCCCCACGGTCCTCTCGCTCGACTACGTGCTGCCCACCTACGTCGACGACCTCGCAGCCGCCCTGCAGGGTGAGCCGACAGTCTCGGGCAAGTGACACCTGGTCTGCACGCACCGTCCCCGTCCCCGGCCCAGCCGGGGGCGGGCGGCGGTGCCGCTGTCTCGACCAGCCTGACGGGCACCGCGACGGCCGGCGCTGGGTCGACCGGCGCCGCGCCCGTTCTGGTGACGCCCGACCCCGTGCCCCCCGACCCCGCAGCCCTCGACCCCGCAGCCCGCCGCAGCCACGTCCAGCGCCGCACGGCCGTGCTCGGCGTCGGGCTGATCGTCGCCGCCCTGGTGCTGGTCCTCGCCGTGATCACGTCGCTCGCCGTCGGGGCCCGCGCGATCGACCCCACGACAGTCGTGCGCGCCCTCGTCTCCTACGACGACGCCGACCCGTTGCACCTCATGGTCCGTGAGCTGCGCGTCCCCCGGACCGTGCTCGCGGTCGTCGTGGGCGCGGCCCTCGCCGTCTGCGGGGCGCTCATCCAGGCTTTCACGCGCAACCCTCTCGCCGACCCGGGCATCCTCGGGGTCAACGCCGGTGCCTCCCTCGCGGTGACCTTCGCCGTGGCGGTCCTCGGCCTCACCACGCCCGGCGCCTACGTGCCCTTCGCGCTGCTCGGGGCGCTCACTCTCACCGTGCTCGTCTACGTCCTCGGGTCCTTCGGGCTCTCCGGCGCGACGCCCATGAAGCTCACGCTCGCGGGGGTCGCCCTCGGCGCGACGTGCACGGGCTTCACCACCGCGCTCGTCCTGCACGACCGCTCGACCCTGCAGGTCATGAGGTTCTGGAGCGTCGGCTCCGTAGGTGGCCACACGATCGACCAGCTCGCCTGGGCGATCCCGCTGATCGCCGCAGGGCTCGTCCTCGCTCTCGTGTCGGCCCGCTCCCTCAACGCGCTGGCCCTCGGCGACGACCTCGCCCAGTCGCTCGGCACCCGGGTCGCCGCCACCCGCGTCGTCGTGATCGTCGCGGTCACCCTCCTCGCGGGGACCAGCGTCGCGGCGGCCGGCCCGATCGCCTTCGTCGGCATCATGATCCCGCACACCGTGCGCTGGTTCACCGGCCCCGACCAGCGCTGGGTCCTCCTCTACTCGATGCTCGTCGGCCCGACCTTCCTGCTGCTCGCCGACGTCCTCGGACGTGTCGTGCTGCCGACCGGCGAGCTCCGCGTCGGGATCGTCACCGGGCTCCTCGGTGCGCCGGTCCTCGTCGCGCTCGTGCGTCGCAAGCAGGTGAGCGGGCTGTGAGCGCACCGCACGAGACCGCTGGGCGCACGGCCGCCGATCACACGACCGCTGACCGCGCGGCCGCCGGCCGCAAGCCTTCCGCCCGTCCGGCCACCGACTTCCCGACCGTCGACTTCGGTCGCCGTCTGCTGCGCCTCGACACCCGGCGCCTCGGGCTCCTCGTCCCGGTCCGCACCCTCGTCGTCTGCGCCGTGCTGGTCGTCGTGATCCTCGTCGTCGGGGTCGCCTCCATGACCATCGGTGCCTACGACCTCGGCCTCGGTGCCGTGCTCCGCGCCGTCTTCGACCCCGCCTCTGACCCCGACGCCCGGCAGGTGGTCGTCGAGTGGCGCCTCCCGCGGGTGCTCTTCGCGGTGCTCTGCGGCGCGGCTCTCGCGCTCTCGGGCGGGATCTTCCAGTCGCTGACCCGCAACCCGCTCGGGTCGCCGGACATCATCGGCTTCGGTGTCGGGGCCCAGTTCGGCGTGACCCTCGTGATGATCGTCCTGGGGCACAACACCTACGGCTACAAGGCTGCCGGTGCGATCGTCGGTGGGCTCGTCACGGCGCTGCTCGTCTACGCCCTCGCGACCAAGGGGACGCTGTCCTCGTTCAGGCTCATCATCGTCGGGATCGGCGTCTCGGCGGGGCTCGGCTCCCTCACGTCGTGGATCCTCGTGTCGGTCAGCGTCGAGCAGGCCATGATGGCCGCCACCTGGGGGGCCGGCTCCCTCGCCTCCCTCGGCTTCGACCAGCTGGTCCCGGCCGCCGTGGTGCTCGGCGTGACGGTGCTCGTCGCTGTGCCGCTCCACCGCACGCTGCCCGTCCTCGAGATGGGCGACGACGCCGCGACGGCCCTCGGCATCTCCCCGGGACGGACCCGCTTCGCGGCGATGATCGTCGGGGTCATGCTCGTCGCCCTGGTGACCGCTGCGGCCGGGCCGATCTCCTTCATCGCGCTCGCCGCCCCGCAGATCTGCCAGCGCCTGACCCGGTCGAGCACCCCGATGGCGACCACCTCGGTCATGCTCACCGGGGCCGCGCTCGTGGTGGTCTCCGACGCGACGGCCCAGCTGCTGTCGGTCCAGGTCGGCGTGGTCACGGTCTCCGTCGGCGGTCTCTACCTCGCGTGGCTGCTCGCCCGGCAGTACAGGAACCGCACATGAGCCCGGCACCCGACTCTGCCCCCGGCCTCGACCCCCGCGGCACGCGCGGCTCCGTGCCCAGCCAGGCGCCGGGCTCCGCGCCGCGAACCGCGCCCCGACCCACCAGCCCGCGCCGGCTCTTCGGTCTTGCGCTCGTCGCCGACGGGCGCGGCGGTGCGCTCGCCGCGGCGACAGCTCTGCTCGTCGTGCACGCCCTCGCCGAGGCTGCCGTCCCCGTGATGATCGGGGCGACCGTCGACCGCGCCGTCCTGCCCGGTGACCCGGCCGCTCTGGCCACCTGGCTCGGTGCGCTCGTCGGAGTGTTCGTGGTCCTGACGGTCAGCTATCAGTCGGCCTCCCGACTCATGGTGTCCGTCTACGGGTACGGGGAGCAGTCGCTGCGCCACCTCGCGCTCAGCAGGATCCTGCGCCCGCGGCTCTCGGCCCACAGGCTGACCCCCGGAGAGACCCTCACCTACGTCACCTCCGACACCTACCGTGTAGCGGGGGTGGCCTGGTCGGTCGCCCAGCAGTGCGCGACCCTCGCGTCGATCGTCGGTGCGAGCCTGGTCATGCTCGCCGTCTCGCCTGTCGCCACGGCTGTCGTCCTGGTGTCGACTCTTCTCACGCTGGTCGTCATGCGGGTGGTCTCCCGACCGATCGAGCGCCGGGGGTACGCCGAGCAGCGCGCCGCGACCGAGGCGGGGGCCGTGGCCGCGGACTTCATGAGCGGGTTCCGGGTGCTCGTGGGCATCGGGGCGCGCGACGAGGCCGTGCGCCGGTACGTCGCCGCGAGCGGTGCCTCCAGGGTCGCCGCGACGGCGGCCGGCCGCTCGCTCGCCGGGTACGAGGCCGTGAGCGCCACCATCGCCGCCGGGACGACCACGGTCCTCGCAGGCGCGGCGGCGTGGCTCGCCGCCGACGGGCAGATCTCGGTCGGTGAGCTCGTGACGGTCCTCGGGCTCGCGCAGCTGGTCGGCGGCGACCTGGCGTACGCCGGTTCCTTCCCGGCGAGCTGGGTCCACAAGATCGCCTCTGCCCGCCGTCTCGCGCGGCTGGTCGACGCCGCCGACCTGGTCGACGCCTCGGGCCCTGCGGTGTCAGGGGACGTGTCGGGACGCTCGGACGCGCAGGGTCTGGTGGGCGACGACAGTCCTGACGTCGACAGCCGTGACATCGCCCGCCTTGACGGCGACGGCTGCGCTGACGACGACAGTCCTGACGACGACGTGGTGCTCACCTTCCGCACGGGTGCGGGTACCGGCCTGGGCAACAGTGCCACCAGCACCAGCACCAGCACCAGCACCAGCACCAGCACCAGCACCGCCACCACCAGCACGGTGCATCTCCGCCGAGGCGAGATGCTCGGTGTCAGGCCCCCGGACAGCGGCTCGGCCCGCGAGCTCTCCAGGGTCCTCGGTCTCCGCTCCCCGGTCGCGCGCGGCGACGTGACGGTCCGCGTCGACGGCACGCAGGTCGACGCGCTCGACCTCGACCCGCTCGACTACCGCCGACGGGTGGTGTCCTTCCCGCACCGCCACACCATCGCGAGCGGCACGCTCCGCGAGGCCGTGAGCGGCCAGGTGTCTGGTGTCCTCCCGGACCTCGACCTCGTCGACGCCGCCGCCCTCCACGACACCGTCCTCGAGGCCGGGGGCTGGGAAGCCCAGGTCGGCGAGGGGGGCAGGCGGCTCTCGGGAGGGCAGCGCCAGCGGATCGGCGTGGCCCGCGCCCTCCACACAGCTGCGGACGTCCTGGTCCTCGACGAGCCGACCTCTGCCGTCGACACGGTCACCGAGGCACGCGTCGCCCAGGCTCTCGCCCGCCAGGGACGGACCCTCGTGGTGGTCAGCACCTCTCCGGTGCTCCTCGGCGCCTGCGACAGGGTCGTGGACCTCGAGCCGAGCCCGGAGCCGACCACTCACCGCGACCCGGCCGCCGCCCCCGCCCCCCTGACCCGAGAGACGAGCGTCGAGCATGGCTGACCGTCCCGCCGCACCCCAGCCCGCAGCATCTCAGCCCGCAGCGACTCGACCCACCGAGACCGCGCCCTCCGGAGCCCGGGCGAGCGCGACGACCCTCCCCGTCGCCGCACCCGCCCAGGTCCGCGCCGTGGTGCTCGACGCGGTCCGGCTCCGTCGCGGGCGGGCCACAGGTGTCGCCGTGCTGTTCCTCCTCGCGTCGGCGGCCGGGCTCGTGGTCCCCGCCTGCCTCGGCGCGATCGTCGACGGCGTCACGGACGGTGCCGGCTTCCCGGTGCTCCTGCGCTGGGTGGCCGGAGCGGCGCTCGGCGCTCTCGGTGCCGCAGGGGCAGCCCTCGCGGGCGCGCGGGTGCTGACGGGCCTCGTCCAGGACGTCCTCGCGAGCCTGCGCGAGGTTGTCTTCGCCTCGGCCATGCGCCTGCCCGTGGGGGTGGTCGACGACGGCGAGACCTCCGACCTGCTGTCCAGGGTCACCGGCGACGTCGACGCCGTGGCCGAGGCGGGCGGAGACGTCGCCCCGACCCTGCTGTCGGCTGGCTTCGCCGTGGTGGTCTCGG
>Ga0247813_10000969_pt1 | contig 23029 bp, 17 predicted proteins | sample UWRJL169409C1_FD_180719 | JGI IMG/M metagenome (GOLD analysis project Ga0247813, IMG submission 180719) | Plant litter microbial communities from Arlington Agricultural Research Station in Wisconsin, United States - UWRJ-L169-409C-1 | ecosystem: Environmental > Terrestrial > Plant litter >...
TCTTGTCGGTATTGATTTGAATTTTCATATGGCTTTATATTTAATGATTGTTTCTCAAAGCTATCTTTTTTAGAATGAAAAGCCAAGTGAGTTAAGGAAACATTATGAAAAAATGTTGGAAAATTTCGAGGCCATTTTTTTGTTAGACATGGCGATACTGGAATGTTAATATGGAACGCGGATTTAACGGATTCACTTCGTGAAAATGTGGATAAAAACAGATTTTTTTATTGTGTTTTTTTTCAGGATGAGCGTAGTCGATATGTCAGGCTGAGCGCAGTTGAAGCCCACGCGCCAATTGTCAAACTTGTCTTTCTGCGATTGCGTTTTGAATTTCAAGAATACACGAATCTAAATTCTTTTTGATATCGTTACTCCAGAAACGCAGAATCTTCCAGTTTTGAGATTCTAAATACGCATTGACTTCTATATCTCGTTGTATGTTACGTTCAATTTTTTTGATCCAGAATTCAGGATTGGTTTGCGGTTTTTTTCTGGTTTCCCAATCTTTTCCGTGGAAGAATTCTGAATCTACAAAAATGACAATTTTGAGTTTTTTAAATGTGAAGTCTGGTTTACCGAAGACTGTTTTATTGTTTTTACGGTATCTGTATCCTAAATTCCATAACGCTTTTGCCAAACTTACTTCGGCTTTTGTTGCAGTGCTTTTGATGGCACGCATGTTTTTGGAGCGTTGTTCTGGATTATGGACATCCATATAATTACTCTTAATAAGCTTATTCTATTATATTATCAAAATATAACAAACAGCGTGTCCTTTAATATTTTAAACCAAATTTAGATAATTTTTTAATAGAGTTTAGAGCTTTGATGACATTGACTTCTTTTATATTTTCGTTTTTTGAAATTGACTTATGAACTGATTTTAGATTTAAAAGTTCAAGATTATCAAATATTTTAGTTTGTTCTCCTAAATCAAATATATTTGTCCAATCAGCTTTAGAAATCAGTTTTAATCTATCATAAACTGCTTTTATATCAATAACTTCGATCTCTGGTTCATTAGATAAAGATTTTACGTCATCAGGATTAATATTGTTCTCATCGATATATGACAAGCATTTGTTTCCAATGCTTATATCTCTACTGTTGAGGTTTTTTGATCTCTTGATTTTATTTGCGATTTCCCAAATATCAGTAGAGATACCTTTCAATTCATCAATATTCAAAGCATATTTGGATACCCCATCCCAAAACTTATTCCCAAAAGATAATATTTTGGTAATGTTCATAAGATTGTTTTCGGATTTATTGTCTATTTCTTCTGTCTCAACTTCTCTTGATGAAACTTGGTCTATAGTTATAAAGCAATCTGAATAATTTTCAATATTGATATTATAGTTTTCCTCTTTTAATAGCTTCCAACTGGATTCTCGTTTTGCATACTCTGAAATCAGTGAATTATTTGAAGACTTAACCAACTGATTATAAACAAAAGAAATTAATTTTTGTAATTCACTAATAATCTTATCGTTAACACGTTGCTCTTCATAAATTTTCCATAAATCCAGTCTGTTATCTGTCAGATAATAAAAATAAGAAAGTGTATAAGCCACCGTGAATGATTTTAAGTTGGTATCTCCAATTGCGTCAATGTTTTTTCTGCCAAATAGTTTGTCGACAGTTTTAAAAAGTATGGCATTTGCAATTAACTTTTTATAGAAATTTTCACCAGGTAATTTATTCTTCTTAACTAATTCGTTTATTTTTTTAGTGTAATGAATAAAATTTTTCTGAGCACCCTGCGAAACATAGTGAGGTTCTAGTTCCCAAATATTAATAAATTTCGCAACATCAGATTTGACAAATTTTTGATTTGTCGGATGCTGTTCTTTAAATTTTCTTTGTTGAGCAGGAGTTGTCAATTTATTTAAAGATTCTTTATATTGACCATTTACACGTTCAAAATACCAAAGAGTGGATAAATTTCTATTCTCCGGATCAATAATATATTTCTTTCTTGATAAAGATTCAATTTGAACAAAATAGGGATTGTTCGAAGACAAATCTAATTCAGATACTTTGTTTTGGCTATTTGCATAACGAGCGATGTTTGGAACTTCAATATTTTTCTGATCCACATCTTTGATAACTGTTAATTTCATTTGGACAAACACGTTACTCAAGTCGGCATCTTTAAACTTCTTTTGAGTGTGGAATAAAGACGCTGTCGTTTGTCCACCATTTACAATCTGAAAGTCTAACAATTTTGTTAAGTATAATTGATTGTCATTTACTGTTGTTTCCACATTTTCGGCTGTTGCAGTAATTCCGTTATTATAAGGAAGAAACATTTGAGGTTTTTCTCTTATGGTATCTCGAATACCTTTATTAAACTTACCTGTTTGTCCTAAAAATGCTCTAACATTGCTTTCAAGTAATTCATTTGAATACTCCTTATAAAGTTTTGAAAGTACTTCCCCAGGTAATATCGCCAAATAACATTCGTACAATTCATTATTATTTGGCATTTTTAAACATTGGATGCCATTGTTTTTCTCTGAAATTAAATCTTTAAAATCAATTTCAATAGGTTCTCTGTTACTTGATGACTCACTTAATTTATAGAATCTGGGAATGTCCCATACATGGACAAAAATGTCTAAATCTTCAAATCCTTTTATCGTAACTTTTTCCAGATCGTGATTTGAATTACCATTGATCAGAAAAAATATATTCATTCTGTCAAAGTTTGATTTTTGTTTAATAATGATTTTTAAAAGTTGATTGAGTTCTGTCTGAGCCGGATCGACATAATCAATATGACCTTTAAGAGCAGCATTTAAAAACTTTTTGATTTGGTTTATGCTTTTATTGAAATCGTCCTTTGTTATATTATAGTCATAAGAAGTCTGATTATAAAAAGTGATGAATAAATCCAAAGTTTCAAAATACACTTTATTAGAATCATCTTTAAATTCATCTTTCAGGCAATATCCGTTTATTTTCCAATCAATTCTACCTTGAGAATCTGGATTAATATAAGATAATACTCTTGCACCTTCTGATTTACCAATATTATCTAAGATCTCAATACAATGTTCTGTAAACTTATCTTCGAAACTTGCTCCTTCACCGTCAGAATAGACTAGTGCAGCCACATCTGACTTAATAGAGTCAATATAATTTTTAAAACCTCTTTCCATTATTTTATTAACTCAAGTATTGATTCGTTATTTATTAAAAATTGTTCAATGGCTGATAACTCAATATTGTATTTTGTGTCAAATAAACCAATAGGTAAGTCTGAAGTTACCAATCTTGGAAAACCACAACTAACTTCATAAAAATTTCTTTTTCTAAAGGCATATTGACGCTTGTAATTTTCAAAATCTTCATCAAAATAACCTACCAATAAAAGTCTTTCATTGAAAATTTTTAAGGCGTTCTGATTTGTATTAATTTTTGTTCTGACTTGCTCAATAATAGAATTTAATGAAACCCCTTTGTCTTTAACTTCTTCAACTACATATAGTATTAAATATAGTTTAGTTAAATTTTCACTATCTAATTGTCTTTCACTTGATATTTTGACTTTTGGAACTTTTGATGAAGTTAACTTTACCTCGATACCAAATGAACCAAAATGAAAATCTTTATCATTGTAATCTGGACCAGTCCAACTTTCTAATAAAGCATCAATAGTATATTTTTCATCCAACAAAGAATTGAATACCAAAAGTTCTCCCATTAATCCTTTTTGTCTTTCAATTGTTAACCCTTGGAAATTTATTTTATCAAATAATCTCTTCCATTTTAAAACTACATTAGAAGTCTCAATTAAAGCTTCATTTTCAGTAACACTTTTTGAAATTTCTGCAATAATATTTTCAATAAACAAACTAAAAATATCTTTTAACTGATTATCTAAAAGATAAATTTGTAACTCTTTTGAATCTTCAAATTCATATATTTCAATAAATAAACCCTTAAACTTAAAGTTTTTAAATTCAGGAAATTTAGCATTTTTAGATGTTTCAAATATGTATAAATGATTTCCTGTTATATGATTTGTTGCAGCAAAACATTTGAACGGTTTAACATGTTCAAGTTGAGTTTTTATAATAATGTCATCCGTATGAACATGGCTTTCCCAAAGAGATTTAATGCTTACCATAATTATTCGTTATCAGAATTATCATCATCTTCCATTGGTTCTAAATCTAGTTCTTCTTTTATCGTTGCAGAGTAAGAAACTTGAACTTCATTTTCAAGTTTAGGAAAATGTAAACTATATCCAATTATCGGAATTCCATTTTCAACATTTGTAGTACCTCTTTCATCTAGGGCATAAATTAAAAGCAAACCTTTATTTTCGTTAGCTCTTCTCTCTTTAATGCTTCCTGAACTATTTTCATCCAGGTCTACTTGACGATCAACAACATCATCTATTTGATTTTTAGTTATTTTATATAAATCACTAGGCTCAGTTTGATTTCTGACGCTACATGATAATTCTATTGAATTTCCATTAGCGGAGAGATTATATTTTTTAGAAGGAAATGGTTTTCTGTTTTCTTTTTTAGAACGATCGACTCCTTTATCGTACAATAAGACTTCTTCATTGGTATTTGAAACAATACAGATATTCCATTCTTTAATAGTGTTTTTCTCTTTTTGTAATTTGATGTATTCAGAAATTATTTTACTGTTAATTGATGGGATTTTTATTTGATAATTTTCAATAAAATCAGTTAATATTTCAATTTCTACATCTCGATACATTAAATACCTTACTTTATTTTGCGCTGTTGTTTTTATGTTATGATCTTCTGGAAATCCTAATCTTTCAAAAAGGTTTTCATAAATTTTCATGTTGTTATTAATAGATTTTTCATCTTTTAATAACAAATAAGTTTGTTTATTAGAGTCTGAAAATGACATTGTAATGTCTTTCGCCCAAAAAAGTTTTGCTACACTTGTAATTGCTAATAATCCATGATGATTTCTAACTTTTAATGTAAAATCTTTTGGTTTTAAATTACGAGTAGTCATTTCATCAAAATCATATCTCATTTCTTCAGTAGCCATCGTGATATGGTTAAACCATTCATAAATGGTTTCTGTGGTGTATAATCTACATAAATCAACATAACCTGGTCTATAACCAAACCACCTTCCCATTTGCATCAAAGAATCATACATTCTTGTTGTTCTTAAATAATAACTCGTTGATAAACCTTCTAAAGTTATTCCTCTAGCCAATCTACCACCACCAACGGCTATTACAGACAAACCCTCTTCATACCTAGAGTAGTCAATCTCATCAATATTATGATATTCTAAATTTGTTGTTGAACGAGCTCCATGAACTGCACGAACATCAATTTTTGAAGTTGCTTTCTTTAATTCTGCTTTTACATTTTCCCAATTATGTAGTTCAATTCTACTGTCTTTATAATCTAGATTTTCAATTACATTTTCCGTTGTAGGTAAAAAATCATTAATGAATAATTCTTCTAATTCCTTTAAAAATTTAGTATCATTAGCATTTATGTAATTTTTAAAATCTTTCATTCTATCGCTAACCAAGGATGCTACTCTGTCAATCCATTTAACATAAAGGGCAACATGAACTAACATAGAATTATGTTTTTTCTCATGTCCCCTTAATCTTCTAATAGCACAAGTTAGAATAAATGATTTTAGAGCTAATTCAAGGCTTTGTGGTAAATATTCAGGTAAATCCTCTTTATTATTTCTATTTATTGTCCTAAAAAATGGTGGGTCATAATCATCAATAACTCTAAAAACATTTAAGGGTTCGTGACTTTCTCCTGTTATTGGATTCTCCAGACCAAATATTTTAGCTGCGCCAATATAATTTTTTGGTGCTATTATGTTTATAATGAAATCTTTAGGAAATAAATCTTCACCAATAAAGTATGTTTTACCTTTTACAACTGTTGTTAATTCGTCATTGAAATCTTGTGGAATAAATAAGTTTGCATAAGGTGTTGCAGTATATCCAACAAATGTATTTTGATCAAATACATTTAGTAATGTTCTTATTAACTTATTGATGGCTTTGATGTCATTTATGTCTTTAGTCGCATTAACGGAAGCAGCATCAGCCTCATCATCTATTATTAACGCAGGAACATCAAATAATTTGGGTTGACCATTTACAACTCTAATATTAGAATCTTTTGAAAACCAGTCAATCAAATTTTCAAGAATACTTTTGTTCTTTTTAATTACAAATACAACTGGATTTTTTCCGATTGGAATATTTAATCTATTTGCAATCCCTTGATTAAAATCTCCTTCGTCACCTGTTCTATAAAAAGATGATGTTAATGAGTATATATCTGTATCAACTTTATATTTACCAACTCCAATTATTTTATTTTCACCATAATTATTAATATATGCAGAACTACTTTTTCCAATATAACCCTCGTCAATTCGTTCTTGAGTTTGTCTTCTCAATGAGCTTATTGTACCTGCAATTACTATAATAACTTTATATCCTGCATCACTTGCTTTGTTTATTAAACCAACATAATTTGATGTCTTTCCAGATTGAACATGCCCTACAACCATTCCTCTTCTGTCCCATGAGCCTGATTCTTTTGGATTATAACACTTATCTAATATTTTATCAGTAAAGTCATCTAAATCATTAATAGGAAAAGAAGGATCTTTTTCGTGCATATACGATTTATATCTACTCCACAATTCCCAATTAATATCATCTTTTCTTGAATAGAGCCATGGTGTAATATCTCCATTCATTTCAGTAATCGAGCCTTTGCCAATACTGAAATCGGCTATTAATATTTCAAATAATTCCCTTTTGTCAACTGCTTGACCAATAGATGCCATTGTTGCCTCAACCCTGTCAATAATGTTCAAAATTAGTTCATCTGTAATTTCTTCATTTTGCTTTGCGTGTAACAAAAGTGTATGCGCTATTAATCTAGCCGAGTTTTTTATATCGTTCATATTAAATAGTCATTTATTAATGGAAATAGATTGAATGGAGTTGAATTCATTATTTGCTGTTTTGCTAAATTTTCTGGTATTCCTTGAATAATATAAATTTTATATAACTCGATTGCTAACTGGATTAAATCATCGCTCGGGGTTTCAGGAATGCTTTCCAACTCATGAAAAGAGGGATTTTCATTTTGATTGTATAAAATCAATTCTAACGGAATATTTTCTTCAATAAGCTTTAAAGCTTTTGAAAATAGCTTGTTTTCTTTTTCAGAATCAATTAATTGTTTTATAATCGGATGTTTCTTGTTTATTTTATACTTTTTTATACCTTCTCTGTTTGTTTCATCTTTCCATAAACTTTCGACATTTTGCCCAATGAATTCAGAAGACATTGTTTTCTGACCTCTCCAATTATATATTTTAGCAGATTTCATTACTGCTATTTTTGAAATCCTTGTTAATTCTTTTCTAATTTTAATAGGAGGTGTTGCGGTGGACTTTTTTATATCAAGATTCCAATCAAAATCATTTGCATTTGGAAAGTTTATTGCAATCCTGGCCAACTTTGAATACTCCCGCTTTTTTTCGATACCCAACCAGTCTCCTGAAACTAATAACCTATCTCCCCTGTAAACATAAAAACCTTGCTGCTGGTGCCAACCTAGAGGCCCACCTGATTTCTCATAAGCTTCAGTACTGATTTTGGACATATGGGGTAATATGAAATAGGTAACTTCTACATTGTTCCCTAGTATCTCTAATTGTCCCATTTCCGGTTTAGGATTGAGATTTAATAAGAAAGGATTCCATGCTTCAATCTCGTAAGTATTAGAAAAAAGTTTAATTTTTTTGCCTTCAATAAAACGGTGAAAAACCAGACTTAAATGTTCGTTAACTGTTGCCATTTCCTGATAAAAAGCATTTTTTACAGCTTCATTTTCTTCCTTGGCATCTCCAACAATTCTATCCAAAAGTTCCCAAATAATCAAAGTACCGCTTTTTATATCGTCAATTTTTTTCAGGTATGATTCATCTGATATATAATTTAAAAGTGTCCATTCCTCTATACTATTTATAAAATCTATATCCCAGCAGCGTTTGATTGTTGTAAAACCTTCTTTTTTTGTTACAACAGTAAGTCTTTTGCATTGAGAGAATGAAGCCGTTTTTAAACCCATCCCAAATCTGCCCAAATCTTTTTCGTCCCTTAAGTCTTCCGGGTCTTTACTTCCTGGAGTCATGGCAATAATTAGCTCAGACAGATCCATTCCATTTCCATTGTCTAGAATTGTAATAAAAGAATCTTTTCCTTTCCATTTGTACTCAATGGCTATTTCTGTGCTATCAGCAGATATACTATTGTCAATAATATCAGCGATTGCGGTTGATAAATTATAACCGAAACTTCGATACGAATTAACAATTGACTTTGGGTTTGGATTTGCTATCTCGGCCTTGTATTTATCCATTTTAAGTTTTTATGTCGTTAAGCTTTTTTTCACTAACACTCCAATTCACTTGCACAACTGAATATATATTTCTTGTTGGGTTTATACTTTCAGCAGGATTTTTAATTAAACGAATCTGCGGTTTATTTTCAATATTACTTACTATGGCTACATAATAGTTATCACCCTTTTTGCGTGCTGTTTCCCATTCTTTATTAGTAAACAATATTCCACCACTTACAGATGACATTCCTTTTACTTCAACATAATATTTGGTAGTCTTTCCGATTAATTTAAAATCATATCCGCAACCTTCATTGGTAACATTCTTTATTTCAACTTCTTCAGGAAATTCAATTTTTTTAGTAGTTAATTGCCAAACAAATTCATCTTCTGCTTTTTTTCCTGTAATACCTCTTGTCGTGTAGGCGCCAACTTTTCGTTTCTTTTTTTCGCTATCTGAAGGTAATACACTAGACAGGATTTGCATCTCAACATCGAAATTAGGATTGTGAGCATTATTTATTATATCCTGAATTAATCCCCTTAACGTAACTTCATCGAAGTTTTCGTACGCATCTACTGTTCGTATAATACTTAATGTCATTGGTCTTTTGTGCCAACCTAATCTATAAGGATGAACTACATCAAACTCATCACGTCTAAATTTTATATAATTAGGTTTAACATTTAATGCCTCGCCAATTTTATTCCACGCTTCTTTATCTGATTTAAATCCAAGGTTTTCAACTCCCTCTTTATCAAATCTTGATAAATAATATGCTACTATGTGAGCTAATTTGCGTTCTCTATCCATTTATTCTTTCTAATTCATGAGGTATATTTTGATTTTCAGGAAATTCAGGATTTAAAACATTATTCACTATTTCGGCAATTTGATATGCCAGATATGGTGGAACCGCATTGCCAACTTGATGGAATTGACTAGTACGTTCACCACAGAAATAGTAATTGTCCGGGAAAGTCTGAATTCTTGCTGCTTCTCTTACTGTCAGGCTTCGACATTGAGTAGGATCATAATGAATAAAGTAATGACCATCTTTTGAAATATGGCTAGTAACTGTGGTTGCCGGAATATTAGGTAATTGTACTCTAAATCTATCAGTGAATTTTCCTGATTCTACATTTTCATGATCAGGTAACAGATTATCTCCCGCTTTCTTATAATCTTCAAGGCGAGGAAAGTTTTGATTTAATTTAGTATATCGTGCAGCAAATAAATATCTTTTGAGATCTTCTAATAAATGCTTTCTTGAAACGTGCTGAAGAACACCTCCTAATTGATTATCATTATACCAGTTAAACAAAGGATGTGATTCGTGAATTCTGTTTTTTGAAGTGCTAAAAAAAGGTATACCTAGACTTGTAGGGAAGTTTTGTTTTGTTTTGTTTTTTTCTTCAGGAACTAGTTCATTTATCACTTTGTTAAACTCTATAATATGATTTTGCCAGTTTTGCTCGGAGTCTTCAATATTTTGATAAAATCGCTTCTTTTTTAATTTGCCATCTTTATCAGATACCATCTCACTATGGGTGAATGATCTTGTAATTCCGCTTCTAATTATTGGCAGATTACCAATAATTGATTCCAGAGTTACTTGGTTTTTCTTTTGAAGTATATTTATAGGACCATTTACATCTTCTCTAATTCCTAACAAAATAACACGATGTCTTTTTTGCGGGATACCGTAATCCTCTGATTTAATTATGTAATCTCTGGGTTCAAATATTGGATTTCCTTCTTGATCAAAGCCTCTCGGCTCGACAGTTAATGAATAAATTCGATACCTAACATTTTGATCATTATCAATAAAAGTTCCCTCTGACAGGCATGCATCAAGTGGATTTTTTAAGTCACTCAGGATTTTAGTAAAGACATTAGTTTTTTCTGTTTCAGCTGACAATATTCCTTTGACGTTTTCCATAACAAAAACCGAAGGATTATGCCTTGCAAGTATGCGTAAGTATTCCTTATAAAGTCCCACTCTTTTATCCGTTTCTTCGTTGAGTGTTAATTCCTGACGTCTGGCTCGGCCAACTAAGGAATAAGCCTGACAAGGCGGTCCTCCGATCAGCACCCAGTTTTGGTTTCCATTTAGAGCTCGCTCGATTCTTATATCGACTTCTTCGTCGCTTACTCCATTTAAATCCTTTTTATCTGGTTTTCCTAGTGTGCCACACCAAGCTTCTTCATCTGCCCGATTTGCTGCTTCGGGATGATTGTCATATAACTGAGTTATTGTAATTTCTCCTTTAACAAATTTGTAATAATCGTCAGGTAAATTTCCAATTGGGAATTGTCGATAAAAACTTCTGAGTTTAAGTGTTTTATGAGCATTTTCGTCTTTTTCTACAGATAAAGAAATCTCGAAAATTCGATTTCCGTCATCGTTCGTTAAAGATGAAAAGCCTTCTGCTAATCCTCCTGGGCCGGCGAATATGTCTATAATTGGTATTGGCATTAGGATAAAATAAGATTTAATTTTAAGGTAAAATGATCAGATTAAACAAATATAGGTTTATTAACTAATTACATCATTATGGAAAACCGTACAACCTTAAAAATTTTACTTAGGCAAGTGTATTAATAAATAAAAAATTATAACAGAGTATATATACGTGTTTTTACGTTAAGCAATAAAAATACTTTACTTATCCTTCTTCCCCCATTTAATTTTCATTTTCCCATCATCGTCCAGAGCAATTAAATGCAGAACAATTCCGCGGTCGCGAACGGCGTCGCGTTCGGCTTTGGTGGCGAGTTTGATGTCGTTTTTGGAGTTTCGGAGTGGGATGGTGAGGGCGAGATTAGTGCCTCGGCCAAAGGAATAAATACCTTCGGCATCGAGGTTTAAGACGCTGGAACTAATGGTGAAATTATTGACATCGATTTGTTCTCCGCGCAATTTTAGAGTACCGGATAAATCGCTAAACGTAATATTCTCGACATCACGGAACGGAAAAGCAAACTTGCCAATTTTTACGATAGGTTCGAAGTTGACCAAAGCGCCCTGATTGACATTGAAAGTCAGATTGCCGTGCATAGAATTGGTGATCAGCTCGCCATTGCTGTTGATAAAACCGGTAACATTGGCCTGACTGCTGAGTTTTCCTTTGATATTATTTGGACTAAAAGATTTGACTCCGAAGTTATTAAACGATCGTAAAAAACTGGCAATATCAACCCGGTTTACCTGTGCGTTAGAGCTAAAAGCAAAGTTTTTTCCGCTGGGTTGTACTTCGCTGTTAAACGTAATACTTCCGCCGGAAGTTTGCAGCGAACCGTTTTTAATCACCAATTTCGAATCGATCATTTGTACGGTTGCGGTTGTGTTGGTTGCGGTTAGTTTGTTGTAACTAATTTTATCGGCTTTGATGTCGATTACTACAGCACATTTGTCGATTGCGGTTCGTATTTGGTTCGAAATCGTAGTTCTTTTATGGGTTTTCGCCGTGGCTTTTGTTTTTTGCGAAGTGGCTAAAACGCCCAGAAATTGTTTCAGATCAATATATGGTGAATAGATTTTCCAGTTTACAATCATTTTTTCGGGCGCGTCGTAATAAAGGTTCAGGAAATTGTCGATTTTACCTTCGATTAAAATGGTGTTTTTAAGATGTTTGTATGTAATTTGTTTGATAAGTAATGCTTTCTCGGTAAAATCAAGGTGAATATTGGTTTTTACGGCATGAACATTTTTTGGAATATAATGAAATGACGCATCATCGACATCTATTTTGCCAATAAAACGTGGCTTTGTAATGTACAAATCGACGATATCAAACTGAAATTTCAGATTGGCTTTTGCGTGTCCGGCACTGAACTGAATCCATTTGTCGTTGCTGATTTGGTTGAGTCTTTCTACATCAAAATCAGAACTTACGTTTCCGGTTGCCAATGGTTTTTCGAGATTGTTAATCGCCAACTGCGGAATCGTAAGCGGAATATTCTCGTATTCGCCCACAAATCTGGTCAGAATAATAGCCGAATTGGCGTCGTTGTAACCGTCTGTTGGTTTAAAATTATTGGTAAAAATCCCTTTAAAGTTGCATTTTTTAATTAATCCGTCAGGAATACTCAATTCGTTGTCTTTTATAATGGCCTGAACGACAATTCTTGGATCTCCTTCGGCATTAAAATCGCCTTTTATATCGCAATTTACGTCAATGGGTTGACTCAGATTAAAGCGATTTAACTTAGAACTAATATTCCCGGACAATAAATTTGATGCATTTCGCCATAAAATCGAAGTCCCAATATTGATTCCGAAAAGGGCATTTCCTTTGGCAAGATTAAAAAATGCGGTAATATCAAAAGAATCTGTTCCTATTTTTAGACCTCGGGTTAAGACATCAATTCGTTCTTTTTCGGCAGAATACGCAACATTAAAAGTTCCTTTGAGTTCTTTTTCTTTGGCAAAACTGCCGTGTACGGTATTAAAAGCTAAACTCTTTATTTGCGTATCCAGAAATACATCGGTTTGCCAATTGTCGCCATCAAAATCTACTTTTGTTTTTAAACTGGCAACATCAAAATCAAACAATTTATGCCCAAGCCTATTGTCCAGAATAAAATGAACATCGTTGAGGTCGATTTGGTCAATGGTAGTTTCGCGATCTGATTTGTTTTCGGGCGATTTTTTCTTTTTGGGTTTAAAGATATCAGCGTTCGAATAGCCGTCTTCGGCTTTATAAACATAAATATCCGCGTCGTTAATGAGGATTTTATGAATGTTGATTTCGTTTTGCAGTAAACTCCAAACGTTTAATCGCGCTTCGATTTCGTTAGCTTTTAGTAAAGTATGTTTGTGCGTTGCCCATTGATTGTCTTTGAGTTCAACATCTTTTAAGGCCAGAGTAAAATTGGGAAAACCGGTTAAAAACTTATAATGAAAATCGCCAATATGAAATTTTCCGTTGATGTTTTCATTTATTTTGGTATTGATCTTGGCGATGATTTCGGTTTTATTTTGATTAAAATAAATTGACAATCCACCACAAGCAATCAATAACAATGCGATAAGTCCTAAAATGAAAAAGCCAAAACGCTTAGCATATTTCTTAAAACGAGCCGATTGAAAAAATGTTTTTATGTGCTGTAAGGTTTCTGCCATCGCGAATAATTTTCTGTATCATTAAAGATAAGGTAAAAAACCGACGTTATGTTAAAAAGATAACACAACAACAATGTGTAAGTTAAAACTTATGATTTATAAACATGGGAATGATATAATAAATGACAATGCATTTATAATTAAAACTAATTTAAGAATGGTGTTTGATTAGTATTTAATTTTTAAATTTGTACTCTAGTTTGAAACGAAACAATTCAGACAATAATTTTAAAAGATAAGAAATTATGGCATTAGCAATAACAGATGCTACTTTTGATGAAGTAGTTTTGAAATCAGATAAACCAGTAATGGTAGATTTTTGGGCAGCATGGTGCGGTCCTTGTAGAATGGTTGGTCCAATCATTGACCAAATCAGTGAAGAATATGCAGGTAAAGTAGTTGTTGGTAAAGTCGATGTAGATGCTAACCAGGAATTCGCTGCAAAATATGGTGTGCGTAACATACCTACCGTTTTGGTTTTTCATAACGGTGAAGTAGTAGGAAAACAAGTAGGAGTTGCTCCGAAACAAACCTACGCAGATAGTTTAGACGCTTTGTTGTAATCGTAAGATTATGATTTATATAAAAAAGGTTTGGCGAAAGTCAAGCCTTTTTTATTTGTTTTTTTTGCCACAGATTAACACAGATTCAAATGATTTTTTTGCCACTAATTACACTAATTATTTTTCTCACGCAGATTTTGCAGATCAAGCAGATAAAAGTGATTTAAATTAATCCGCAAAATCTGCGTGAGTATATAATATAAAGTAAAGCAAAGAATCATTTCAATCCTTTAATCTGTGGCTAACTTTTTAAGCAGCATCAAAATAAATAATTGGTGAAAATTAGTGCAATTCGTGGCAAACCTTAATTAGAGCAAACTTTAATCGTAAACGTAGTTCCTGAATCCGGTTTTGAGCTTACTTCGATTTTGCAGTTTATGGCTGTAGCCAAATCCCGAATGAGATGCAATCCCAAACCTGATTTGATGCCTATAACTTCTGAATCATCATATAAGGCTTTAAATTGTTCCTGACTTCCGCCTGGACCATTGTCCGAAATGGAGAGGTATTGAGCTTCGTTTTCATGCCAGGCTTTCCATATTATTTTTCCGTTTTCTGTTTTTTCTAATGCTTTTATGGCGTTTCCGGTAAGGTTTCTAATAATGGTTTTAAGGTAGTTCTCATCGGTATTTAAGATGATATTGTTTTGATCTTCAAATAATATCACGATGTTTTCTACACCCGAAAAATGATTTTGCATTTCTTCGAATACAGCAGCTACGGAAACTTCTTTAAAATGGGGCTTGAAATTTTCCATTTGGCCCTTGCTCCACAATAAAATATCCTCCATGGACGATAATAAATTCTCGGCTCCGGTTATCACTTTGGTTTGCATTCTTAACGCTGTGGCTTCATCAATGAGTTCCGGGCTTTCTTTTTGAAGATGAAGAAAGTGAATTAAATTCGAAACCGGACTTCGTAAATCGTGGTTTAAAATACTAAAGAAACGCGCTTTTATTTTATTGGCTTCATCCAGTTCCTGATTCAAAAGCTGTAATTTCTCATTGGTTTTTTTACGGTTCCGACTTTGTTTGAATAATAATATCAGGATGATTCCAACCAAAATTAATCCTGAAATTAAATAAACTCTTTGTTTTCGCGCATCAGCAATCTGAATGTTTTTTAGTTTGTTTTGTGTCGAAAGATTTTTGATTTCCTGCCCTTTGGTTTTATTTTGATAACGTGCTTCGGCATTAGCAATATTTTGTTTCGCCGATTCCTGCATCATTTCATCATTATGTTTGGTGTAGATTTCGTTGTAATAAAACGCCTCTTTCCAAAGCCCTAATGCGGCATAACTTTGCGATAGTTTTTTATTGATATTTACAAAAGATTCCTTGTCGTAAGTCAAAGCATTTTTTGAAGCATTTTTCAGGATTTCGATTGCTTTTTTATATTCTCCTTTTTCATATAAAACCCTTCCCATTACGGCATTTGCTTCCATAATAATATCCTGATCATTCGATTTTTTTCCCAATAAAATAGCTTTTTTAGCATAACTAAATGCGGTGTTGGTTTGGCCTTCATTGGCATAATATTCAGATACGCTTCGGTTAGCAAAACTTAGATTAAGAAATAAAGAATCTTTTTTGGAAGGATACGTATATATTAAGGTGTAATATTTTTGAATGCTATCCAGATTTTTTAAAGGAACAAAACATTGCAGGTAATAGTTGCAGGAAAAAGCACTGATATAAGGTGACGTTTTGATATAAGGCCGGGCATAATTTAAATATTCAATAGCCTTATTAAATTGTTTCATCTTGGTATAAGCAGCCGCAATCTGACTGTACGAAACACCAATTGTTTCATCATTGGCTATCGTTTTTTTGAGCTGTTTTTTGTAGTTAATGGCTTTTAGCTGATAATCAATAAAGGTTTCATATTGGGCATTATCGAGGTAATATTCGCCGAGACTTCCGTAGAGTACAGATTTTGTATACGTACTTTTTGTAGTGTCAAGAACTTGTTTGATGTAGGTTACTAATTCTTTTCTTTTGGATGTTTCATTCAGCGCATAATAAGCATAATTAAGGCGCATTAAAATAGAAGTTTCATTTTTAAGATGCCTCGCCTTTTGTGCATACTGTAAGGCAAGTTCATAATTTGCTAAAGCGTTTTTTGTCTGATTATTATTGAATTCGTATGCATTACCTTTTAAAAAATAAAATCTTGATTTGTAGGCCAGCTGATTTTTAGAAAGGTCAATTCCTTTTTGTGCAACGATTAAAAGTTTAGGATAATCTTCAGCATCTAAAACTTCATTGCTATACTTTAGCCAGGCTTTTAGTTTTTCATTTGGGTTTTGATAACTTGCCAAATTAGGTTCCTGCTGTGCAAAAACAGTTAGGTTGATGAAAAACAAAAACAAGAACCTCATTTTTTTCATGAGAACAGGTTTAGGTTTTCCTTATAACTTCTGCCAACCGGAATCGAAATGTTATTGTTTAGAATAATTTCGGTTGAATTTATCTTTTGAATAAACTGTTTCTGAACCGCAAAACTTCGATGAATCCTGATGAAAGACTGAAAGTGATCTTCTTTCAAAAGATTGCCGATGCTCGATAAAACGCAATGTCTTTTTTTATCGGTAATAATCAAAGTATAATCTTTTAAGGCCTCAAGATATAAAATTTCATGTAGTTTGACTTTTGTCTGTTCGTGACCTTCTTTTATATAAATCGTATCGCCGCCAATACTGGCTTCAAAAAGAGATGCTTTAAGTTTGATTTCCATAAACTCTTCGATACGACTTACGGTTTGTGCAAAGCGATCCAGTTTTAAAGGTTTTACAATAAAATCTAATGTTTCGATCTCAAAACTTTCTACGGCATGTTCAGGATGTGCGGTGATAAAAATACAAACGGGAATTTCTAAGGCCTTTTTTCTAAACTCAATTCCGTTTAAACCCGGCATATCAATATCCAAAAATAAAATGTCGACTTTTTCTTTTTCGATAAACAGAACAGCTTCTTCAGCCGATTCAAAAACACCCAGAATATCCAGAAGCGGAAATTTTTTGGCAAACGACAATACCGTCAATCTGTCTATTTCGTCATCGTCGATAATAATACAAGTGTATTTTTTAGCCATTTTATTCGGTTTTACGTCGTCTGTCTATTTAAAATGTTGTTTGTCTATTAGTGGTTTTTCGGCACATTTTAATCCTGCAAATTTGTCTTGTAATTGAGTCATCAGATAAAAAGAAACATTCTTTTATGATCATTTGATTATTGCAAAAATAATGTTATTGAATTAAATACGAATCATTTAGCCAAATTTAAAAACCAAAATTATCATGAAATTTTCAAAAACCATTTTTACCATTTTATTAGTTGCCATTGCTACCATTTCATGCAGCAGCGATGACGGGACCGACGGAGTAAACGGAGTTGACGGACAAGCAGGTCCGGCGGGAGCAGCAGGAACAGCAAATGTTATTTATAGTGCGTGGCTAACAGCTCCAACGGCAGTTGCAGAGATAATAGACGGAACTTCAGGAATGTCTACATCTATTAATGCACCACAACTATCAGAAGATATTCTGTCAAAAGGAACCATATTGGTTTATGTGTCTTTTGGCTCAGGTACATATGCACTGCCTTATACATCAACAGCCGGCGGATTTGTTAATACGATTACAGCTATTTCTACAGCAAAGAAAATTAAACTTTTCAGATTCAGACACGATCAGGCCGCAACAGTAAATCTTCCAACATCACTTAGCTGGCGCTATATTTTGATTCCCGGAGGTGTTGCTGCAACAACAGGAAAAGCAGTAAAAACAGATTACACTAAAATGAGTTACGAAGAAGTATGCGCACATTTTAATATTCAGCAATAATAATCCATCTATTCAATCCTATAAAATCACTAAAATTAATTATTATGAAAACTATAAAAACTCTTTTTACCATTTTATCAGTTGCATTATTAACCATTTCGTGCAGCAGCGATGACGATAAAGAAGAAGCTGTGAAATACAACGAAGAAAATCCTCTTGATGCTTATATGGCCGGTTCAGGATTTAGCCAGAAAGCAGTTGATGTCAAAAATTCAGGAATTTACGAGTACGGTTTTAGTTTTAAACCAACAGTAACGGGTAAAATAAATGCTCTCGTGGTAAAAATTCCAGATGTAAATGCTGCTTTAAGAATCACTTTATGGGATGCGGCTACCAAAACGGTTATAAAATCTGAAACGATAAATGTACCAACCGCAAATGTTACCGTAGAAAAAGCAATTACACCAATCGCTCTAACAAAAGACAAAGAGTATTTCTTTACCGTAAACAGCGACGATTGGATCAACAGAACAAAAACTGACGGATCTGCTGCAACGTATCCTATTACGGCAGGAAATATAGTAATTACGGGATATGCGTATATTTCAAGTACAGCTTCAGAAACTATTTTCCCAACCAATGCGCGTAATACATATTATGCCGGAGATATGACTTTTAAATTTCAGCAAACTCAATAATTTTATTTTTGGATAGTTAGAATTAGTATGTTTGGAAAAGGTCTGGCAATAGTCAGACCTTTTTTTAGAATTTAACGTAAATTTAATAACATTTTTTTAGATAATTAATCACTTTAAATATTTGAATATGAAAGCAATATGTTTATTAATCGTAATGTTGAGCACTACAACTGTTTTAGCTCAAAACAAAGAGGAAGCACTTAAAAAAATTATTGAGCAGCAGGAATTAGACTGGAACAAAAATGATATGAAATCTTTTTCTCAGGCCTTTAGTGATGACGCTGTCTTAATCAATTTTTTAGGAATGTACTGGAAAGGGAAACAAGAAATAATAACTCAGTTTTTTCATATTAACGAATGCTGTATTAAACCAACAGCAGTAAAATTGGACTGGATAGATGCTAAATTTTTATCAGAAAATGCGGCTTATGCACATATAAAAGAAACTTTGACTGCAAAAGAAGATTATGCTGTTCCGGGAGGAGTTGTTAAAAAAGGAACTGTAAACACTAAATTTATAACGGCAGTTTTCGAAAAACAGAATAGTAGCTGGAAAATTACTACTATGCAGGTAACTCAGGTAAATGCTCCGCCAAGATAATTTCGAAATAACCCGTTTAAAAAATTAGCGACTCCAGATAGCCATCGGGATAAATGATTACACAGATTAAAAAAATCATTTTAATCTGTGTAATCTGTGGCAATAAGAATTTTAATTCGTGCTAATTCGTAGCAAACTTTTTTTATTTTTACAGATCTAACATTCCTTTAAAAATGAAAATTTTCTACAGCCTTCTTTGTGTTCTCGCATTTACTGCAATTGGTTTTTCTCAATCGAAACAAAAAGAAAATATTCTTTTAGAAAACGGTGTTTCAGAACAATTGGCTATTTTTCGAAAAAAACAAGTTTCAGATGTTCGCTATGATTTGGCATTTGAAATTCCGGCTCAGAAAACCGAAGATATCAAATCAGATTTGAAACTACATTTGACTTTGTCAGATTTGAGTGAGCCCTTATATTTAGATTTTAAAGAGAAAATATCCAACATAAAATCAATTCAGGTAAACGAAAAAAGTATTGCCATTGTTCACGAAAAAGGTCATATTGTTATTGCTCCTGAAGTTTTAATTTTAGGAAAAAATACAATTGCGATTTTATTTACAGCTGGAAATTTATCACTAAACCGAAACGATGATTTTCTCTATACATTATTAGTTCCGGATCGTGCCAGTACATTATTTCCTTGTTTGGATCAGCCAAATATCAAAGCAACTTATAAACTGAATTTAACTGTGCCTAAAGACTGGACAGTTTTGGCTGGAGCCGATGTAAAAGAGAAAGTCGAAAAAGGAGATTTTACGAGTTATACTTTTGGAGAATCAGATAAAATGAGTACGTATTTGTTTTCGTTTGTGGCCGGAAAATTTAAATCAGTAACGAAGAAACCAGGAAACCGTGAAATGACAATGTTGTATCGCGAAAACAATCCGGAAAAATTCAGAGTAAGTGCTGACACTATTTTTAATTTACACCAACAATCGTTAGACTTTTTAGAAAAATATACAAACTATCCATTTCCGTTTAAAAAGCTGGATTTTGCTTCAATTCCTGTTTTTCAATATGGCGGAATGGAACATGTTGGGGCGATTCAGTACAGAGAATCGACTTTGTTTTTAGATAACAGTTCAACCGACAGCGAGAAATTAGATCGTGCAAAACTGATTGCACATGAAACCTCGCATATGTGGTTCGGCGATTTGGTCACTATGAAATGGTTCGACGATGTCTGGATGAAAGAGGTCTTTGCCAATTTTATGGCAGATAAAATCATGAATCCAATTTTCCCGAAAGTCAATCATAATTTACAATTTTTAACAGCACATTATCCTAACGCTTACGCGGAAGATCGTTCGTTGGGCACACATCCGATAAAACAGCATTTGGCTAATTTGAAAGATGCGGGTTCACTCTACGGAGCCATTATTTATAACAAAGCACCTATTATGATGCGACAGCTTGAAGCTTCGATGGGAAAAGAAGCTTTTCAGAAAGGAATCGAAAAATACATTAAAAAATACGCTAACGACAATGCCGACTGGAACAATCTGGTAGAAATTCTGGATGCCGAAACGCCGCTGGATATGCAAAAATGGAGTGAAGTTTGGGTAAATAAATCAGGAAGGGCCATTTTTACAGATAAAATAGAATACGATTCTCAAAACAAAATCAGGAAATTTGAAATAAGCCAGGAAGCCGAAGATAAATCAGGGAATATCTGGCCTCAGATTTTTGAGATTGGGCTGGTTTATCGCGATCAGGTAAAAGTGATCAGCGTCAATATTAAAGATCAAAACCTATCATTGAAAGAAGCAATAGGGCTTGAAAAACCGCTTAGTTTCATTTACAACTATAATGGTTTTGGTTATGGTGTTTTTCCGCTTGACGGAAATACTTTAGAATCTGTTTTGACTTTGAAAGATGAGGTAGCAAGAGCGTCAACATATATCAATATTTATGAAAATACCTTAACAGGAAATGTTGCTCCATCAAAAGCTTTTGATTGTTTTTTAAAAGGAATTCAGCAGGAAGAAAACGAATTGGTTCTAAAAACAATTACCAACCAGACAAGTAATGTGTTTTGGAAATTCCTGACAACAAAACAACAAAACAAAGCGCAGAAACAATTGGAGGATGTTTTGTACAAACGTTTACAAGCCAATTTACCAAGCAATATCAAAAAGACATTATTTAATTTATTCAGTTCGATTGCGTATTCAAATTCGGCGAAAGCCAAATTATATTCGTTATGGAATAAGGAAAAGGTAATTCAAAGCTTAAAATTAAATGAAGACGATTATACCAATATGGCAATGAATCTGGCGATATTTAAACATGCTAAAGCCAATGAGATTCTGAGTAAAGCAAGAACAGCAATCACAAACCCGGACAAACAAAAACGATTTGACTTTTTGCTCCCGTCTTTATCAAAAGACGAATTGGTTCGTGATGCTTTTGTAAAATCATTGAAAGATGATGAAAACAGAGAAAAAGAATCATGGGTTGCTGTAGGTTTGGCCAATATCAATCATCCGTTACGTCAGGAAAGTGCTCAAAAATATATTAAATTTTCATTAGATTTGATCGAAGAAATTCAGCGAACCGGAGATATTTTCTTTCCAAAAGACTGGTTGAATAATACAATTGGGAAATATTCTTCGAAATATGCTTTTGATGAAGTACAGCGATTCTTAAAAGAAAATCCTAATTTTAGTCCTATATTAAAAAGGAAATTGCTGCAGGCCACAGACGGTTTATACCGCGCACAAAATATTAAAAAAGAAACCGAATGAAAATCGAATCGGAAATAGAGAAAGTATCCAGTTTTCAGCATCTCGAAATGCTGGCAAATCAGGTTGTAGAAGGTTTTATATCCGGAATGCACAAGAGTCCGTTTCATGGGTTTTCGGCAGAATTTGCTGAACATAAAGTGTATAACGCAGGAGAAAGCACCAAACATATCGATTGGAAATTGTTTGCCAAAACAGATCGTTTGTATACCAAACGTTTTGAGGAAGAAACCAATTTGCGATGTCATCTTATTGTCGATAATTCGTCGTCGATGCATTATCCGGAACTAAAATCAGGTCAGCCTTTTTATGAAAAGAAGATTGGTTTTGCGGTTTTGGCTTCGGCAGTTTTAATGAATATTTTAAAGAAACAGCGCGATGCCGTGGGTTTAAGTGTTTTCTCAGACAGTTACGAATATTATGCTCCCGAAAAAGGAAGCGATCGCCATCATAGAATGCTGCTCAATAAACTAGAGCAATTATTAGAACAGCCAAAAGTCAAAAAAACTACCGATACAATCACGTATTTGCATCAAATTGCAGAAAAAATGCACCGTCGTTCGATGATCATCATATTTACAGACATGTTTCAGTCAGAAGATGATGAAAAGCTATTTAATGCCTTGCAACACCTTAAACACAATAAACATAAGGTAGTCTTGTTTCATGTTGTGGATGATAAAACAGAGCTTAAATTTGATTTTGACAATACGCCAAGAAAGTTTATCGACTTAGAATCAGGTGAAGAAGTATCTATTTTTGCCGATAATGTAAAAGCAGAATATGAAAAGAGGGCAGAGGAGTACTTTAAAAAACTCTCTTTGACTTGTGCAAAGAACCAAATTAAATACGTTCCGGTGAATGTAGGCGATAATTTTGAAAAAATATTGACCACATATTTAGTTGAAAAACAAAACTTTGGCTAATGATTTGAAAATATATTTAATTTTTTTTAGCAAAACGCTTGCAGAAATGAAATTCTGTACTATCTTTGCAACCGCAATAACGCAGAGGTTTGGTAGTTCAGTTGGTTAGAATACATGCCTGTCACGCATGGGGTCGCGGGTTCGAGTCCCGTCCAGACCGCAAT
>Ga0247813_10000972_pt1 | contig 22995 bp, 17 predicted proteins | sample UWRJL169409C1_FD_180719 | JGI IMG/M metagenome (GOLD analysis project Ga0247813, IMG submission 180719) | Plant litter microbial communities from Arlington Agricultural Research Station in Wisconsin, United States - UWRJ-L169-409C-1 | ecosystem: Environmental > Terrestrial > Plant litter >...
CAACACCCTCGGGCAGTTCGCGGCGTTGGACGAGACCGATGTGCGCAACCGCTTTGGCAGCCTCGGCGGGCGCCTGCACGTTCTCGCGCGCGGGCTCGACGGCAGGCCCGTCGCCCCGCGCACTCCCCCGAAGCAGCTTGAGCGTGTTGTCGACTTCGAGCCAGCGCTCGACCGCGTCGACCAGGTGACGTTCGGGGTGCTCGCGCTCTCCGAGAGCTTCATCGCGGGGCTCACGGCAGCCAAGCTCGTGTGCACTGCGATTCACGTCGAGATCGAGTCGGACACCGGGGGCTACTCGGGCAGGAGCTGGTTGCATCCACGGTCCTTCACTGCGACCGAGGTCGTCGACCGCGTGCGCTGGCAGCTGCAGGGGGCTGCCGAAGGGAGTGACCTCACGAGCGGCATCATCCGTGTGCGTGTCACTCCGGAGAGCGTCGATTCGATCGGCAACCACGAGCAGGGCTTGTGGGGTGCGGGGCCTGACGAGCGCATCCACAACGGACTTTCGCGCGTGCAGAGCATGCTCGGTCACGAGGGGGTGCTCACGGCGATGATCGGCGGCGGGCGCACCCTCGCCGACCGTCAGAACCTCGTCGCGTGGGGAGACAGGCCTGCGGATGCCACGGCCGCCGTCGCCCGCCAGCCCTGGCCGGGGCAATTGCCCGCACCCGCACCCGCGACGGTGTTCGCGACGCCGCATCCGGTGCACGTGCTCGGAGCGCGCGGAGAACCCGTCTCGGTCGACCCCCGCGGCCTCCTGAGCACACCTCCCGCGAGCTTCTCGCCCATGGGCTCCGGCGCCCGCATGCGCGCTGTCACGGCGTGGGCGGGGCCGTGGCCGCTCGACGAGCGGTGGTGGTCGCATGGGCGCGGTGCCGTTGTGGGAGGCAGTGCTGTTGTGGGAGCCAGTGCTGTTGTGGGAGCCAGTGCTGTCTTGGGAGGCAGTGCTGTCTTGGGGAAACGGCGCAGCGTGCACCGCTTCCAGGTGGTGGATGCCGACGGCATCGCCTGGCTCCTCGTGCTCGACGGCGACCACTGGGTCGCCGAGGCGAGGTACGACTAATGGGCTGGAGTAACCCGCCCATCCCGTGGTCAGAGCTGGAGCGCAAACTCGCGGGCCGCCCCGACAACCGCCCGGTCGGCGTCGACGGTGGCGACAGCCCGGCGTGGTCGCACAAGCGGCAGCCCTACGAGGCGCCCGCGCTCGAGGTTCCGACCGATGCTGTCCCTTACGCAGAACTGCACGCCCACTCCAACTTCAGCTTTCTCGACGGAGCGAGCCGCCCGGAGGACCTCATCGAGGAGGCGGGCAGGCTCGGCCTGCACGCGATCGCCCTCACCGATCACGACGGCCTCTACGGGGTGGCGCGGCTCGCCGAGGCCGCAGCCGCCCAGAAGGTGCTCGCCGAGCGCCACGTCGCCACGGTCTTCGGCGCTGAGCTCTCGATCGGCCTGAGCGCACCGCAGAACGGAGTGCCCGACCCGGAGGGCAGCCACCTCGTTGTGCTCGCGCGCCGCCAGGAGGGCTACCACCGGCTCGCCGGCGCCCTCACCACGGGCCAGCTCGAGGGCAAGGAGAAGGGTCGCCCGGTCTACGACCTCGAACAGCTCGCCGAGCAGTCGGGCGGTCACTGGCAGATTCTCACTGGATGCCGCAAGGGCAGCGTTCGGCAAGCACTCACCTCGGCGAGCAACCGCGCGGCTGGTGAGGCGGCAGCCGCACGCGAGCTCGACGAACTCGTCGGGTTGTTCGGCCGCGACAACCTGCTCGTGGAGCTCTTCGATCGCGGTGATCCGCTCGACAGCACCCACAACGACGTGCTCGCCGCGATCGCCGAGAGAAGAGGGGTTGCCACTGTCGCGACGGGCAACGCGCACTTCGCGACGCCCGAGCAGCACCGGCTCGCAACAGCGCTCGCGGCGGTGCGGGCGCGCAGGAGTCTCGATGAGCTCGACGGCTGGCTTCCGGCATCCGGCTCAGCCCATTTGCGCAGTGGCACGGAGATGGCGGCCCGCTTCGCGCGCTATCCGGGAGCGGTGGAGCGCACCGTCGACGTAGCCGACGACCTCGCCTTCGAGTTGCGGCGGGCCAAGCCGGGGCTGCCGAAGCAGGAGGTGCCGGCAGGGCACACGCCGATGAGCTGGTTGCGCGAACTCGTCTGGCAGGGGGTAACGAAGCGCAACCTCGACCTCACCGACGCCAACAGGGAGCGCATCGAGCGCGAGCTCGCCGTGATCGAGCAGAAGGATTTTCCCGGCTACTTTCTCATCGTGCACGACATCGTGCGGTTTGCCAGGGAGCAGGGCATCCTGTGCCAGGGGCGTGGCTCCGCTGCCAACTCTGCGGTCTGCTACCTGCTCATGATCACCGCCGTCGACCCGATCTTCTACAAGCTGCCGTTCGAGCGATTTCTCTCGAGCATGCGCGACGAGGAGCCCGACATCGACGTTGACTTCGACTCCGACCGCCGCGAGGAGGTCATCCAGTACGTCTACGAGAAGTACGGCCGCCTCAACGCCGCGCAGGTCGCGAATGTGATCAGTTACCGGCCGAAGAATGCTGTGAGGGACATGGCGAAAGCGCTCGGACACAGCCCTGGCCAGCAGGACGCCTGGTCCAAGCAGGTCGAACGCCACGGAGCCCTCCTTTCGAGTGAAGACCACGACATCCCGCCCGATGTCGTCGACCTCGCCCTCGAGGTCATGAAGTTCCCGCGGCATCTCGGCATCCACTCCGGCGGCATGGTGCTCACCGATCGGCCGGTCGGCGAGGTCGTGCCGATCGAGCACGGCCGCATGAAGAACCGCACGGTCGTGCAGTGGGATAAAGACGACTGCGCGTGGATGGGCCTCGTCAAGTTCGACCTCCTCGGCCTCGGCATGCTCTCCGCGCTCCAGCACTCCTTCGACATCGTGCGTGAGCACACCGGTGAGGAGTGGTCGCTCGACACCCTCCCGCGCGAGGAGGCCGGCGTCTACGACCAGTTGTGCCACGCGGACTCCATCGGTGTGTTCCAGGTCGAGAGCCGTGCACAGATGGGACTCCTGCCGAGGTTGCAGCCCCGGCGCTTCTACGACCTCGTCGTCGAGATCGCGCTCGTGCGCCCGGGCCCGATCCAGGGCGGCGCGGTGCATCCATTCGTTCGTCGCAAGCTCGGGCAAGAGCCCATCACCTACCTGCACCCCAAGCTCGTCGAGCCGCTCGAGCGCACCCTCGGCATCCCGGTGTTCCAGGAGCAGCTCATGCAAGTGGCCATGGCGGTCGGTGGATGCACCGGCGAAGACGCTGACCTGCTGCGTCGGGCCATGGGATCCAAACGTGGCGTTGAGCGCATCGAATCCCTGCGGGAGAAGCTCTACGCGGGCATGGCGACCAACGGGATCACGGGAGCCGTCGCCGACGAGATCTACGCCAAGATCCAGGCCTTCGCCAACTTCGGTTTCGCCGAGAGCCACTCGCTGAGCTTCGCGCTCCTCGTCTACGCGAGTGCGTGGATGCGCCTGCACTACCCCGCCGCCTTCCTAGCCGCGCTGCTGCGCGCCCAGCCGATGGGCTTCTACTCCCGGCAGTCCCTCGTCGCCGACGCTCGCCGCCACGGGGTCGAGGTGCTCACGCCCGACATCCTGAGGTCGGGCGTGCAGAGTGATCTTGCGCGGTGGAGCTATGGGGATCGCGCCAGCGATACCGCGACCCCAGCGCCGACTGAGCCTGCGAAGGAGGACGGGGACATCGGCCCCACCGGCATGCACTCCTGCACCCACCGCGAACAGCCCGAGGTGCCGGTGTTCGACCGCTCACTCCCCCGCACCGATGCAGCCCACCGGCGCGACGGCAACTTCGTCGTGCGGCTCGGACTCGCCGAGGTCAACGGCATCAGCGTCGAGCTGGCCGAGCGCATCGTCCACGCGCGCGACGAGGGCGGGGACTTCGCCAGCATGAACGACCTCGTGCGCCGCACAGGGCTCACGACAGCGCAACTCGAGGTGCTGGCTGCATCCGGCGCCTTCGACTCTCTCGGACTCGATCGTCGCGAGGCGCTGTGGAACGCGGGCAACGCCGCCCAGGACCGCGCGGAGTTTCTCCCCGACTCGATCGTCGCCGTGCAGCCGCCGCTGTTCTCGATGCCGTCAGAGCAGGAGCAACTCGTCTCCGACCTGTGGTCGACGGGGATCTCGCCCGCCGACCATCCGATGCGACACGTGCGGTCGGCGCTCACCCGCCGTGGTGTGCTCTCCGCGACCGATCTCGCGACGGCTGAGAGCGGGCGCCGCGTCGAGATCGGCGGGGTTGTCACCCACCGCCAGCGGCCGGCTACTGCGAGTGGCATCACTTTCATGAACCTCGAGGATGAGACGGGCCTCGTCAACGTCATCTGCTCGGTCGGCGTCTGGAACCGCTACCGCCGTATCGCGCGGGAGGCCCCCGCGATGATCATTCGCGGAGTGCTCGAGCGTTCCCCCGAGGGAGTCACCAACCTGCTCGCTGACCGGTTCGAATCACTCAATGTGGGCGCGCGCACCTTTTCGCGCGATTTCCACTGAAAATTCCTTAGGTACCAGTTTCGACACAAATCGCCTTTTCATGGAGTTAGTGCTATAGCCTTAGCAAGAACTGGTTGGGGTCACTTGGCCCTGCCCAGTAGGGTCTCGACAATCGAGACCAAGAAGAACGCTCCTGGAGGAGTTTTACATGGCAATTGGTACCGTTAAGTGGTTTAACGCAGAAAAAGGCTTCGGCTTCATCGCTCCCGAGGATGGTAGCCCGGACGTTTTCGCCCACTACTCAGCTATCGCAAGCGGTGGCTACCGGTCGCTCGATGAGAACCAGAAGGTTGAATTCGAGATCACCCAGGGACCCAAGGGTCCCCAGGCGGAGAACATCCGCGCCCTCTAAATTTATTTAGAGCCCAAGTCTTTATGGCTTAACAGAACGACCCCGGCAATGATTGCCGGGGTCGTTTTGCATGTGCGGACGGATTAAATGCTGATCTTTCGTTCGCGGCGGGAGAACCGTGCTTGCGGCGGGAGTTGTTTCTCCCGCCGCCGAACCTCAACTACCGCCGGAAGCTGCGGGTACTCCCGCCGCACGGCAAAAGCCACCTGGCGCACCCAATTCGGCAAGCTCAATCCGCGGCAGGCGGGATCAGGCGTGCATCCGCTTGCGCAGCAGGTCGATGCGAGCCTGCAGTTGTGACACGGTGGCCTGGGCCACCGCTGGTCCCCCGCACTCTCGACGCAGTTCGGCGTGAACGAGACCATGCGGCTCACCGGTGAGCTTCGCGCGCATCCCGACGAGGCTGTTGAGCAGCGTGCGCTGTTCCTTGAGCGTGCGGTACAGCGCCGGCGGTGTGCGTTCGGCTTCTGGCAACGCGCGCTCGCGCTCGGCCGAACGACGGGACTGCCGCGCCTGGCGCTGCTGCAGGAGCTCGCGCACCTGGTCGGGCTCGAGGATTCCGGGGATGCCGATGAAATCGAGCTCCTCGTCGCTGCCGATCTCCGCAGCGAAGCCGAACTCACCGCCGTCGTAGAGCACCTTGTCGAAGTTGGCGTCGGACTCGATGGCTTTCCACTCGAACTCCTCCATGAGGCCGTCGGAGGCCGACTCACCCTTCTCTTCGGCGGCGAGGAGCGCGTCATCGAGCAACTGCGGCTCCGTGTCGCGGTCGAGTGCGTGGTCGCGCTCGAGCTCGAGCGTGCGGGCGAGGTTCATGAGGGCCGGCACGCTCGGAACGAAGATGGATGCCACCTCTCCCCTCCGCCTCGTGCGCACGAAGCGCCCGACAGCCTGCGCGAAGTAGAGGGGGGTGGACGCCGACGTCGCGTACACGCCGACGGCGAGGCGCGGCACATCCACTCCCTCGGAGACCATGCGCACGGCAACGAGCCAGCGAGAGTCGCTCTGGGAGAAGGTTTCGATGCGCTCGCTCGACGCCTTCTCGTCGGAGAGCACGAGGGTGGGCTCCTCGCCCGTGATGCCCTTGAGCACCGCAGCGTAGGCGCGGGCAGCGTCCTGGTCGGTCGCGATGACCAGTCCGCCGGCGTCGGGGACCGAGTGTCGCACCTCTGAGAGGCGCACGTCGGCCGCTTTCAGTACGCTCGGGATCCACTCGCCGCCGGGATCGAGGGCGGTGCGCCACGCCTGCGCCGTAACATCCTTGGTGTCGCCTTCACCGAGCCGTGCCTCCATCTCGTCGCCCATACGGGTACGCCAGCGCATCTTGCCCGCGTAGGCGAGGAAGATGATGGGGCGCACGACACCGTCGGCGAGGGCGCGGCCATAGCCGTAGGAATAGTCGGTGAGTGAGGTGCGGATGCCCTTGGCGTCGGGCGCGTAGGTGACGAACGGGATCGGTGAGGAGTCGCTGCGAAACGGGGTGCCGGTGAGCGAGAGCCGCCGGGTCGCGTTCTCGAACGACTCGCGGATGGCATCACCCCAGCTGAGCGCGTCGCCACCGTGGTGCACCTCGTCGAGGATGACAAGGGTTCGCGCAGACTCGGTGATCTCCTTGTGGAGGGATGCCCGTACGGCGACCTGCGCGTAGGTGACGGCGATCCCGTGGAACCTGCGACCACCGAAGGCCCCTCCATTGCGGTATCCGGGGTCGAGCCGGATGCCCACGCGGTGCGCGGCATCCGCCCACTGGCGCTTGAGGTGCTCGGTCGGTGCGACGACGGTGATGCGGTCGACCACGCGTCGCGCGATGAGCTCGGTCGCTAGTCGGAGGGCGAAGGTCGTCTTGCCAGCCCCCGGTGTCGCCGCTGCGAGAAAATCGCGTGGCTCGCTCGCGAAGTAGGCGTCGAGTGCCTCGGCCTGCCAGGCGCGGAGCTTACTGGCCGTACCGCGGGCGGCGCGCTCGGGGTAGGAGGGTGAGAGGTGCTCCGCCGCGAAGGTTCCGACTGTGGGCCCGGGAAGACCGGGACCGGGCAGGGAAGGTGTGCTCACTTGAAAAGACTGTACCCGCTCGGTCGGCGCGGAGTTGGTCACGGGCGCAACGTTCGAGGGTCGCGCATCGGGCTCTCCCCCGACCTCGTGCTCTCGCGGCCACGGTGTTTACCGATGAGAGCGGCGGGTGTGACGCTCCCGCGCCCGAACCGGGCGGTGACCGAGTCCATGACGTCTTCGGCTTCGCGCCACGACTCGTCGGCGTCCCAGAGTCCCAGTTGGGCGCTGCCCGGGTCGACGAGCTGCTCTGCGCGCACACCGACGAGACGGATCGGCTCGAGGCGACCGAGGCCCGCGTAGATCTCAGCGGCCTCCTCGTAGATGCGGCGGCCGAGATCGGTCGGCTCCTGCAGCGTGCGCGAACGGGAAATGAGGGAGAAGTCGGCGAAGCGGAGTTTGAGTACGACCGTGCGTCCGACCAGGTTCGCCGAGCGCAACCGCGCCGCAACCATGCCGGAGAGCCGGAGGAGTTCACGACGGATGATGACCGGGTCAGTGACATCCACTTCGAATGTCAGCTCGTGGCCGACGCTCTTCTCTTCTGCGCGCGTCTGCACCGACCGCGGATCGATGCCCCACGAGAGGTCGTGCAGCTTCGCCGCACCTGCCTTGCCGATAACGCTCTCGAGAGACTCGACCGGGGCGTTCGCGAGATCGCCGATCGTGCGCAGCCCACGTCGAGTGAGCAGCTCTTCGGTCTTGCCGCCCACGCCCCACAGGGCGCCGATGGGCAGTGGATGCAGAAACCCGAGCGTGTCGTCTGCGGGTATCACGAGCATCCCGTCGGGTTTCGCGCGGCTCGATGCGAGTTTCGCGACGAACTTCGTGGAGGCGGCGCCCACGCTGCACACCAGCCCGGTCTCGGCGTACACGCGCTCGCGAATGAGGGTGGCCACGGCGACGGGGCCGCCGAGCAGCTTGCCCGCACCCTTGACGTCAAGAAAGGCCTCGTCAATTCCCAGGCGCTCGACGAGGGGCGTTACGTCATCGAAGATGCCCATGACCTGTCGCGAGTAGTGCTGGTACCGCTCGAAGTGCGGCTCGAGGATGACCGCCTGCGGGCACCGTCTCTTGGCGAGAGCAAGGGGCATCGCGGAGTTGACGCCGAACTTGCGCGCTTCGTAGGTCGCTGCGGTGACGACGGATCGCGCTGAGTCGTGGGCGACGATCACGGGCTTTCCGCGGAGGTCGGGACGCTCGAGCAGCTCAACCGATGCGAAGAACGCATCCATATCGACGTGCAGGATCGTCGCCGAGGCGTCGTCGATGCCGTCGGCCGTGACCTGACGGCCGCTGCCGTCCTGCTTGCTCATTGCTCCATGATCGCACTCGCGTGCGACACCGCCTTAAACGCCACGAACCCCGGCCCTCCATAGGAGAGCCGAGGTTCGAGAACGTGTGTGGTGCTACGCGCGAGCGCCGCGACGCGTGATGGCGCCGTAGATGACGAGCACGATGAGTGCGCCGACGATTGCGACGACCCACGAACCGATGTCAAAGAATCCCTGGTAGTCGAAGTCGAACAGGAGTCCGCCCAACCAACCACCGAGCAGTGCGCCGATGACTCCAAGAATCAGAGTTGCAATCCAGCCACCGCCCTGGCGTCCAGGCAGGATCGCCTTAGCAATAGCGCCCGCAATGAGACCAAGAATGATGAATGACAACCAACCCATAATGACGACCTCCCAGTCGATCATGTTTCGACCCCGGGTCTCGGGATCGCTATCCAGCTAAGCCTGACCCCCAGACAGGTGTCAAGTCGTCTGGGTGTTATCTGAACCTTGTCTGGGAATCGTGGCGCGACACGCTGCGCAATTTGTGGTCAGAGTGCGGCATTGTTAAGGGATGACTGCGCAGCACCCATGGACGAGGTACGTGGCGATCGGTGACTCGTTCACCGAGGGCATCGGAGATCCGGAGCCGGACAGTCCGGGCGGTAACCGCGGCTGGGCAGACCGGGTCGCCGAAGTTCTCGCGGCCGGTGCCCCTGGCTTCGCTTATGCGAACCTCGCCATTCGCGGCCGACTGCTTCAGCAGATCATTGATGAGCAGATCGATGCTGCGCTCGGGCTCAAGCCCGACCTGATCACGATCTCCGCGGGCGGCAACGACATCATCCGCCCCGGCACGGATCCCGATGAGATCGCCGTACGCTTCGACGCCGCCATAGCGCGGTTGCGATCGGATGGAGCGACTGTCGTCATGTTCAACGGACCCGACATCGGCATGACTCCGGTGTTGAACAGGTCACGCGGCAAGGTCGCCATCTACAACGAGAACCTGCGGACTATCGCACAACGCCATGACGCCATCGTCGCTGACATGTGGCCGATGAGCGAGCTACGTGACCCGCGCATGTGGGCTCCCGACCGATTGCACTTCTCCCCCATCGGCCACCACACCATCGCACGGATGGTGCTTGCGACTCTCAACGTGGACAACGAGCTCGAGCCCTACGCGCCGGAGCCCCTGCCGAGCGTCTCGTGGCGCCAGGCGCGCTCGAGCGACATCGTGTGGGCCCGAGAGCACCTCATGCCCTGGGTGCTGCGTCGCATCCGCCACCAGTCTTCGGGTGACAACGTGACGGCAAAGCGGCCGAACTGGCCTGAGGGTTAAACGCAGAGAGGACGCGGAGAGCGTGGTGCTCTCCGCGTCCTCCCTCGCAGGCTCACTCGGGGCGTCAGCGCCCAATCGCTGGCGCGATTGTCCTAGCGCTAACGCCCGTACCGCATCGCCGCAGGGCAGTCGAAGGGATCGCCACCCGCGGCAAGACCCACGCGGTTGAGGTAGGCGATGACGATTCCGTACGACTCGGTGAGTCGCGCTTCCGTGTAGAGGATGTCCTTCGCCTCGCAGTACTCCTTGACGATCTCCCGCGCCCGCTTGAGGCTGGGTCGCGGCATGCTCGGGAACAGGTGGTGCTCGATCTGGTAGTTGAGGCCACCCATGAAGATGTTCATGTACCAGCCGCCCTTGATGTTGCGGCTCGTGAGCACCTGGCGACGCAGGAAGTCGACCTTCGAGTCACGCGGGAGCAACGGCATGCCCTTGTGGTTGGGTGCGAACGACGCGCCCATGTAGAGACCGAAGATCGCGAGCTGGATACCGACGAAAGCGAAGGCCATTCCCAGGTCGAGGATGAGGAAGACGGCGGTGAGGTATCCGACGTTGCGCACGAGGAGCAGAACGATCTCGGCTGCGCGGTTGTCGACCTTCTTGCCGGGAGAGAACACAGTCTTGAAAGCATGGATGTGGAGGTTGATTCCCTCGAGCAGGAGCGCGGGGAAGAACAGCCAGCCCTGGCGCTTGGTCAGGAAGACCTGGAAGCCCTTGACCTCGGCCGCGTGCTCTTTCTGGAAGATGATGAAGTCGGGCTCGATGTCGGGATCCTTCGACACCGTGTTGGGGTTCGCGTGGTGGCGCGAGTGCTTGGTCATCCACCACGAGTAGCTGATTCCGACGAAGAGGTCAGCGAGCACACGGCCGGCGAGGTCGTTGGCCTTGCCCGACTCGAAGACCTGGCGGTGCGAGGCCTCGTGGGCGAGGAACGCGTACTGGGTGAAGAGAACTCCCATGACGCCGGCGAGGATGAGGGTGTACCAGGTGTCCTGCAAGAGGATGACGCCGACCCATGCCCCGGCCATGGCCAGGGTGATGACGGCGAACGTCGCGATGTAAAAACCGCGGCGGCGACGGAGCAGCCCAGCTTCGCGGATCGTCGCCATGAGAGCTGTGAACTCCGACACGGGGTTTCCCAGGCCGCGCGGCCCGGTCTTGACGATGCGGGATGCGGGTGCGGCAGAAACTGAGCTCACGAGACCTCGATCTAGGGTGACTTCCCAGTCGCAGGTACGAGCGATTGCTCAGGATGTTCCCGAGTCTAGGGTGCAACTCTGGGAAAAGTGTGGACGTTCACGAGAGCGTTACACAGCGAGTCAGAAAAGTTCATCCGGGTTGGTGAGGCGCCACCACGGTCCGGGGTCGTCGATGGTCGAAACCAGGCGCAGCGGCACGGTGATGGTGCGGCCTCCGACGGAGAAGTCGAGCTCGCCGACATCCGCCCCCTTTGTCTGTACGGAGATCTTGTCGGTGCTCACGAGAGCTGTCACGGGAGTCTGTGCCCAGATCAAAGTGGAGCTCGTCTCGGTCGCGACGACGTCAGAGCTGTCGCCCCACGCTGTCTGGTAGGAGGCGACGATCTGGCCCTCAGTAGCCAGGGTCACCTCGTGAAAGGACGACTTGACCGTCTTGAGCAGGGCGCGGATGCGCTCGTTGAGCATGGGATGGGTGTCGCCTCCGAGCATCACGCCGACGATCGTGACGGTCTGGGTTCCCACGGTGTAGTCGGCGGCGAAGAGGAGGCACGCGCCCGCGTCATCCGTCGTACCGGTCTTGATTCCGCGGATGCCGGCAACCCCGAGCAGTTCGTTGGTGTTCTCGATGACACCGATCTGGTCGACTGTCTCCTTCTTGGTGTCGACGATGTCAGCGACGATCGGGTTGCCGAGCGCGATCTTGCCGAGTTCGACGAGGTCGACGGACGTGCTGCGGTTGCCCGGGGAGAAACCCGTCGAGTCGGCGAGACTCGTGTCGTTGAGGCCGTTGTCGACGAGCCAGTCCCGCGCGATCGGCAGGTAGGCCTTCTCGGAGCCGAAAGCCCAGTTGACGAGCGTCTCCGCGTAGTTGTTGGCGGACTTCACGAGAATCAGGTCCATGAGGTCGCGCTCGGAGAGACTGATGCCGGTGCGCACGGGTGCGACACTGCCATTCTGGGCCACCTGCTTGTTCCACAGGGCGGCGTCAGCCTGGGTGATCGGAATCTCAGGGCCATCCTCGCCGGTCTTGAGCGGCTTGGCGTCGAGCACGACGAGAACCGTGATGACCTTGGTGATCGAGGCGATCGCCACCGGTTTGGTCTTGCCGCTTACCGCGAGGGTGCCGTCGAATCCGATGGCACCAACAGCCGTCGATCCGAAGGTGGGAAAGGACAGCTCAACGGGTTCCTGCGCGGGAACCGAGTACTCGGCGACACTCGCGGCAACCGGGGTGAGCGGTGCGAGCAGGGTCATCGGCAGGTAGAAGCCTGCTCCGATGAGCACGGCGAGCCCGCCGAAAACTGTCACTCGACGGCGGCGGATGATCTGTCGACGCGAGAGGGGCACCCGTCGATGCTACCTAAGCGCGACCGCCGTCCACGCTACGCACGACGGGGTGTTCGCTCTCCGGAACGAGCACCTCGGTGTCGCGGTTGAGCGACTCCCCGCGGAAGAACGGCTTCGATCCGGCGAAGAAGAACCAGACGATCATGAGCACAGCGCCGAAGGCGAGCGACCCGACCCCGACGACGAACACTCCCCCGACGCCGAACAGCACCGTGTAGCCGTAATCCGGGTCGAGCATGTCGACGACAGAGAACACGAAAGCAGCGGTGAGCATGAGCGCCCCGAGCAGCGGGAACACGAGCTTGAACACGACGTTATAGACGCTCGCAAATAATTCCCTGCGGAAGAACCAGATGCACGCGTAGCCAGTGATCGCGTAGTAGAAGGCGATCGCGAGGCCGAGCGAGAGGATCGAGTCGGAGAGAAAGTCTTCGCTGATGATCGTGAGTAGAACGTAGAAGAACACCGACACCGCGCCCATCACGATCGTCGAGAACGCGGGCGTCTTCCAGCGTGGATGCACCATGCCGAACCGCTTGGGCAGTGCCTTGTACGCGGCCATCGCAAGCGTTCCACGCGCTGTCGGCAGGATCGTGGTCTGCGTGGACGACACGGCCGACACCATGACCGCGACAACGAGGAGCCACGCGAATGGTCCGAACAGAACGTCCTTGAGGGCGAAGAAGACATCTTCAGCGTTGTCTTCGTTGCCGAGACCGAGGCCGCTCTCCCCCAGTCCCGCGTATGCCATGGCGGCGACGGTCACACCGACGTAGGTGACGAGGAGGATGAGGGTCGACAGGATGGCGGCGCGACCCGGCGTCTTTTGGGGATCCTTGGTTTCCTCGTTGAGGGCGAGGCAGGTGTCCCAGCCCCAGTAGATGAACAGCGCGAGCAGGATCGCCTCAACGAAGCCCGAGCTGGATTCGAAGGCGAACGGATTGAACCAGCTGAGCTCAGGAAGCGTCGCTCCTTCGGGAGCAGTGCCGTTCGTCACGGCAACGATCGCCGCGACGACGAAGATCGTGAGGGCGAGGTACTGAATGCCGAGCAGGAGGTTCTGCAGCTTCTCACCGATCTCCGTGCCGCGCACGCTGATCGCGGTCATGACGATGATGAAGACGACGCCCGTGACCGTGACAACCGTGGTGTTGGCGGCGAGCTCGGGGTTGATGAGCAGCCAGAAGTACTTTCCGCCGATCTGCGCGAGGTTAGCGAGAACGATGATTCCTGCGATGGCCACTCCCCAGCCGCCCATCCAACCGACCCAGGGGCCGAAAGCCTTGGTGGCCCAGGTGAATGTTGTTCCGCAATCGGGCACCGCGCGGTTCAGCTCCCGGTAGGCGAAGGCGATGAAGAACATTGGGATGAAGGCGAGGATGAACGCGATGGGTGCTTGTGCGCCGACCGCGAGCACGACGTACCCGAGTGTTGCTGCGAGTGAGTAGACGGGCGCCGTGGAGGCGAGCCCGATAACCGTGGAACCCACGAGTCCGAGGGTGCCCGTCGCGAGACCCTTTCCTTCTGAAACGCTCATCATTGACCTCCAGGTTCGGGTATCCGCGAGCCTACAACTTAGGCTCGGAGCATGACAGGAGTTGCCTTCGAACCTTCGGTGATGGAGGCCTTTCCCACTCGCGCGAACTGGGATGGGTCTGCGGCCGAGACTGTCGCGCGAATGATCGAGCGCTGGGATCTCACTGCCGGCGAGGCGTTCGTCGGCGGCTACTCTGCGTCCGTTCTCGCCGTGACGCTGGCTGATGGCACTCCTGCGGTACTCAAAGTGGGGTTTCCGCACGTTGAGGGCATCCTCGAGCCCGTGGCACTCGCGGCATTCGGTGAGCTTGCGCCCCGCGTCATCCGGCAGGACGAGTGGACGTGGTCGCTCCTGCTCGAGCGGGTGACTCCCGGCGGGCCACTCAGCACCGCCGGGCTGCCGGTAGAGGAGGCGCTCGGCGTCGGCTGCGACATCCATCGCCGTTTGACAGCGATCACCCCGCCCGACGGACTGCCGACGCTCGCCGCGGCCATGGGCGAGTACTCGCGCACCGCACGCGCGAGATTCGCGGCACAACTCCCAGAACTCGAGCGACTGGATGCCGCGGGCCTCGTCTCCCTCGCGCTCGACGAGCTAGACGAGCTCGCGGCCGACCCGAGCGAGCCAGTGCTGCTGCACGGTGACTTCAATCCCGGCAACCTTCTGCGTGGTGAGACCGGATGGCGCGTGATCGACCCCAAACCTCTCGTCGGCGATGCAGCGGCGGACCTGTGGCCGCTCGTGCAGCAACTCGGTGCGAGCACGCCGCTCGTTGATCGGCTATTCGAGACCGGGCGCCTCACCGGACATGACCCGGTGCGGATCGCTCGCTGGGGTTTCGCGCGCATCGGGCTTAACGCATCGTGGTACCTCGATGACGGCTCGACGGATCTCGCCGAGACGTCGATTGCCGAGTTGCGTGACTGGCAGGACGCTCAGCGCACCCTGAGCGCATAGAGGGCGACGGCACTCGCACTCGCGACGTTGAGCGAGTCGACGCCGTGCAGCATCGGGATGGTGACGATCGTGTCGGCGTGGTCGAGGGCTGCGCGGCTGAGCCCGTCGCCCTCTGAGCCCATGAGGATCGCGATCTTCTCGGGCGGGTTCACCTCGAAGACGTCGAGGGAAATCGCGGTGTCGGCGAGGGCGAGGGCGGCGATGTGAAACCCCGCGTCGTGCAGTAACTGCTGCGCCTCGGGCCATTCGGGCAGGCGCGTCCACGGAACCTGGAGTACCGTGCCCATGCTCACGCGCACGCTCCGGCGGTAGAGCGGGTCGGCGCAGCGCGGCGTGATGAGCACGGCGTCCGCCCCGAGTCCCGCGACAGACCGGAAGATCGCGCCGACGTTGGTGTGGTCGACGATGTCCTCGAGAATGACGACGCGACGTGCATCCTTGAGCAGGTCTTCAACGCTCTGCAGAGCGGGCCGGTGCATGGAGGCAAGTGCGCCCCTGTGCATCTCGAACCCGGTGAGGGCCTCGAGAGATGCGGTTGAGCCGACGAACACCGGTACGTCGTAGTCGCCGAGGAGTCGTTCCATCTCGGGCAGCCACTGCTCGAGGATGAGCGCGGAGCGCGGCACGTGACCGGCGGCGAGGGCGCGCTCGATGACCTTCGTGGACTCGGCGATGTAGAGCCCGCCCGCGGGTTCGCTCACCCGGCGGAGCGCGACGTCGGTGAGCGATCGGAAGTCCTCGAGGCCTTCTCGGTCGAGATCGTCGATGGTCTCGACGTACATGGGGCCCCAATTCAGCATTCGGAAACATTTCGGAAAGATTCGCTGTTTAGTCTAGGTACGAGGTGAAAGGGGAACGGATGTCGATTCCGATGGCGCCGAGCGCAGCCCTTTCCGCACTCGATTCCGCCGTTGAGTTGCTCGCCGGTCGTGAGATCGCCGTTTTGACCGGCGCGGGCCTCTCTACGGACTCGGGAATTCCCGACTACCGCGGTGAGGGCGCTCCCGTGCGCAACCCGATGACCTTCGCGCAGTACCTCTCCGACACTGACTATCGCAAGCGCTATTGGGCGGGTAGCCACCTCGGTTGGAAACGCTTCGCGAGCGCGGGCCCCAACGCGGGGCACTCTGCCCTCGCCGCTCTGGAGAGCGCGGGGATCACCAACGGCGTCATCACCCAGAACGTCGACGGACTCCACCTGCGGGCCGGCTCCCAGCGCGTCGTCGACCTCCACGGATCGATGGACCGGGTCAAGTGCCTCACCTGCGGCCAGTTCTACGCCCGCGCGGACATCGCGGCTCGCCTCACGGCTGCCAACCCCTGGCTCGCGCACGATGACGAGATTCCGCTCAACCCCGACGGCGACGTGCAGATCGAGTCGTATGACGATTTCGTGATCCCCGAGTGCTCGGTCTGCGGCGGCGTGCTCAAGCCCGATGTTGTCTTCTTCGGTGAGTTCGTTCCCGTGGAGCGCTTTGCCGAGGCTGCTGCTCTAGTGCAGCGTGCCGAGGCACTCGTGATCGCCGGATCATCGCTTGCCGTCAACTCGGGAATCCGCCTGCTCGACAAGGCGACGCGTCGCAAGCTCCCGGTCGTGATCATCAACCGTGGCCTCACCAAGGGTGACTCGCGCGCAGCGGTTAAGATCGAGGCAGGAACGTCGGAGACCCTCGCGACCCTCGTGGAGCGACTCGTCCCGTAGCGCGTTCCTCCGACAGCGAGGACCTCCATGACCCTGATCTATCTCGTGCGCCACGGTGAGACCGACTGGAACCTCGCCAAGCGCATCCAGGGCAGCACGGACATCCCGCTCAACGACACCGGTCGCGCGCAGGCTATGACCACCGGGCAACTCCTCGCCCGCCGATCGTGGGACGCGATTTACTCGAGCCCCCTCTCGCGTGCCCGCGAGACCGCCGAGATCATCGCCCGCGAGACCGGGCTCGACTCCCCCGTGCTCGTCGACGCCCTCGTGGAGCGCCAGTACGGTGACGCTGAGGGTCTCGACTACCGCACAATCGAGGAGCGGTACCCCGATGGCGCACCCGTTCCGGGTCGCGAGGAGCGGGAGGATGTGGCGGCGCGCGTGCTCCCCGCCATCATGTCGATCGCCGACGAGCACCCCGGTGAGAGCATCATCATCGTGAGCCACGGCGGGGTCATCCGCACGATCCTGCAGACTGTCGCGGCCGAGACCGATCACGGCACCATCCGAAACGGTTCTGTGCACAGCTTCAGCCATCTGGATGGCACGCTCGAGCTGGTCACCTTCGACGACCCGATCGAAATCGAGTCGCTCGATTGCGCGACCGAGGACATCACCGAGCAGAACGCACTCGAGCGCAGGTAGCGCGAGTAGCTGCTCGCGTCACCCGCACCCTGCGCATCTAGCTGATTGTCTTGGCCGTACTCACGTTGGTGATCGTCGCGTAGTCGGCCAGAGTGCCCGTCACGCGCACCGTGATCTTCTTCTTCTTGTCGGATGCGACGAGCAGGTAGGTCGAGTTGGTCGCATCAGCGATCGGGGTCGAGCCGCGGTACCACTGGTAGGTGAGTGCAGTCCCCACCGTCCAGGTGCCGGCGGTCGCGGTGAGGGTCTTGCCGACCTTGGTTGTACCGCTGATCTTGGGAACGGCCGTCGACAGGACCTTCGCCGTCTCCACGGTTACCGTTTTGGTCGGGTAGCCGGTGAGCTTTCCCGTCACGACCAGACTGATGCGAGATCCAGCATCGGATTTGGTCAACGTGTACGTCGACTTCTTGCCGATCTTGGTTTCCCCGCGGTACCAGGCGTAGCTGAGTGAGGTGCCCTTGGTCCATGCGCCCTTGACCGCGGCGAGTGTGCCCCCGACCTTCTGTGCACCCTTGATGGCGGTGCGATTCGCGAATAGGGCGTTGCACTCCACACTCGGCTGCACGACCAACTTGGCCACGGTCGTCGTCTTCTTGAGGACTATTTGCTTGGCTGTCTCGAGCGTTCCACCGCCGTAGTACGACACCGGGCAGTAGTCGGGGTCGTCAGGCAGCACGCGGAGCTTGTAGGTGCCCGCTGCAATCGGCCCCCATTGGTATCGCGAACCCGATACTCCCAGCGTCCTGTCGCTGCCGGCCACTACCCACTCGGAGCCCACCTTCTTCAGGAGTTCGACCGTCGCGCCGAGGTCGTAGTAATACGAGCCCGACGGGGTGGTCTCTTCCCACGGCCAGTCCCAGTCCAGGTAGCCGGAGATGATCGCTGCACGTGCAACCGCTTTCGATCCCACCTTGTAGGTGGTCCCCGCGTTTCGTGTCGCTTTGCCCAGGGAGATGGTGGATTGCGAGCTGAACAGCGTGACGTACGACTTCGAGTACGTGACGGATTCCGCGTTGAGAGCGAGAGTGCGGAGGCCCGCAGGCACGGCGAGAGCGAAACTCTCAGCGCCCGGCTTGGACGACGTGGACCGAACGTAGGATTGCGCGAAAGTCTCCTGACCATCGACGACCAACGCTACGCGGCCTTCGGTGAAGCCTCCCTTTGGTGCCCCGGCCTGTGTGAGGGTTCCCGAGACCACTGCGGGCCTCGGAACACTGAAGTCGGCAGTCTCAAGGTTGCCCGCGCTGGCGGCGAGAGCTGTTTCAGGATCTTCCGCAGACGCGAGGGTGATGGAACCGTCGCTGAGCTGCGGCACGAAGGCCTTCGCTGCGCGAGCGTCATCGCCGTATGGCGAGACTCGAAGGTGGTACGCGCCCGGCTCCAGGCCATTGAGCACGTAGGTTGCGATGTTTGCTTCTTGGTCATAGCTGAGGATCTCGGCGTACGCGCTGTCATCTTCGACCGCTGCAACCTCGGCTACGTAGAACAGGTAGTCGCTGTCGTTTCCTGCCCAGGGATCGTACCCGGGCGGCAGAGCGATGCTTCCGCTGAATCCAGCCGCTTCGCGCATGTCGAGCACGATGTCGTTTGTGCCGACGGGGATACCTACGACCGAATCCCAGTCGGTCGAGCCGCCAGGGGTGCCGTCCCAGACGACGGGGAGGTATCCCGTGGCGATCGGAAGCTCATCAGGGTTGCCCGAGACTCCTGGATAGGTCAGGTTGACGCTACCGCGTTGGCCATAGTCCGTAGCAAGGAAGGGAACGGTTCCCGTCGAAGGGTCGTAGTCGCCGTACCAGTCGATCCAGTCGTGGCGCACACCCTCTGATCCGCCGGCCCACTGCAGTGCACCGAACCTCTTGTCAGGGTCGAGTCCGGTAGCGAACTGCAGAACACCGCGCACAAACGGAGTGGCGACAATGTCAAACTCAACGTCCAGCGTGCCTGCCGGTACTGTGCGGGATTGGCCGATGAAGCCGCCGTCTGCTGCGGGATTCTCGGTGAGCCGTGGTCCCCAGTAGTTGAGCACGTAGGTCGTTCCGGCCCTGAGTCCGCTGATTTCGAACTGCACATCGCCCGTGATCGGATCGTATTCCCCGATCTCCCCGTCGAAGTTGTCGTCGCGGTCCTCGTCGTATGCGTCGATCTCGCCGAAGTTCCTGTCCGGATCAAGCCCCGTCCCGAAGTGCAGCGTTCCTGCTATTGCAGGTTCGGCCGCGAATGCAGGGGTCGGTGCGACGAGAGTGGAAAAGCCGAGCGCTGCGGTGAGCAGGAGCACGATTGCGCGCCGCGGGCGGAGCGCAGCATCGGAAGAGTTCGGTCGCACGGTGAGGCTCCGTTTCAACGTCGGGTCTGGTGCACGAGGCGCAGCCAACGTGGCTGACGACTACATAGTGGCGTCGAACAGATTCACGGTCAATCGTCCCCAATCGGGGGTGACGATCCCTTCAGTTCAGTGGGTTGACGACCCGCCCAGTTCCCAGAAAGTCCACGATGAGCTCGGCCGCGATCTCGGCCTTCTCATAGTGGATGAGGTGGCCGACGCCCTCGATGACGTGCAGTGTCGCGTCATCCATCTGGGCCTGAAGCGCATGCAGCGCCGAGACGGGCGTGATGAGGTCGAGTTCTGCGCCGATGAGCAGGGTCGGCACCGCAATGCGCGAGCCCATGCTGCTGACGTCCATCGAGGTGGACGCCTCGAACGATTCGACCACGGTGGCGCGGTCGTAGAACTTGCTGAAGTAGCGGTGGTGCTCTTCGTGGATCCAGCGGCGCAGGTTCTTATCGGGCGTCTTGGCCAGCGCCGAGCTCATGACCTGCACAGTGATCGGGTTGGCGAGTAGCCAGGTTCCGAAGCTGCCCAGGTGGTTGGCCACGTGGTAGAAGTCGAGCGTGCGGCGCGCGAAGAAGCCAAAAGGGCCGGAGTCGTAGGGCGCTGCGATCGGGTTCACGAGGATGAGCTTGGGGGCGGTCATGATCCCCTCGGCGAACGCATACGCGGTCACGATCGACCCGAAGGAGTGCCCGAGGATCACGGGCGGTGCATCCAGCGACAGGGCCTCGACGAACGCGGCGAACCAGGCGGCGTAGCCCGGAATGTCGTGCTTGACCTCGGTGAGCGGAGTCGACTCTCCGAACCCGGGAAGGTCCGGCCCGATGATCCGCACGTCGCGCAGCTGGGCGATCACCGGCTCGAGACCGTGGTGCTCGCCCCGGTAGCCGTGGCAGATGACGACGGTCGTGGCCGCGTCATCCGGGCCGTAGGTCCAGTACTTTGTCTCGCTGCCGAGCACCGAAATCGATCCCACATTCTGGGAAAGTTCGGAGAGAAGGGCAGCGAATGGCGATTCAGTGGGCATCGCCGACCAGTCTAGGCAATTGACTGTAGACAAGCGCTTACACACGACCCGTAGACTCGAAACTGCGCCCTCTCGGGCAGCGCACCGCACCCGCCCGAAAGGACCCCAGTGACCTTCACCGCACCTATCCAACTCCCCGGATTGGCCCTCGACCCCCAGTGGTATCGACGCGCGGTTTTCTACGAGGTCATGGTGCGGTCGTTCGTTGACAGCAATGGCGATGGATCAGGCGACCTCGCCGGCCTCGTCGGCAAACTCGATTACCTGCAGTGGTTGGGTATCGACGCATTGTGGCTCCCGCCGTTTTTCCAGTCCCCTCTTCGGGATGGTGGCTACGACGTCTCCGACTTCCGTTCGATCCTGCCCGAGTTCGGAACCCTCGACGAGTTCCGCGACCTCGTGACCAAGGCGCACGAGCGCAACATGCGCATCGTCATGGACTACCCGCTCAACCACACCTCTGACGCGCACGACTGGTTCCAGCAGTCACGCAGCGACCCCGAGGGTCCCTACGGCGACTACTACGTGTGGAGCGACACCGACGAGAAGTACGAGAACATCCGCGTCATCTTCGTCGACACGGAGGACTCCAACTGGACGTTCGACACCGAGCGTCGCCAGTTCTTCTTCCACCGCTTCTTCTCACACCAGCCCGACCTCAACTTCGAGAACCCTGCCGTGCAGCAGGAGGTCTTCGACATCGTTCGCTTCTGGTTCGACATGGGTGTCGACGGACTTCGCCTCGATGCCATCCCGTACCTCTTCGAGTCGGAGGACGGCAACGGTGAGGGCGAGCCGAAGACCCACGAATTCATCCGTCGCCTGCGAGCAATGGTCGACGAGGAGTACCCCGGTCGCGTGCTGATCGCCGAGGCCAACCAGTGGCCCGCCGAAGTCGCCCAGTTCTACGGCACCGATGAGGAGCCGGAATGCCACATGGCATTCGACTTCCCGACCATGCCGCGCATCTTCTACTCACTGCGTTCTCAGCAGGCGGGCGAGCTCGTTCGCGTGCTGAGCGAGCACACCCACATTCCCGAGGGCGCCGGTTGGGGACTCTTCCTGCGCAACCACGACGAGCTCACCCTCGAGATGGTCAACGAGGAATACCGCCAGGCGATGTACGGCTGGTACGCCTACGACCCGCGCATGCGTGCCAACATCGGTATCCGCCGCCGCCTCGCTCCCCTGCTCGACAACTCCCGCGCTGAGCACGAGCTCGCGCACGCGCTGCTGTTCTCCCTGCAGGGTTCGCCGTTCCTCTATTACGGCGATGAAATCGGCATGGGAGACAACATCTGGCTTCCCGACCGCGACTCCTCGCGCACGCCCATGCAGTGGACTCCCGACCGCAACGCGGGCTTCTCCACCGCAGACCCGGGCAAGCTCTACCTTCCGGTCGTGCAGTCGCTCGTGTACAACTACCAGCACATCAACGTCGAGTCGCAGCTTGCGCAGTCCCGGTCGCTCCTGCACTGGATCCGCAACGTGATTCACGTGCGCAAGGGGCACCCGACCTTCGCGCTCGGAAACCTCACGGTGCTCCCGACGAACCACGAATCGGTGCTCGCCTTCGTGCGCGAGTACGAGGGGTCCGGCACTCAGTTCGGCGACATGCCCGAGCGCGTTCTTTGCGTCTTCAGCTTCGCCCACAACCCGGTATCGGTCACGATCGATGCATCCAAGTTCGCGGGTGAAGCACTCTACGACCTCTTCGGCGGCGGGCAGTTCCCGAGTGTCGGCGAGGATGGCTCGATCACCCTCACCCTCGGAACGCAGTCGTTCTACTGGCTCCACGTGGGTGAAGCGCACTTTGCCGGTGGTCGCGTTTAGAGTAAGCGCATGAGTAATCCGTGGTTTGAACTTCTTGGCGTGTTTGACCTCGAGACCACGGGAATCGATGTGGAGACCAGCCGCATCGTGTCCGCCCACGTCGGAGTGATCGATGGCTCCGGCGTGGTCGTCGAACAGCGCGCCTGGCTCGCCGACCCCGGCGTCGAGATCCCGATCGGTGCGAGCAACGTGCACGGCATCACGACCGAGCGCGCTCGAGCCGAGGGTCGCCCCGCCGCCGAGGTCGTCGCCGAGATTCTCGAGTCGCTGCGTGACCTGTTCGCCCGTGGCATCCCGGTCACGATCTACAACGCACCCTACGACCTGTCACTGCTGCACCGTGAAGCTGTGCGTTACGGCCTCTCGCCGTTGTCGGAGCCCACGCCGGTCATCGACCCGCTCGTGCTCGACAAGTGCGTCGACCGCTACCGCAAAGGCAAGCGCACACTCGAGGCCGCAGCGGAGTTCTACGGTGTTGCACTCACTGAGGCGCACGATGCGGGAGCGGATGCCGTGGCCGCCGGCCGAGTCGCCCAGGCACTCGCGCGCCGCTACCCCGAGCAGCTCGACATCGACGTCGCTGAGCTCCACGGGCTCCAGGTCGGGTGGTGCGCCGACCAGTCGGCGAGCTTCCAGGACTACATGCGCCGCACGAAAGACCCGTCTTTCGTCGCCAATGGCCTGTGGCCGGTTCGCTAGAGACCAGCGAGTCGCGCGACAACAATTTCGACGCGATCCGCCTTGTCGCGGCCCTCACTGTCATCGTCGGCCACGCGTGGCCGCTCACGGGGATGCCGCATCCGCCTCGCGTTGCGGGCATCGCGATCTACGATCTCGCCGTGCTGGTGTTC
>Ga0247813_10000973_pt1 | contig 22993 bp, 31 predicted proteins | sample UWRJL169409C1_FD_180719 | JGI IMG/M metagenome (GOLD analysis project Ga0247813, IMG submission 180719) | Plant litter microbial communities from Arlington Agricultural Research Station in Wisconsin, United States - UWRJ-L169-409C-1 | ecosystem: Environmental > Terrestrial > Plant litter >...
CAGATGATTATTCAAGGCACAGTTCGCATTCACCAATGATCGAGTCCACCGAGAAATACAGGAGGGAACTGCGGAGGCTAGAGAGCGGCCCGACCACGTATGAGCGCCCCAGCGGCATAGGAACGGTAAATTTTATTGCACGTTGCCCGATCGGTTCGCCCGAAGTTTTAGACAAAGTTAAGTCCGTTCTGAAGGCCGTGGACGATGTGGTAATCAATGACGGTTGGCTAAGTGATGAGGGCTGGAAGACGAAATTGCCGGAGTGGTTTGTTGCTGCCTGTGGCCCCGCAGAAACGCGCGAGGAAGCTGAAGAATCGCTTGCGCTGTGGAGAGCGCTTCCTCCGGACGAACAGGATCGCGTGCGCCGAGAAGAAAATTGGTCTGTAGAAGATTGGATCTACTGTCTTCAACCAGAAAACCGCTATTGGTTTTGGTGGGATGCAAAATCTTTGGATGACTTAGACCACATTATTGTGGCAGTTGAGACGGATGATTGGCCCTTCCCGTGGGATGAAATGCGGTGGCTGTTTTTAGCCGCCGGAGCCTCTTCATTGGATTCGGAAGGTGAGGTGAACTCCACAGGCCAGCCATGAATGAACAAGTGAATTCTACAGTCCAACCAAAGCACGCTTGAGCCAAAGATGACTCTTGACGGAACGCCTCTGGATCGAAACGGGGGGAACAGCATCAATGGCTTGGCTTGCTCAGCAACTTCAGCTTGGTGGAGCCGCCAGCGTTCGCGGCTACCTCCATCAATTTAAACGTAAGCGTGTTCCCGAGTGCCTCCTTGACGGGGCGATGAGGAAGGTTGGTCGGATAGTAGTCATCACTACGAAGACCGATCAGTCATAGTGGTGACCAAGTTAGTTCACCAACGTGATGACTGCTCCGAACCGACTCTATGACCGAGGTTGCCAGAGCGAAGTAAGCAGCGGGTCGAAGTCGTCTTGGCTCGTCATGGGAGGAAGGTGGGATGGCAAGTCACGCAGGTCGGCGAGCGATTCGACTCCGTGGCGCAGGCACGAGAGAATCACCGAGTATAGGATGCCGGAGCGGACGTCATGTTTGACATGCGACTGTGCGGGATTTCTTGAGTGGCAAAGATCACACCAAAAATGCCTCCCGCTATCATTCCGACTCCGCAGAGGCAGAAAAACATTCCTCCGAGGACATCGACCCGGCGTTGATGCGGAGTGGCGGACGCATTTTTGAATCCCTTCCATCCTTTGTAGAAAGTGCCAATGGCCACACAAATGCCGCCGATGATGAAGCCCACGCCATATGTCAGAGTATAGTAGTCCATAATTCGTTATTGTTGAGAAGCCGCCTTTTCCACTTCCGCGATCCATGCGGGTAGCGTTTCTGACACCCACTTGTAGTTTTCTTTGTCTATCTTCTTCTGTTCTTTATCCTTAGCTCTATTTTCATCATAGGTTTTTCGTTGGGCGCGAGATGCACTGATCGCGATAATAGGAGGGGGCGGAATGGGTCGTTCGGACTCGGCCTTCCAATACTTTATATCATCTGAGAGTTTCTTGCGCATCAACTGACAGGTATTGAACGCGGTGGCAGGGGTCATGATTTTGACGAAACCAGCATATTTTTCATTTAGCTGCTTACTGGCGTCACCGGCTGTGGTAAGGGCAGGGTATCGGCCGATGATGAGGATGATGTCTTTATCGCTAACGGTGGTTTTTTCAACGAAAGCAAGGTCGGTGGCTGATAGCTTGGATTTCGTAACGGTGACGGTAGCTCCCGAGGCATCTAGCCGAAGAACAACCGAATTTTCCGAACTGCTGACGAGAGACGCTTCGATGGTGCGGCCGTCGGTAGACGTCCAAGTGCGGGCGTAAGCGCACGTAGAAAGCGTAAAGGCGATGGGTAGGAATAAGGATTTTAAGAGCATGCTAGTTACCGGAGAGAAGGTTGATGATGACGGCTCCCGCAGCTGTGGCGGAGTGGAACTGCGGGACGGCTCAACACCCAGAGGGGCGATGAGCTTAGTCTTTTGACTTGGAGACTCCGATCTCAAGGAACGCACACGCCAGTCCGACGATGCCGAGAAGTCCGGTGATCTTCTGCCAGAGATAGATGGTGTTTATGGTTTTTCTTAATCCACCTTTGTTCAAAAATTCATCGGTGAAGCCCGTGCCGTAGTCGGCTACGAGATTACGACCATGGATGGTCAGGAATCCGGCGATGATGAGGAGGGCGATGGAAAATAGAATGAGCTGTGTGCGGGTCATAGTGGGTTAATTTCCGGTGAGCATATCCATGATGACGACCCCGGCTGCGGTAGCTGCGACCTTGATGGCAGCCTGATACCCGCTGTTCACGGTTTCGCTGGTGGGAGTCCAGACGGACGGCCCGTTGTCCGAGCTGGCCAGCTGGCTTTGATTGGCCTTGCGAGAACGTCCTAGGTCTTCCCGGGCAATGTTTCTTGTCTCCACGACCTTTTCGTAAACGAATGTGTTCGTTTCGACGTTTTGGCCGACAATGATGCGAGCGACGCATCCTGAGCCGTCGGGTTTCCGCCATATAAGGAGCTGTGAAAAGTAGAGAATTTTACCCTCAAGCATGGCTTCCTCTACGAAGTAGCTGAGGGCCTTCCCCTCGAATTTGTAGGCCTCAAGAATAGCCTGCATGTTCGGTTGGTAGGTCTTGGTGAGCTCCTCGATGATTTGTTTCTGATGGGATGCGACCCAGGCGACGGCTTCCGCTTGGCGCTTCTCGGCCGCAGCCTCCGCTTTGATGCGTTCATTTTCCGTCTTCAGACGTGCCAGTTCCTGAGCGTGGGCTGCTTGAGCGGTTTCCAGTTTCTGCTTCTCGGCGAGTTGAGTTCCGATCCATGCACGCATTTCCGGCGTCGGTTCATTGGATGCACAGCCGGTGAGAATAAGGACAACTAGCACTGATATCGCAGGAAATTTCATCGGGGTTATTCGGAGGATGTGCCTCAAATCAAGTTGTCTGAAATCCCGGACATAGAGGCTCCCGGAAGGTGCTACGGTCAAGTCTGGAATTTCAGACAATGCCATCCTTCAAAAACATCGTTGGGCCTCAGGTGAGTCGCCTTCGGAATGAAAAGGGATGGTCGCAGGCTCAACTAGCGGCAAAGTGCCAAATTGCAGGATGGGAAGTCTCGCGTTCGATCATCGCTGCCATCGAAGGGCGTGCTAGATGGGTGGGTGACTTTGAACTAGTCATGCTTTCACATGTGTTAAAGGTCGCACCGTCTGACATGCTGCCATCGAAGGTGGATAGATCTATGTTTCCTGCTGAGTGACCCCCTCCCGCCCACTAAAACCGACCGGTTTTGTGGTATAACGTAATGAGGGAAGTGTTAGCCACGAAGGCAGCTCCGTCCCCTCGATAACCTAGGCGCAACGCTTGCCCGCTTCCTTTCCGGAGCGGGCTTTTTTGCGTCCCCAGAAAGGACCACAACATGGCCGTCTTCATAGAAGCCAATTATTCCAAGAAAGTGGGGCTGCCCCACTTTTCGTCTCATCAGTATTCCGTGACGCTGCGCACGGAGATTTCAGATCTCAGTTCGTTGGAGAAAACCAATGCCGAGCTTTACGGAAAGCTTCAGGCGGCGGTGGACACGCAAATCGTAAACGTCGGCGTGCTGCCGGACGGTGCGGACGGAAAAACGCCAGTTCCTCCGTCCCGTTCTCAGCAACCGGCGCAACGTTCAGCACCGCCCGCAACACAATCCACGGCCTCCGTCTGGCGGTGTTCAGACAAGCAACGTGACCTCATCCTGAAGATGATCACCGAGCATTCACTGGTCACGGTGAGCATCGATGCTCTGGCGATGCAGAGGTTCGGCGTGGGATTGCAGCAGCTCAACAAAGTGCAGGCCTCGGGCCTCATCGGGGAACTGATGGAAACCTACGGGAAGTCCTCGACCAATGGCCGACACTCTTCTTACGCAGGGAGGGGCGGCCGATGATTGCGATTCCTCAGCCCCCGCCCACGCCCGTGGTGGAGCAGGGGAGTGATCCGCTCGAATACGTCTCGGTCTCCCGGCTCAAATCGTTCCTCACCTGTCGTCTTAAGTTTTACTTCGAGAAGGTGATGGCGATTAAACGGCCCATGAGCCCGAGCCTGCACTTCGGAAAAGCCGTTCACGCCGCGTTGCAGCATTACAACTTGGCGCGGTGGAGAAACGAAGATGCGTCTGAACCGTCCGTCCTGAAGGCGTTCAACACCGCATTCGCCACTCCCGAAAACGGAGAGGCGGTGCGTTGGGACGATGCTGAGCAGCCGGCGGAACTCGTCACGAAAGGTGAAGCGCTTTTGAAGGCCTACCTCGCCAGCAACGTTCACCCGCTCACGGATAAACCCGTGGGCGTGGAGGTGAGGATGCAGGCGGAGTTGCCTGAACTGGCGCTGCCGCTCCTCGGGGTGATTGATCTGGTGAAGAGTAATTATTCCACGTGCGACTACAAGACGGTGGCGAGCACGCCGGATCTTCAGTTGGAGGCATGGCAACACGAACTCCAGTTGACGGCGTATTCGCTCCTCATCGAAGACGCCACCGGACAACTGCCGCCTGAAAACGAATTGGTGTTCCTCGTGAAAACCAAAACGCCGAAGGTGATTTCGCATCGGATAAAAGCGCCCACGCAAATCCAGCGTGATCGTTTCGCCCGGCTCGTGGACACCTACGCCTCGGGTGTGGAGCACGGGCATTACTACCCCTCACCGGGGCAGCACTGTGCATGGTGTTCGTTTCGGAACGAGTGTCAGAAGTGGACGGGAGGTGCGTCTTGAAAAGTGGCATCATCGTCTTGGCTGTTGTGGTCTGCGTTCTCATCGGGCTCTCCGGCTGTAACGAGCCTACCCAATCCGTGCAGGTGGATGCTCCGCAACTTGCCTTCTCACTTCGGTGGGTGGGTGTGTGCGCGGTGCTGTGTTCCACTATCGGTGGCGTTTGCCTCGTGCTCAGTAGCCGCAACCGGAGGAAATAAAATGCCGATACTACTTCGTTTGGTCGTGGTGGGCGTCTTGGCCTACCTCGCCGGAAGCACCATCACGCCTCTTCTCTGGGCGCCCATCTTGGCGCAGCAGTCCAAGCAAATCCTCAGTCCGTTTGCCGTGCTCTCATCGGCCATCTTCATCTTTGCCGCTGTTCTGGCGGTGAGGGAATGGAGGCGGAAATGAACAACATCAGCTATGCCCTGTGTGAAACAGTGGCGGACTTGATGGCCTTCTTCGTGGAACAGCCCAACCTTCCCAACGACAGTCGGGAAACCATCAGGCTCACCATCGAATGGGCTGAAGAGTTCGAGGCACATAACGCCGGGGAGGCTTGGGCCAACCGTGAATACCTAGAGGACATCCAGGCTTTCTTTGAAGAGAAATACCGCGCGTGGCTGGAAGCAGCTCCGTCGCGTTCCGTCAGAATCGTTCAGTAAAACCAACTACCTATCAGACGAAAGGCCGTGTTCCCCACTTGGGGACGCGGCCTTCGTCGTTTCTACATCATGAAATGTAATCTTGTTCTGCATTGTGGCGCGAACGCCGTGGAGCGTTCCGTCGTTTCCAAAGTAAAAACTCCGTCCCGCACGGCCACTTGGACGCCCATCCCGCACATGCGGTTTGTGGAGCAGGTGGAGCGTTCGTTGTTTCAGTCACGCCTGGAGATCGTGAGCCAGGCCCATGCCCTCAGTCACGACGGCGACCGTTATTTCGGTCTCATCCAAGTGACGAATAACGCGAGGGCGGGGGATTATGCCTGGGTGCTGGGTTTGCGTAACAGCCATGACAAAACCTTTCCTGCCGGGCTGGTTGCCGGCGCCCAGGTGTTTGTCTGCGACAACCTGAGCTTCAACGGTGAGGTGAAGTTGTCCCGTAAGCACACGCGTTTTATCAACCGCGATCTGCCGTTCCTCACGCAGCAGGCCATCGGCCAACTGCAAGAAAAGTGGCATCATCAGGAACAACGCATCGAAAGCTACCGGGGGCACAGGATTGATGACCGTGACGCCCATGACCTCATGGTGCGGGCGGTGGACGTCGGAGTGTGCCCGGTGACGGTGTTGCCCAAGGTGGTTCAGGAATGGCGCACGCCGACGCACGAGGTGTTCCGGGATCGGACGGTGTGGTCGCTGTTCAATGGCTTCACGGAGGCATTGAAGGGCAACTTGCCGATGCTGCCGGGGCGCACGCAGGCGTTGCACGGGCTCATGGACGGTTTCGTGGGCTTGGCAGGGAAGAATTGAAAATCAAAGGCTCCTCCTTAGGGGCCTTTTTTTAGCTGTGAGCCACTTGGCGGACGGTACGGACGGATGTTCTCAACTCTATCTCTAGTTTTAGAGACTGCGGGGCTCCCGGACAGCACGGACGGACGTTTGCAATTCTATCTCTAGTTTTAGAAGTAAGCGTCCCCCTTCCTTCTGTTTCTCTAAAATTTCCTCCTAAGAGTTAAGAGTAACCGTCCGTACCGTCCGGGAATTAAGATCCTAGTATTTCAAGACTTCTGGGTGGACTTTTAACGGGGTGAAATAATGGATGATTCAAGTCGCTGGTTAAAGTCTCTCACACCGCTCTTTGGCTAGCTTGAGGAGAGGAAGTGACAGGGCGAAGCTGTTTTATGAAGACTTCATGATAGCCATGTCATCCAGCGGATTGCTTGCCTCGTTTATCACGGGATGGAGATAGCCGGCTGTGGTTTCAATGTTGGAATGTCCCATTAGAATCCGGAGCGAATCGATTCTTTCTCTCGAATGTGTCGCATAAGCGTGACGCAGGCAGTGAGGCGAAATCGTCCCGTATAACCCGATTTGTTCCGATGCCTTTTTGACGGCTCGCTGGATGGAATCGACTAGGATGTGATACCGCACTTGGATGTTCTCCCTTGGGTGCGTGCAATGATTTTTGGCCGGAAAAGCCCAGAACCATTGCCAGGCAAATGGTGCCGAGGGGTATTTTACCGCCAAACTAAAGGGCAGTGGCACTCCTACCGCAGGCGCATTTCTTCGATCCCATGCCCATATTGCCTTCGCGTGTTCCAGTTGTTTTTTTAGCGGCTCTACGCAGGAATTCGGAATAGGCACACGCCGATCTTTTCCTCCTTTGGCGCCCCTGATGATCAATTGTCCCGTCGGACCTTCATCCCAGAGAATGTCTTTGATTCTTAGTTCCAGAGGTTCTGACACACGCAGTCCGCAGCCATAGAGCAAATCTACGATTAGGCGGACCGGCGTATGGTGAGTGTCTTCCAGTGCTCTCCTCAGTTGACGTACTTGATCTTTTGACGGCGAAACACGCTCGTGAACAGGCTTCTTTGCTCGGAATGCTTCCACTTGCTTAAGGGGTGATCCAAGAACCTCTTTATAGAGAAACAAAATCGCGGAAAATGCCTGATTTTGAGTGCTTGCAGCAATTCCCCGATTCTTAGCCAAATATGAGAGGAATGATTCGGCCTTATGTTCGGATTGCATCTGTTTTGGCAATGAAACACAGTAGTCATAATATCTGCCAGTCCATCCACAATATGACTCTTCTGTGCTGAGGGCTAAATGCATCAATCGAATACGATTTCGGACCATTTCAATTATTTCAAAACGAGTTTTCATTTCTTCATGATTGCAGCGAAGAGCGCCCGTCTCGATGGTGAATGCGGCATAATTTGATGAATCACTCTTTGCGGGTGCAGTGACTAACTAATTGCAATCAAATGGATTGATTTTGATTGAGCCGCTAAAAGTAGCATATACAACGTTCGGCAAAATATGAAGCGCCCCACACTGAAGTATATACTGAAGAGTTTAGCGGTCCTCGTGTTTCTCCTTATTGTCTCATTCATCATTATCGCGCATTATGCAGTAGGCTTGAATGGCAGATCGTAAGTCGCCGGTGTGGCAGGAGCCGTTACGAAAAAGAAAACCATCAGCCTGAAAAAAATCGAACCCACGCGTATGAATATGTCTGGAGCCAGAAATAAAAACCACGGAGCCGAACCAGTCGTTACAGACAATTTCGTGCAGTGTCACAGTCGCGGCGGAGCCGCTTTGTGTGCCACCGCACGAAATGTCTGATCTCAAACGTTCGGCAAAAAAATGACCGACCTACATTACACCAACGAAGAGCTGGCGCGCATCGACTCCGGAGCATTTCCTGAGCGAGGGACTTACTGTCCACGATGCCGGAATTTTATTCCGTCGTTTGCTGCAATCAGCAAAGAAGAAGAGGCAATCCTCCGAAAAAAGAGACTGTCTGCAATTGTAGATCTTCGAGAAAAGACAGGATGCAGCATGGTCTTCGCGAAGATTTGGGCCATTCATCCTGCTGGCCCACACAAAGAAGACATTCATCCGCCGTGTCCATATTGCGGCGTTTCACTTTTTACAGAAGAGACGAAGCAGTGTATACATTGCGGCTGGGACTGGCATGATTCCGCTCATCCCGTGCGGCACGAAGGAAAAAAGACGCCGAACAAGGCGCTACAGACAACGATCATGGCTGTCACGGATTCTGCTGCGCAGACTCCGCGCCAGCCATGATCGCGTCTGATCTAAGACGTTCGGCAAAATGAATCAGAAAGACAAAGCAAAGGTCGCATATGATGTTTTCCGGCTTCTAGGCTGGGGATTCCTCTTATTCGGATCCATGATTGTGATAGTCTTCGCTATTTCTACATTTAACCCCGAATCCGAAATAATTATAAACAGAGTCCCCACTAAGGATTTTGATCAGAAACTGAAGGCGACGTTATTTGCAGCGATTTTCCCGATCATTGGCGCATTTATCACCTTTTCACCGAAAAAGCGGATAGAGCGGATGATAGCGCGAACCTATAATCTAAAACCTGATGAAAATAATACGCCGAACCAGGCGTTACAGACAACGACCCGCACTGTCACGCCGGCTGCTTCGCACCCGTCGCGCCAGCGCGTGTCGTGTCTGATCTGAATCGTTGGGCAATGAAAACTCCACTTACACGATTTCAGCTTATGACAGTCTGGATGCCCATGCTTGGCGTGATCGCATCTATATATCTGAGTTTATTGAAGAGCGATTGGGCGTGGTTCGCCCGATCAGGAGCATTTCTTTGTTTTGCGGGAGCGGCTCTTCCGATTAAAAGCCTGTTATCGAAAAGTGCCTGTCAGCACGCAAAAGATAATCCCGGAGGATTTGGATTTTTAGACTCTACCGACTATCCACCGAAAAAAGCCATCGAAGAGGCTAAAGTCGGGCGAATCGCTTTTACTATCGGACTGTTAGGCACATTGATTTGGGCTTACGGTGATTTGATTCTCGAATGGCTTATACCGCTGACAAAAAGATGAAAACCACGGAGCCCAACCAGTCACTACAGACAATGACCACAGCTGTCACGTGTCGTGCTTACGCACGCCCCGCGCCAGCTGCGGTCATGTCTGACTTTTGACGTTAGGCAAAACATGGCTACCAATCATGAAATCTATCTAGCGCATCTTGAACGCATTTTTGGGCAAGAAGACCTCATCAAGAAGCATGATTGTCCACGAGGTGGGCCGCCTATTTGGGTTTTTATCTATCACGATATTCCCGACAAAGGCATGATCACTGGAGTGACTTATGGCCTAAGCAAATTTGCCCATCCTGATTGGAAATTTAGCCGTCCCGAAATGATTATCTCGATGGAAACGGAGGATGAAATGTGGGCTTGGGCTGCAGCGTATTTCTGTGCAGAGTTTATCGGAGAAAAAAAATTCTCCTATGGTGATGTATTTACGACTGAAGTTCCTCTAGCCAAAGACACAATGATGGATGGTTTGCTGATATTCGCTCAAGGCATATTAGAGGAAGAGGTTCAGTCAGTTCAGCTGAATGATTACAAAGTGCACTTCAGTCAGTTTTATCCCATCTATCGATCAGAATTAGATATTTACCGACGCATCGGACTTGAGTCGTTTTGGAAGCATGAAGGCTTTGCAATGTATGATCCAAAGAGAAAACCAATACAGGCCTAACCAGTCGTTACAGACAATTTCGTGCAGTGGCACAGTCGCGGCGGAGCCGCTTTGTGTGCCACCGCACGAAATGTCTGATCTAAAGCGTTGGGCAAAAATGAAACCCTTATTAATTTTATTATCGCTGGTTTTAGTGGGATGTTCATCGGCTCCGTCCGACCCATTTTCATCGTCCGCCAAGATACCCCAAACGCCAACGGTTGAGCGAAAAGTGATCACCCTGAATCCCAAAAACCCACCGCTGAATACAAACGAAAGCCCTGCGGATTACGAAAAGATACAAAATGCCGAATGGAGGAGTCGGCTAGAACAAGGGCTCGTTCATTTTTTTGAAAAAGAAGGCATTAATTTCTCCGATACGCCCGGATCGTATATTTATATTCCGGAGAAGCCACCGGCCACCATGAGCACTGCCGGCCGAAAGCACTATTACATCATTGTCCAGACACCCGAAAATCTTCGGAAGATTGAAGCGATAATTCGCAGTTATGAAGACTAAAACGGAGCCCAACCAGCGGCTACAGACAATACCTCGGTGCTTCCCCTTTCAGCGTTTAAAGTCTCTGGCTCGGCATGTCTGACCCGGAACGTTGGGCAAAATGAAATGAACGAAGATTATATTCTTCTTACGGGCATCAAAAACCCAGAAAAGTTAGATGCATATTTCGCGTCTACCCTTGTGGATATCGCTTACGCGGAAGACATAAGCGCCGGAAAGATGAAGATTTCCGTCGAAAGCACCACGGATTTACGGAAAGAAGATGATGTGAATTCGATTATTGATCTTGTCGTCGATGCGCTAAGAAAAAACGGAGAAGACGAATATACCACCGAGGTAATTCTCACACCCAAGAAATGAAAACCACGGAGCCCAACCAGTCGTTACAGACAATGACCGCAGCTGTCACGTGTCGTGCTGCGCACGCCCCGCGCCAGCTGCGGTCATGTCTGATCTAAAGCGTTCGGCAAAAATGAAACATACCGCCCTACTGTCCTTTTTTGCCGTGATGCTTCTAGGCGGGTGCATCAGCCGTCCGGTCGATCAAAAACCAGCAAAAGTCGATCAAGCCGTTGTTATCGATTTTCAAGCTTACTTCGATAAGTCTCACGTCATTTTATACGTTAATGACAAAAAGGAATTCGACGGAATACTTACATCAATCCCGGCTTTATCATTTACAGGCCAGTCTGTATCCGTCTCCAGTCTGGAAGAAAAAGTAAAGTTACGAATCATACGAGATGATTTCGAGGACACAGAGTTTCTACACCTCAGAAAGGGAAGATTTATTGGCATACAGTTTAATGCCACCACGAAGAAGTTTCAGTTCATGCAATCCGAGAATAGATTCATGTATGATTAAGAAAACGGAGCCGAACCAGTCGTTACAGACAACGCTCGGGAGCTGCCCGTTTTTTGTGCGCCCCCACTACGCTCGGTCCATTTCCCTCATTCGCCCGAGCGCGTCTGACCTGTAACGTTCGGTAATAATCAGAACCTACCGACCGCACTGCGGAAACGAAGAATCCAAGCGACGCGAATAGCGCATAGCGAAAGTTTGATTCATGAAAGTCGTAGTTATTTCATCACTAGCGGCGGCCGTCATTACCTATTTTCTGTCGAAAAGGGGATGCCAAGGCATAAATGCATTTTGGGCGTTTATAGCTACATTGCTTGTCGGAATCATATTTGCGATATTGCTAGGAGCTGCGTAATCGCATGAAAATAGCCGTATTTAAGAATAAAACCACGGGGCCAAACCAGACGTTACGCACAACCACACGCACTGTCACGCCGGCTGCGGTCATGTCTGATCTAAAACGTTGGGCAAAAAATGAAAACCGTAAATATTGACTACGGTCGGATTATAGAGAACGCGAAAACAGGTATCCGGCGTTCGGCCGTATTTATGGGTTTGGGCGTGAATGCAGCAGATAATTCAGAGGCGCAAAAATACCAGTTGATTGAAGAAACGCGAATGCAGCTACTTCCGAGCGATGTTTCCAGCGAAGTGATACGGGAGTGGAAGCTTGAATTCAGATCTTGGGTGGTGGCCGGTGGCTTCCGTGAGCTTGTTGAGCATCTATGTCTTTTCCTAGATAGCATTTATGACGTCTCACGGATGATTCAGGAGACTCACAATCTGAAGGATAAAAAAAAGTTTGAAAGAGCAGGACTAGATAAAAAAATTAAATTATTAGAAGCCCAGATCGGGATGCGCTATATTCACGGTGATGCCCTTGCTTCTTTCTATCCGCTTCGAAATTGCCTCATTCATCGACTTGGTGTAGTTAGCGCGAAGGATGTTTCGGACAGCGGAACATTGGATTTCTCCTATCTACGCATGAAATTGGTTTTCACGGCTAAGTCTGGATCTGTTATCGATGTTCCCGACGATGAAGCATTCAGCAGTGATGAAGATGGATTGATTGGGATGAAATTCCATATCCATAAATTATCGTTTAAAAAAGGAGAGAGGATTGATTTATCACCGAGAACATTGACAGAAATTCTATTTTTCTCCGATTTATGCGTTCGGGCATATGCAAAGCAGGCTATCGAGTTTGCGCAGGCAAACGGAGTTGTTATGAAATGAAAACGGAGCTCGGCCAATCGTTACAGACAATGACCACAGCTGCCATGTGTCGTGCTGCGCACGCCACGCGGCAAGCACGTATCTGTCTGACCTAAAAAGTTCGGCAAAAAACATGAAGACCTCAGTCCTATTTTTAACTCTTTTCGGCCTCGCGCTATCCTGCCGCGGAGAAATCAGCCTGGCGCATATCAGCAATCTTAGAGCGAATGACGGTTTCGGCCCACTTGCATTTTCATTTGAAACTAGTTCTTCGCCCGCACTTAAAATCGTTCAAGATTGTCTAAATTCAGCAAAATTACACGCAGAAAAAAACAAAATATTAGATGCACTGATGTTAAATCCAGAAAGTGTGAGATTCACAACCACGCAGGTCATCTGGCTGACTGGATCAGATAAAAGACTGAACGGAGTAATTACGAGCGCAGCATACTTTGATCTCAAGAACGGAATATATTGGAGGAGCGATGCGGACCTCTATTCAGTAATCTGCAAACGCATCTTTGCAGAAATAAAAAACCCATAAGGAGCCGAACCAGACGTTACAGGCAACGACCCGCAGCTCCCCGACTTCGACTATCTTTTCTCGATGCGATCCCTCTCGGTATTCTGTGCGGGTCGCGTCTGACTTTTAACGTTAGGCAAAAATGATGAACTCCCTGAATAAAATCTTTGCCCGAAAGCCACAAGCTCCCAAGGCATCAATCAGTCCACTGATAGAGCGGGCGAATAAAGGCGATGCGGAAGCGCAATTCAAACTCGCCATGCAATACATCGAAGCATTACGAGCCGGAAATCTTGAGGTGTCAGTGACGGACGCGTTCGATTTGTTGACTAAATCAGCCGCGCAGAATTACGAGCCAGCTTTTTCATACCTCAACGGAATAAACGAAAACCAAAAAGTTACGCAATCGCCCGATTATATTTCCCAGATATTATCCTCAGCAAATAACGGAAATGCCGAAGCATGCATGGATTTAGTATATAGATACGCTACTGGTGGTGAGGGCTTGGAGAAATCGAAAGAAAAAGAAGATTACTGGTGGCTAAAAGCCGCAGAAAATGGCAGTGATAAAGCTCTGCTGGTTGTAGGCTTGAAATATGTATGCCCAGGTAAATTCGAACAAGGGATTGATTTCTTAAGAAAGTCAGCAGCCCAAGGTAATTTAGAGGCGAAAAAGCAATTAGAGTTTAATTTATCAGCTCATAAAAATGAAGAAAACGGAGTCTAACAAGTCGTTACAGATAATGACCACAGCTGTCACGTGTCGTGCTGCGCACGCCCCGCGCCAGCTGCGGTCATGTCTGATCTAAAGCGTTGGGCAGAAAACTATGCGCACTTTTGTCCTTATCGTCTTCCTTATCTGCAATAGCGCGTCCGCCTCTGAGCTTTCCAAGAAAGTAGAGACTGGAACGCATCGTCCTTTTTTTTGGTATCTGAACGTGCACGCCAGCGAAGAAGATTGGATTAAGTTTGCTGGTAAAAAGTATCGTCACGTCTTGGGCTACGGCCCCACTTTCATCGAGGTCGAGAAGCTCAACGCTATTTTTTTCATCACAGCGCGTGGCTATGATCGATACGCCCACTTTGTCAGCCTTGATGGAAAGATTGACTGCGAGATTCCGTTCACCGATATCGCCGACATTGGATCGAAGCATGGCGGAATGTCTGTTCTGGACGTGAAGTGGCCGATGGTGACGATTGAGAGTCGGTGGTCAGACTTTATCGACATCTTCACGTTCGACCTCAATAAGAGCAGTTATGTGAGCCGCCGCGCCAAAGAGCCGAACCAGCTGCCAGAGCCAACTGCCCCGAGCGATCGTGGCTCATCTTGAACGTTGGGCAAATAAAGTATGCCAAAGCCAGCCATCAAACTAATGCCAGATTATCATTGCTGGCCGTTGTGGCGTCACTCCGAAAAAATCTAGAATATCGATCCATCCGAACTTGGGGTTTCCGAGACTTTATCGGAAAGACTGAAAAGCTGGTCGGAGATATACGATTCTCATCTTAATTTACACGATCCAGCATCGACTACGTGGACGGAAGAAGAAGAGAAGAAGTTCGATTCCGAAGGCAGAAGATTAGCACTTTCACTAGCCGCAGAGCTCGAATCTCGATTTGATATTTATTATTCATCACGGTGCATTCCCGTAAACGCGCTATACACAGAATGAAAGCGGAGCCCAACCAGGCACTACAGACAATTTCGAGGACTGTCCCAGTCGCGGCTCAGCCGCTTTGTGGGCCAGCCCTCGAAATGTCTGACTTTTAACGTTGGGCAAAACGTAATCAATGATACAGTCTATCACAGAAGCTTTAGGGAAAGTTGATATATGGGTCTCGGTTTTTCTCGCGATACCCTTTGCCATATTCGTAAACCTTTTGACCCCTTGGCTGCAAAAACGGTGGGAGCGATGGCTCGAGTCCTACAAAAAAGTAAAAATCGAGACTCGGGCAAACAAGAAAAAAGTCCAGCTTCAGGCATTGGAGCACGAATTGAAGAAGATCGAAGCCTTCCATCTAGAGCCCAGCCGATTTAATACCTATATATTAATGCAGTTGGTTAAAATCGCTTTTCTTTCCTCATTCGCCACAATTTATGCGGGCGGGCTCGGCATTCTCCAAGCTCTCAGGTTCGGCTACGCCCTTGAGATGCTTTCTGGGATCTTGATCCAAGTAGTCACTCTAGCATCTGCATTCTTTATTTTCAGCCTGTGTAAACAAGTGATTGAAAGGTATAGGAAGATCACTAATTTCGATAATTACAGCTCAGAAACTGAGCTTTTGATCCAGCAACTAAAGAATGAAATAGGAGCCTAACTTTTGTGGCTCGACACCTTGTCCGCAGGTAAGGAGCGCGAGTGATGGGCGGATTTTGATTTAAGGAACCATGCGGCCATGTCAGTTATATTCAAGTATATAGTCAGGAAGGCAGGCGTTCCGAGAAAGAAAGGATGAAGGTTTTCGATCTTACTTTTCTCATGTGTTTGTTCGCGGTGGTCGCGGGCGTATCAAGTCATCACGCGCTCACCATTAGATGGGTTGGATTATCTGTGATGCTGATCGGTTCGGGCGTCGCAGGTTGGGCCTTCCTTCCCGCTGACAACGCAGGATTGCACGTCTGTCAGGGGCGCGCAGGAGGATGCGATTTTTCGAGCTTGGGGGAAAAACTCTGAAGCCCGAAGGGGCACGGCGTAGCGCGTGACTATTTTGGCTCGGCAAAATAGCTGAGGACTCTTGACGGCCGTGCGAGACTCAGATGCGCAGCGGGGAGGAAATGGTCGTGAGCGAAGCGAACTCTACACGCGCCGAAGGACGCCGCCCCGCGAGGGGCTATGGCACAGCGCAGCGTTAACGTGTTGCTGCTATATGCCTCAATGTGTTTTTACCCGTGTTCTAAAAACTCAATTACCCCATGATTACTTTTTCTGCGCAGCGGATCCATTGGACATATTTCATCGCACTGGAACAAGACATTGAGAGGCTCGCTAGATTTGTTGAGCCATCAGAGGCTAACTTGAATACATATTCCTTGGAGATGTGCAGGATCTTGTTTGCAGCCTCGGCGGAATGTGAAGTCGTTCTAAAGCAATTGGCCTCTTATTATTCTGTTAAGAAAACCGATAAATTTGATATCAAGGACTTAATGGAAATCGTGATAGAACACGTTCCCGGGTTGGTGACGGAAAAAGTATTTATTCCTAGATTTGGCATGGAGTTTGAGCCTTGGTCCAATTGGAAAAGCAAAAAGTCCCCTGATTGGTGGAACAGCTACAACAAGGTTAAGCATCATCGGGCTCAAAATTTCAAAGAGTCCAATCTTTGGCATACCTTGAACTCCGTTGCGGCGTTAATGGCCGCGATAGTTTATTTCTACAGGAGAGAATTCTCCACGAACGACAGATTGCCGGACTTTCAGGACATGTTGGATATATTGTTTCCTAAGAGTGAGTTGTTCTATCTCGATTCTAAACGTTACCACTTTAAGTTCCGATAAATTCCTTTCAGTGGTTTTTGTAACCTCTGGGAATTGGACAGTGGTAGGTAAGTTTTCCGGTGTTTCGGTGGTGAAAGCCTCGCAATCGTAAACTGCAGGTCGTCGGTCAATCCCGACCATCGGTTCCATGATTTCAGAGGCAAAATGGAGCTCTTGCCCTGAACGCCAAAAGTGCCAAGGGTGACAAAGTGGACAGAAGTTGAGTCCACTTTTGGTGCCCCACATTAAACTAGGGCAGGTGCTACCGAAACTTTACCGCACCAGTCAGCCGAGCGCGGCCTGTAGGCGAATGCGGGTGGTCGCTTTGGGATTAAGATCTACGGACCCGAAACGCATGCCCTCGACGGTCCCTACCGTTTGCTCGCGGAGAGGATGTGAGGTAGAGCTGATTTTTTCGGCTTCGGACTTGTCTTCGCCGGCATGCCTGCAAGTTCGTGGCTACGTATGGCTGCACCTCGAAAACGAATCGTTACCTGCAATTTCTGCGGTTTATCCCAGAAAGAGGTTAAGAAGATAATCGCCGGACCGGCATCAATTCACATTTGCGACCGGTGCGTGAGTGTCTGCGCTGCGATCATTGCGCGGGTGGACAACAGGCCCATCACGCCTCCGCTTCCGCCGGTGTTGGCCAAGCCTGTCGATGATGCTTCAAAGATTCTGTTTTTCCTTCGCGAACTGAAAAAGGAAAACGTCATCACTGATGATGAGTATCGAGTGAAGGCTCGATTGCTTGTGAAATTTGACGCCTTGGTTGATGGCCAGAAGGACGGTGCGAAATCGAACGTTTCAAAGTTCAAGAAACCTAACTCCTGACACGCATTTTGCGTGTTCTTTGCTGGGACTCCGCACCACGGCCTTCGGGCTAATTTTGGTCCAAAGGTGAGACTGGCAGACCGCCGCTCAAAGCGTCTTTAAATCGATCTTCTTGAGCTGCTGCTTGAGAATCTTTCCCGATTTGAATTTTACGACAACACGCTCGGGAATGACGACTTCATCTTGAGGCTTGTTCGGATTACGTCCGACGCGTGACTTACGTCGCTGAACTTCCAGAACCCCAAAGTTGCGCAGCTCGACGTTTCGCCCCTCTGCCAGTGCTTTTTGAATGACGTCCAAAATCATCTGAACAGTAGACACGATTTCCTTTTGGGGAAATCCGGTCTTCTCGTAAATTTCCAGAACGATCTCGCGTTTAGTGAGGTTGGCCATGGTTGAGAGTAATCTGATGATATTGGGCAGTTCGAGGTCCCTAGCCTAGGGAAATCTCCTAGTTGGCGAGTGTTGCGCCTACCCGAGGCGCTTAAAATGATCGGAACCGTAAATATGAGTAGCGTCGGATTGTCGCCGAGAAAAGTGTCGCTAGCTAGCCGGACGCCGACCGTGAGCAAGGGCAACAGGATGGCTAGGGCGTAGATCCCCCCGCGTTGCTTACGTAGGGTGGTTAGGCCGCCGTGCAGGAGCCGGACTCGCCTTTGCGGATTTTCCGACTCCGCAGAGGGCGTGAACGATACCATCACGCAGTGCCTTCGCTAAAATAGCGGACCATCAAAATACGCAGAAGGGTAGGTGCTGGGCCAAAATGGTTCATGTTTCAGAACCATGGGGTAGCTCCGTATCTTTAGGATAAAAATAACAAAACATCAATAAATGCAATTACTTAATGGATTTCAATTTTTTAGGGCTATGCGGATTTTTGAGAAATATGTTTTGTCTTTTGTTTGTGACTTAAGGGCGTCCAGATCGGATCATGCTTTCTATCGCGAGCCCTCGGGAAGGAGGTGCGGTTGATTACCGCGTACAATGGCCCCGGGATGGGACCAAGGCACGACGAGCGGAGTTTTAATCTCTTGGAGCGGCCGACGGGGTACAGACGGAACTGGTTGGTCTTCCCCAATTGGGACGCCAAATCTAACGCCATTTTCTTGACGATTCTTGAAAGAAAAATGGTTCAGAGATGCATTTTCCTGCATTGTAATTGAAAATGGGATACAGAAATAAGGTTCACATGCGTAAGATATTCATGATCCTGCATATTTTTGCATGAATAATACGTTAATTATCAAATGGTTTCGATTCCCACCCTGGGCACCAACGTTGAAGAGGCCGAAAGCGGTTCTTCCTGACGCGACGCCTTCACAAGACGGCTTGATTCACGGTCATTCCTTCACCGTAAGCCCAGATCGTTCTGCACCGTTTTTTTGTGCCTCGTTGAGCTTACTTTTTTTGCCAAAGGCGGTCTTGAGGGGATGCGCATTCACGTCGGTTGTTCCGGTTGGTTCTACTCGCACTGGCGAGGCATCTTTTATCCGCGACAAGAGGTGACGACGAAAAACTGGTTTGCCTACTACTCCAACGTGTTTGGGACGGTTGAACTGAATGCGCCTTTCTATCGCTGGCCTACTGCGCGCACGGTTCGCCGCTGGAAGCGGGAGGCTCCGCCGAATTTCATCTACAGTGTGAAGGTCAACAGGCGCATCACTCACGAAATGCGGATGGTGCGCACCCAAAAATGGGTGCGGGCGTATTATGAGATCGCGGCGGTTCTGGGCGAAAAAATGGGATGCTTCCTTTTCCAGTTTCCTCCCAGCTACCACTTTTCCGCATCCCGTTTAAAAAGCATCGTGACCCAGCTTGATCCGTCGCATCGCAATGTCGTGGAGTTTCGTCACCGGAGTTGGTGGCGTGAGTCGGTTTATCGGGCATTGGCTGAACGCGGGATCGCTTTTTGCGCGGTGAGCGCACCCCGGCTTCCGGATTCGCTGCCACCGAATCAGCAACTTCTATACGTGCGGCTTAGCGGAAAATCCCGGTGGTATCGGCACGACTATTCGGCCGAGGAACTGCAAGCCTGGCTGGACCGTATCAACGCCTCGGGGGCCGAACAGGTTTGGATATATTTTAACAATGACCGTGAGGGCTACGCCGTCAAAAATGCGCTGATGTTGCGACGCATGATTCGAACGGTAAGCGGTTCGCCAAGCGGAGCAGAAGATCGCAGGTAGAATCCTTGTCGGGAGGGAAAGTCGTTGTCCGATTAAGCGGCGTGCGATGATGGCGCTTTTATAGCCGGAGCGATGGCGACGCAGTGCGCGATTGATGAAGAGCTTCGTTTTGTCGGAATAAAAAAGCGGCCCGATTTCGGGCCGCTCGAAACTAGCACGCGATGCGTGAACTGGAGAATTAATCGATGAGATCCTCGAGCTTTTCGGCGTGGGCCAGGTGCGCCTTCACAATGGGAAGCTGCTTCCGGGCATAGGCGGCGATATCGAGGTCTTTGGAATCCACGCCGTTTTCGAGCGCGTCGATCATGTCTTCGTGGGCGTCGATGACGGCATCAAGATAGTCCTTGTCGAAATCATCGGCCTTTTTGTCGGTCCACTTGTTGGACAGTTCGCGCTGTTCGATGGCGCGGTTTTTGTCGTCTACATACGCGCCTTTCTGGCGGATGAGCGTAGCGAGATCGCTGTTGGCGGATTTGTGGGCGCTCACCATTTCAGAGGCGAAGGCGCGCACTTGAGGATTATTGGCCCGGTCGGCGGCGACGCGTGACAAGGTGACTTCATTTTCACCCAGACGGGCGGCTTTCTTGAAGAAGCGTTTATCACTGCGGGCGATTTTCGCATCCAGGTCGGATTTGCGGTCCGCCTTGTCGTTAACGATCGTGGCGCTGGAGGTGTCCGAAGCGGGACGATCCGTCTTTGCGGGGTTTTCGGCGAGCGCCGTCCCGGCAAAAATAACGGTTCCGGCGCACAGAGAGAGGAGAAGGGATTTGGAATGAATTTTCATGACGCTCCCAGTCTACGTGTTTGGAGTCTTCTTGGGCATCGGGCTGGGCCGGCGTTACGGTCTGGGGACTTCTCCGGTGCGCTTAAGGCCCGCACGCGCCATTCATCTCATGCTCAGGTGGACGGATACGGGACGGTGGAGCCGCGCAGCAACATTTTGCCGGGCACCGTCACGACGATATCCTGACCCTGCACGTCGAGGGGGTGTGAGAGGAGGAGATCGGCGGCCATCTTGCCCATCAGTTCCCAGTCGGGCGCGTAGGTGGTGACGGGGTGGGGATACTCGGTGGGCAGGTTGTCAAAGGCGGCGAGGCTGCATTCGTGCGGCAGTTTAACGCCGGCCGCAGTGAGCTTGATGTGGAGCGCATACGCCAGGGCGTCGCTGGCGCAGGCGACGGCGGAATAGGCGCGAATCTCTTCCACCGGGGGCAGGCTGGCGAAGTCGTCGCAAAACTTTACGACCGGCGCCAGGCCCCGGCGGTGCATGGCGGCCACGTAGCCGTCGGCACGTTCTTCGAAGAGCCGCGTGTGCGGGTCGGCCAGGCCGACAAAGAGGATGTTGCGATGGCCGAGTTCGATGAGGTGCTCGGTGGACAGACGCATGCCGTTGAGATTGTCCGCCACGATGCGGGGCAGGCCCGCGCAATCGATGAAACTACTGACGGCAATCGCAGGGATTTTTCCGAGGCCGGCGATGGTGTCCGCCGTGTAGCGTCCGAAGATGAAGGCGGTGTTGATCGTGCGGTTTTTGACGAGGAGGGGCACTTCGTTGGAGGCCGGGGTTTCGATCATCGTTTCCACTTCCAGACGCTGACACTCCTTTTGCAGTGCGAGGAAAATCGCCCGTTTTACGCCGGAGGCGAGGGTGTCGCGTTTGGCGGCCTGAGGCGGTTCGTAAAGAAGAATTCCGGCGCGGCGCGGTGTGCCGGGCGCGGCGGCGGGCTTGGTCTTTGTTTTTGCATACCCCAGTTCACGAGCCTTTTGCAGCACCCGTTGTTTGGTCGTTCCGGCCAGATCAGGGTGATCCCGCAAGGCGCGGGAAACCGTAATGATGGAAAGACCAAGAGCATCGGCGATTTGCTGCTGATTGATGGGCATGGTTAACGGTTGAAAGATAATTACCGGTAATACAATCCCCGAATTTGAGGTGGTTGTTTCCTGATTGTCACGCCCGCGGCTTGCTCGATGAAAACGGGAGGGGGACTGTCATGCCGCTTCAATTTTTACCGGCATAATTTATGAAACTACCGACAATCTATCAGGGCGCCTTGGGTGCACCTCATTCACGCTTCACCGCCTCGAGCGTTCTTCGATCCCTCCTGGGAAATCCCTTTTCGCGTGCGTCGCGCCTCCGCCTGTCCGCTAGCTTGCTGACCGCCGCTTTGCTGGCGGTGGGGAATGTGAGCGCGGGCACGACCTCGCAGGCAACCACCGCGCCGACGGCGAACGTGCTGGTGGGAAGCAATCCCGTCCCCGCCGCGACCGGGAGCACCCAATTCAAAAAGACGGCCAACACGGACCAGTTTGGCGGGGTGGCGTTTAATCTCTCGTCGGCGGCCTCCGTCGATGCCGTCAGTTTTTATGTGCATGGCGCGGGGACGGGTGCCGCCAACGCGATGGCCTCCATTTCCATCGTGTCGTTTAGCAGCCTGACGTCGGAGGCCATCACGGCTCCTTACACCAAGGTTTTTTCCGAGACGTTCACGATGCCTGCCAATGTCGCCGCGAACAATTACCTGACCTTCAGCTTTACCGCTCCGCCGTCACTTCAAGCGGGCACCTACGGCATTGTGTTTCAATGGCTCCAGGCCGCCACGGACGAGTCGATTAACTTCCGCGCCGCGGGCAGCGCCAGTTCGGCGCTTCAATTCAGGACCTCGGTGGACAAGGACGGCAACGTGACGGCCCAGGAAAACGGCACCGCTTCCCAACGGGAGATGCTGTTCCTCGTTCAGGGCACCTCGCAGATTCCTGAGCCGGCGACTTACGCGGGGCTGGCCGGGCTCGTTACTTTGGCGGGCGTTGTCGGTTTGCGCCGGCGTCCGCGGCAGTCCTGCAATCCGTCCGTCCGGGAGTGACCACGATGAAAACCCGTGGATTCACACTGATCGAGTTGTTGTCGGTGATCGCGATCATCGGCGTGCTGGCGGCGGTGGCGATCCCGGTAATCGGACGCGCCCGCGAGTCGGCCAAAAATGCGACGTGCATCAGCAACTTGAAGCAGATCGGCCAGGCGCTGATGACGTATGCCGCCGATCATCGCGGGATGATCACGGCCCGCACCTATGCCGACGAACTCAAGCCGGATGGGACGGCGTTATATTCGCAATGGTATCGGCGGCTCGGCCGCGGCGGCTATGTGGACAAGAGCAACAAATACGGGGACTCGGATATTTTTTATTGTCCGTCCTACCCGCCGGTCGCGGCGAGTGATGACACGGTGGAAAACCCGCTCGATGTCGAACACCGCTACGGCATGCGCAGTTGGGTGCCGAAGGGCGGCGGCTGGGCGCTCAACGACGAGAAGCGGTTGTTGCCGTTGAACTCGATCGAGAACCCCGCCGATTTCTTCCTGGTGGCCGACAGCGCCCTCACGACGGAACAGGTGCAGGGTTATTTTATCACCCAGGGTTCGGCCTCGTGGCGGGTTCACG
>Ga0247813_10000974_pt1 | contig 22983 bp, 22 predicted proteins | sample UWRJL169409C1_FD_180719 | JGI IMG/M metagenome (GOLD analysis project Ga0247813, IMG submission 180719) | Plant litter microbial communities from Arlington Agricultural Research Station in Wisconsin, United States - UWRJ-L169-409C-1 | ecosystem: Environmental > Terrestrial > Plant litter >...
CGCGGGTTGGCGACCTGCGCCTCGTCCAGGCCGGCATCGGCGATCGCATCGCGCATGGCGATGTACGCATACGCCGAGGCATCGCTCATGAAGCGCTTCACCTTGCGGTCGATCTGCGCATCCAGGTCCAGCTCGATGTTGCCGCCGACGTGGCTGCGCAGGCCGGCCTCGGCGTGATCGGGCAGATGACGGATGCCGGCACGGCCTTCACGCAGTGCGGAGGACACGGTGTCCAGATCGTTGCCCAGGCACGAGGTGATGCCCATTCCGGTAATGACGACGCGACGCATCAGAAGTTCTCAGTGGAAGTGAACAGACCTACACGCAGGTCTTTGGCAGAGTAGATTTCGCGACCGTCCACCAGCATGCGGGCGTCGGACTGTGCCATCACCAGCTTGCGGTTGATGACGCGCGAGATGTCGATTTCGTAGGTGACGCGCTTGGCGCTCGGCAACACCTGGCCGGTGAATTTCACTTCACCGCAGCCCAGGGCGCGGCCACGACCGGGCGCACCGATCCAGGTCAGGAAGAAGCCGGTCAGCTGCCACATGGCATCCAGGCCGAGGCAACCGGGCATGACCGGGTCGCCGAGGAAGTGGCAGTCGAAGAACCACAGGTCAGGGCGGATATCCAGTTCCGCGCGTACCATGCCTTTGCCATGGGGGCCGCCGTCCTCGCGGATATCGGTGATGCGATCGAACATCAGCATCGGATCATTGGGCAGGCGGCCGCTGCCCGGGCCGAACAGTTCACCGCGGGCGCTGGCCAGCAGCTGGTCGCGCGAGAACGCGTTGAGACGAGTCATGGAAAACGCAATCCTGAGGAAGTTGTCATCGGGGTGAGCCGACCACAGGTCGACTGCTCTTGCATGAAGCAAGTGCTCAAGAGTGCATGAGAAAAAGTGATTCAATCAAACGTTTTAACCGTACGCCGCCGTAGTGTTTTCAGGTTCAAAAACGCATGTTGTTGTTATCCAACAACCATACTGCGGCGTGTGGCTGTAATCTTGTTCATCTGAATTCGAGTGCCAACGCCCGTGTCCCGCCCCCGCAAGATCATTCACGTCGACATGGATGCGTTTTACGCGTCCGTGGAGCAGCGTGACGACCCTTCGTTGCGGGGCAAACCGGTGGTGGTGGCGTGGCGTGGGATGCGCTCGGTGGTCTGCGCGGCCTCGTACGAGGCGCGGGTGTTCGGGGTGCGTTCGGCGATGCCGGCGCTGCGCGCGGAGCGGTTGTGTCCGGATGCGGTATTCGTGCCGCCGGATTTCGCCCGCTACAAGGCGGTGTCACGCCAGGTGCGCGAGATATTCCTGCGGCATACGGATCTGGTGGAACCGTTGTCGTTGGACGAGGCGTATCTGGATGTGACCGAGCACAAGGGCGGGATGACGGTGGCGACGGAGATCGCGCAGATCATCCGCGCGCAGATCCGCGAAGAGACGCAGTTGACCGCCTCGGCCGGGATCGCACCGAACAAGTTCCTGGCGAAGATCGCCTCGGATTGGCGCAAGCCGGATGGGCAGTTCGTGGTGCCGCCGCATCGTATCGAGCAGTTCCTGACGCCACTGCCGGTGAACCGTGTGCCGGGCGTGGGCAAGGTGATGGCGGCGAAGCTGGCCGAGCTGGGCGTGGCGACGGTGGGTGATCTGCGTGCGCTGCCGCTGGAGGAACTGGAGGCGCGGTTCGGGACGTTCGGTGGACGCTTGTTCAATCGTGCGCGCGGTGTGGATGAGCGGCCGGTGGAGCCGGATCAGCCGGTGCAGTCGATTTCGTCGGAGGATACGTTCGCGGAGGATCTGTTGCTGGAGGATCTGGCGCCGGCGATCGTGCAGTTGGCGGAGAAGACGTGGCTGGCGACGCGCAAGACAGACCGGGTGGGGCATACGGTGGTGTTGAAGTTGAAGACGTCGCAGTTCCGGATCATTACGCGCAGTTTTACGCCGGAGTCGCCGCCGGATTCGGTGGAGGAACTGCGCGATATTGCGTTGGGGTTGCGGGCGCGGGTGGAGTTGCCGTTGGAGACGCGGTATCGGTTGGTGGGGGTGGGGTTGGGGGGATTCCGGGAGCGGGAGGTGGTTCGCCAGCCGGGGTTGTTTGATCATCTTGGTGATGTGTAGCTGGTCGTTTTTTTGGCTTTTTTCAAGATCGATATCAGCGTTGACCCCAACGCCAACGGCAACGTCAACGACGGATGCGCTGGTGTTCGGGTGATGAGGATTTGGGACGACGCGGGTGGGGTATCGGGACCCGCTGCAAGTACGTCCCTGTAAGCTCGTGTGTTGCCATCCATGGCAACACACGGTCCCGATACCCCACCCGCGGCGTCCCTCCGACACATGTCGGTGCGCAGAGAGGAAACGCGTCGCGCTTTTCAATGTGCGCAATGACGCTGGGCATTCTACGAATGCGCCCTTACGGCCACTGCATTTCACCCTTGGCTACTTTCGCGCTCAGTTCCAATGAGCTCTCGCCAGCCAGGTTTGGATAGCGCTTTTTCATTGCGGCGATCAGTGCGTTGGCATCGTTGCTGCGTGCGGTTTCTTCGTCGAAGGCGCGGATGTAGTTGGCGGTGAAATCCACGGCGCTGATGTCCAGGGCGGCATCGGCTGCGTAGTGGCCGGGGATGACGCGGGTGGGGTTCAGGGCTTTGATCGTGGCCAGTGTCTTTAGCCAGTGCGCGTGCGATTGGGCGCTTTTGGTGTCGGCCATCCAGACGTGTTCGCCGGCGACGATGGGGATGCCGCCGAGGAGGGTGCGCAGGGCGGGGATCCACAGGACGGTGCGGTCCGGGGTGGGGCCGGTGAGGCCGATGATCTTGATCGGTTGGCCTTCCAGGGTGAGGGTGTCGCCGTCCAGTGGGGTGGGGATGACGATGCGGCTGGGCTTGCCTGCGCCCATCTGGGGGCCCCAGTAGGCGAGTTTGGCGGCCTGGGTGGCGTTGATGTGGGCGACGGTGGCGGGGGTTGCGAGGATGCGGGCGTCGGGGAAGGCGTCCTGCAGGGTGGCCAGGCCGAAGTAGTAGTCGGGGTCGCCGTGGCTGATGTAGATCGTGGTCAGGCGTTTGCCCGAGTCACGGATGCGCTGGACCAGCTGCGCGGCATCGGTGGCGGCGAACTGGGCATCCACGAGGATGGCGTCGTGGCGGCCGGTGATCAGGGCCGAGGAGACCGCGAACAGGGCGTCGTCGCCGGGGTGGTATGGCTGCACCGCGAGGGGAGCGGCCTGCGCGGGCGCGTTCGCGGCGGGGCGGGCATGGCTGGTGGCCGGGGTGAGGGCGGTGAGGCCGGTGATCAGGGCGAGGCTGAGGGCCAGGGTGGTGCGGGAGAGCGTGGGCATGGGGGTGGTTCCATCCAGGGCCCCGGCGGGGATCGCCGGGGCGTGCAGGGCTCAGTACGCGACGGTGGCGATCTGGCGCAGGTATTGCGGGGTTTCGATTTCGCTGACGAAGGCGTCGGCGTAGTCGGGGTAGCTGATCCGGCTGTGGCCGTCATCGCCGACCAGGAAGTTCTTCGCCTGGGTGCGGAAGCCGCCGCGCTGCGGGCCGGGGCCGATTTCGGCGGCCGGGGAGTAGAAGGTCCAGTCGAGGTCGTCGACGGCGCGCAGCTGCTTCAGCGTCTCGCGGGCGGCCAGGGCGACCGGCTTGTAGGCATCCGGGAAGCCCTCGGTGTCCACCAGCTGCACACCCGGGGCGACTTCCAGGCTGCCGGCGCCACCGACCATGATGAAGCGGGGCACGCCGGCCTGGCGCGCCGCGGCGACCAGGGCGGCACTGGTGGTGGTCACCGTGGTCGGGTCATCGCCCGGGCGCGGGCCGAAGGCGCTGGCCAGGACGTCATGGCCGGCGATCACGGCGGCCAGCGCGTCGGTGTCATCCAGCGCGGCCACGGCCAGCTGGGCGCCGTCCAGTTCCGCCGGGAGGTCGGTCTCACGGCGGACGATGGCGGTGACCTGGTGGCCGCGGGCGAGGGCCTGACGGGTGATTTCACGGCCGATGTTGCCGGTGGCACCAACGAGAGCAATTTTCATGGGGGAGGTCCGTTGAGGAAGGAAGCCCAGCGTATGCCTCTGGAATCGAACGAAAAACCGCGTATAACGGCCTAATTTGTTGCACGGATCGATCAAATGGACCGGATGACTGCCATGAACGTGTTCGTCGAGGTGGCCGAGCGTGGCAGCCTGACCGCTGCGGCCGAGGCGCTGGAGATGTCGCGGGCGATGGTGACGCGCTATCTGGCCGAGGTGGAGCGGTGGCTGGGCGCGCGTCTGCTGCACCGGACCACGCGCCGGATCAGCCTGACGGGGCCGGGAGAAGCAGCGCTGCTTCGCTTCCGGCAGATGCTGGCGATCGGCGATGAACTGCACGCTGAGCTGGCCACTGACAACCCCGAGCCACACGGGCTGATACGGGTGACTGCGAGTGTTTCTTTCGGGCAGCTCCACCTGGCCGCGGCGGTGGCCGAGTTCGTCAAACGCCATCCGCTGACGCGGGTGGAACTGCTACTCGTCGATCGGGTGGTGAATCTGGTGGAAGAGCGGGTGGACATCGCCGTACGCATCTCGCGTGCGATCGACCCGAGTCTGATCGCGCGCCATCTTGGGCCGTGCCGGTCGGTGTTGTGTGCGGCGCCGTCGTACGTGGCCGAGCGCGGTGCGCCGGGCACGGCCGATGCACTGGCCGCGCATAACTGCCTGACCCACCACTACGTGGGCAAGAGTGTGTGGCACCTGCAGCGCGACGGACGTCAGATCGCGGTGGCGGTGGGTGGCAACATCAGCGCCAACGAAGCATCGTTGCTGCTGGAGGCCGTACGCGCCGGGGCGGGTATCGCCATGTTGCCGATGTACCAGATCGCGCCGCTGCTGCGTTCGGGCGAGCTGGTGGCCGTGCTGCCCGACTACACGGTGGAGACGCTGGGGCTGCACGCCGTGTACGCCTCGCGCCGGCAGCTGCCGACGATCATGCGCAGCTTCCTGGATTTCCTGGTGGAGCGTTTCAGCAGCCCGCAGTTTCTGGCGTTGCTCTGAGTGCCTGGGGTCAACGGCGCATGAGCAGAGCCGTTGCGGTGCCGCCGTACAATGGGGCTCCCACGTCGTTGAAGTGAGTGTCGTCTTGTCGTATCCGTATCCGTTGGTGGTGTTCGATCTGGATGGCACGCTGGTGGACAGCGCGGCCGATATCGCCGAAGCGCTGAACCGCACGCTGCAGGACTGGCAGTTGCCGCGCGTGCCGGAGGCGACGGTGTTGACGTGGATCGGTGATGGCGTGCGGCGGCTCGTCGAGCAGGCGTTTACCGCAGCTGGCAGTGATATCGATCTGGACGAGGTGATGCCCGGTTTCATGCGGCACTACGAAGCGTGCCTGTTGCGCAGCCCGCGCTTGTTCGATGGCGTGAGCGAGACGTTGGCCGCCTTGCGCGAACGTTCGGTGACGCTGGCGATCTGCACCAACAAGCCGTCCGCGCTGGTGGCGCCGTTGCTGCAGCATTTCGGTCTGCAGGACGTGTTCGCACTGGTGCTGGGTGGGGATTCCCTGCCGGAGCGCAAGCCGAGTGGTGCGCCGTTGCGGCATATCGCGGCGCACTTCGACGTGGCCGTCGAGGCAGCGTTGATGGTGGGTGATTCGATCACCGATTACCGAGCGGCCGTGGATGCTGGCATGCCGGTGGCGCTGCTGCGCTATGGGTATCCGCGTGGGCTGGATCTGGACCACGTCGAGGCGGTTGCCGTGGTGGATGATCTGCGGGAATTGCTGGTGTTGTAAGGCGTTCGAGCGTGTGCCGACCAACGGTCGGCACCTACCGGGGGGTGGGACGGCGGCAGTGCCGCCGTCCAGATCCCTTATTTCGGCTGGTAACGCACGCTCAGGCGGTACTCGCGGCCGGGCTGGTTGTACCAGGCGACGGTTTCGTAGTCGCGGTCGAACACGTTGCTGACCCGGCCCAGTACGGACCAATCACGGGTCAGCGCGTATTCCAGGCGCAGATCGACGGTGCCGTAGCCGCCCAGGCGCACGGTGTTGGCCGCATTGTCGTACCGCTTGCCGGCGCCGTTGGCGGTGAGGCCGGCGCGGAAGTCACCGAAACGGCGATCGACGTCCAGACGCGCGGTGTTCTGTGCGCGGCGCGCCAGCCAGTTGTCGAACTGTGCGCTGCCGTCGGTGCGGTTGCGCGGGTCGGTGTGGCTGAGCTGTGCGTTGAGGTCGAACCCGGCGACGGTGATCGCACCGGTCAGTTCGGCGCCGCGGATGCGGGCTTTCTCGACCTGCGACATCATGAAGGTGGTTGCGTCGTAGGTGATCAGGTCATCGATGCGCGTTTCGTATACGTCCAGGCCCCAGCGCCAGCCATCACCCTGCTGGGCGATGCCGATGTTCGCGCTCTTGGATTTTTCCGGGTCCAGGGTCGGCACGCCGCTCCACGGATCGTAGAGGTCGCTGAAGGTCGGGGCCTTGAACGCGGTGCCGTAGCTGGCGTTGAGGCGGAACCCGCTGCCCAGCTCCAGGCCCCAGCCGAGGCTGCCGGTGGTGTGGTTGCCGAACTGCTCGTTGTCGTCGTTACGCACGCTGGCCTGCAGGTGGTGCGCGCCGAAGCGGCCCTGGTACTGCGCGAACACGCCGGTGTTGTCGCGGCTGTCCACCAGATAGCCGGCACTGCTGCCATCCAGGTTGTCCTGGCTCCAGTCCACGCCGGCGCTCAGCAGCTGGCCATCGGCGATGCCGATGTCGGCCTGCACCGAGGCACTGTCGCGGTGGGTCTGTGCATTGCCCAGCCAGGTATCACCGTTGTAGTTGTCCGATTCGTTGTCGGCGCGGCCGACGTTCACGGTCAGGTTGAAGCGCTCGCTCGGCGTGTAGCGCAACTTGCCGCCGAGAACCTGCTGCAGGGTCTCGGAGTAGTTGTAGTAGCCGTCGTAGTGGTTCTCGCCTTCGGCGCGCAGCGCGGTGCCTTCCAGGCTCAGCGTGTCGGTCAGCGCATAGCCGCCGCGCAGGCTCATCGACAGGTTGCGGTAGCCGTCGCGGTCGGGCTCATCGGCACCGCAGCCAGCGAAGGTAGCGGCGTCGCCGCGGCAGGCGTTGATGCCATCGGTGTGCTGGTAGGCGATGTCGGTGCCGAACCAGCCACGCTCCCCGCTGCCGCCGAAGCCACCGCTGGCCTCGCGCAGGCCGTTGCTGCCGCCACCCAGCTGCAGGTGCGGCGCGAACTGGCCGGCGTTGCGGCGGGTGAAGATCTGGATCACGCCACCGATCGCATCGGCGCCGTACAGGCTGGACTGCGGGCCACGCACGATTTCGATGCGCTCGATCTGCGCCAGCGGCAGGTCTTGGATCATGGCCAGGCCGAGGTCGCCGGTGTTGATGCGCACGCCATCGACCAGCACCAGGGTGTGGGCCGAGTTGGTGCCACGCAGGAACAGCGAGCTCTGCTTGCCCAGGCCGCCGCTGTTGTTGAGGTTGATGCCGGCACGGCCGCGCAGCAGATCCTGCAGCGACGGTGCCTGGCTGCGCTCGATCTCGGCGCGGTCGATCACCTGCGCCGGTGAGATGCTGTCCTGCAGGGCGATCGGGGTGCGCGTGGCGGTGACCAGCACCTGGTCCAGCGCGGTGGCGTCGTCCTGTGCGGAGGCCAGCAGGGGCAGGGCCGACAGCACGGCCAGGGAAAGAACGCGGGTTTGCAGCTTCATCGATGACTCCATGCACCGCGCACGCCCGCGCGGCAAGGGGTGGGGATGATCACGCTGCAGGGAGGTTCGACGGTGGGCGGGCGCACGCAGGCGCCTGCTTGCCGCCGCCATGCCCGCCGCATCGCAACCAGTCGTCTTCCAGGCCGGTCTCCGGGCTCGCGGGTCGATGGCCGTGCCATCGTGCCAGGCGCCTTCCCATGCCGGAGCACAGTGGCGTATTGCCTGGTGTTTCCACGCTTACCGTTGCGGGGGCAGCGCCGGAGTGGCGGCGTGGCACAGGGCCTGACGCGTCACCGGCTTCCCGTTTCAACCTGGCGGCATTGCAGCCCCAGGTCACCTGAAAGTGGGCGCAGTCTAAGCCATCGGCCGGGCCCATGGAGCGCACCGGTTAGAATGCGCCTCGCTTTTTCGATGTGATCTCCATGACCCCAACGTGGTTGCAGCACCCCGGCACCGACGCCCGTGACCCGCACCGGCCGGCCGCAGCGGGTCGCAGATGGGGCCGGGCATGATCCTCGATCTGATCCGCCACGCCAGCACCGGCCGCGACGATCATCTTGATGGCCGCACCGATCCGCCGCTGCACGAGGGCGCGACCGACGCCTTGTGCGCGCGCTATGCCGGGCTGCCCTGGCAGCGTGTGCTGTCCTCGCCACGGCAGCGAGCGCTGTTGACCGCCGAGGCATTGGCCTTGCCCCACGCGGTGGACGTGGAAGCCGATGAGGAATGGGAAGAACTGGATTTCGGCGACTGGGACGGGCTCGCGCTGGAGGCGCTGCCGATGGATGCGCTGTCCGCCTTCCATCTGGACCCGCACGCCAATCCACCGCCGCATGGCGAAAGCTGGGGGCACTTCGAACGCCGGATCGCGCGCGGCCTGCATCGGTTGCTGGATGACCCTGAGCCGGTCCCGACCCTGATCGTCAGCCATGGCGGACCGCTGCGGATGGTGCTGTCGCAGGTGTGCGGCCTGCCGATGGCGATGTGCTGGGCGCTGCGCATCGATCACGGCACGCGGCTGCGCCTGCGCGTGGAGCGCGAGGACGACCGGCTGTGGGGCGAACTGCTGGAGCTGCAGCAGCTATGAAGCGCGCGGGTACCGACGGTGTGTCGGTACCCGTGGATCAGCGGTTGTCGTCGTCCATCTCGAACGGCGGTGCTTCGTCGCCGTCATCATCGCGATGCTCCACGGTGCGGTCGTAGACCGGGCCGGAGGCGGGCGGCGCCTTCTTCAGCGGCTGGTCGGCGATGATCGCTTCATACTCGGCCACCAGTATGGTGCGGCGCGCCTCCGGCAGTTCCTGCCAGTGGCAGTCCTGCAGTGCACCCTCCAGCGAGTAGAGCAGGTTCAAGCTGGGCTTGAAGCCGGCGCGGCGCACTTTGACGAAGGCACCGACCGCGCCGACCGCCACCAGATCTTCCGGCGTACGCAGACCGACCTGGCGCAGCCATGCTGCGCTCTTCGGGCCGATGTTGCGCAGCTTGACGCCACTCATCCCAAAGCCTCGACGAACACCGCGGCGATGGCTTCCAGCCCGGCCTGGTCCTCGGCATCGAAGCGCGCCAGCGAGGGGCTGTCCAGATCGAACACGCCGACCAGCTCGCCGTTGTGGACCAGCGGCACGACCAGTTCCGAGCGCGAGGCCGAGTCGCAGGCGATGTGACCCGGGAACGCATCGACGTCTTCGATGCGCTGGGTCACCCGCTGCGACGCCGCGGCGCCACACACGCCCTTGTCGAGCGGGATGCGCACGCAGGCGGGCAGACCCTGGAACGGGCCAACGACGAGCTCCTTGCCGTCGAAGAAGTAGAAGCCGACCCAGTTCAGGTGCGGCAGGGCGTGGTAGACCAGCGCCGACAGGTTGGCCGCATTGGCGATGCGGTCGCGCTCGCCGTGCACCAGAGCGCGGGCCTGGGCCAGCAGCTGGCCGTACTGTTCCGGCTTGCTGCCGGTGAGCGTGGAGGTATCGAACATGGCCGCAGTCTACCAAGCGCGGCGGTTGGTTGCCCCCGGGGCTGGCGGAACGCAGCGGACCGCACCGCAGTGCTGCCGGAGGGCGGATAATGACGCTATTCCGCTCCCGGTCGTTCCCATGTCCCTGCCTGCGCCGCGCCCTGCCGCCCTGTTCGTCACCGGCACCGATACCGGCATCGGCAAGACCTTCAGCAGCTGTGTGCTGCTGCATGCCCTGCGCCGCCACGGCGGCTCCGCAGTGGGTATGAAGCCGGTCGCCAGTGGCTGCGAGCGCACGCCCGAAGGCCTGCGCAACGAGGATGCCACGGCCCTGCTGGCCGCCAGCATGCCGATGCCCGCGTATGACGACCTCAACCCGTTCGCGCTCGAGCAGCCACTGGCCCCGGAGATCGCCGCGGCAGAGGCTGGCGTGCAACTGTCGCTGGCGCCGATCGAGGCCGCCTTCGAGCGCCTGCGCGCCAGCGCGGACACGGTGGTGGTCGAGGGCGTCGGCGGCTGGCTGGCGCCGCTGTCGGCCACGCTGGACCAGAGTGATCTGGTGGACGCGCTGGCGCTGCCGGTGGTGATGGTGGTCGGGCTGCGGCTGGGCTGTCTCAACCATGCGCGGCTGACTGCCGAGGCGATCGCGGCCCGTGGCGCGCGCTGCATCGGCTGGATCGCCAATGAGGTGGACCCCACCATGGCACGCCGCGACGAGAACGTCGCACTGCTCACCGCGCGGCTGCCGATGCCGTGCTGGGGGCGCCTGCCGTATGCGCCGGGTGGGGACCCGGCCCGCCTGGCGGACCGGCTGGTGTTCTGAGCGTCAGCTGCCTGCGCGCGTCTGCAGCGCGCTGGCCAGCCGGCCGAGCGTGGCAATCGCGCCGGCGAAGCGCTCGTCCAGTTCCTGGCAGCACGACAGGCGCAGGCAATGCCGGTAGCGTGCACCGCGCGAGTAGACCTGGCCGGGCATGAACACCACGCCCTCGGCCAAGGCCTGCTCGAACAGCTCCCCGACATCGATCGCGGCGGGCAGTTCCACCCACAGCAGGAACCCGCCGGTCGGCTGGGTGGCCGACGTGCCGGGCGGGAAGTGCTGCGCGATCAGGCCACGCACGTGGCTGACCTGATCGCTGTAGAGCCGACGCAACCCCCGCAGATGATGCTCGTAGTTGCCCGCTTCCAGGAACGCGGCAACCGCATCGCCGAGCAGGCGAGATTCGGCACCGGAGGAGTGGAACTTCAGCAGCTGGATATCGGCGGCGAAGCGGCCACCGTCGAGCCAGCCGATGCGGTAGTCCGGTGCGAGCGTCTTGGAGAAGCCGCTGCAGACCATGATCCAGCCATCGCGATCAAAGCTCTTGGCCAACGGCTCCAGCGGTTCCTTGAACTGCAGTTCGGCGTAGACCGCGTCTTCGATCAACGGCACCTGGTAATGGTTCACCAGCGCGGCAAGGCGCTGTTTGTTCGGCACGGGCATGCTGCCGCCGAGCGGATTGTGCACGGTCGGCATGGCCATGATCGCGGCGATGCCGCCGGCGGCGAGCAGCGCTTCCAGTGCGTCCAGATCGAGTCCGTCGCGCGGATGGGTGGGCAGCTCGATCGCGCGCAGGCCCAGGCTGCGCAGCAGCGGGTAGATGTTGAAATACGAGGGCGCTTCGATCGCGACCGCATCGCCGGGTTGGGTCACCACGCGCAACGCCAGTTGCAGCGCTTCCATCGCGCCATGCGTGAGCACCAGTCGGTCCGTGGTGGTGTGCAGCCCCAGCCGTGGCCCACGCTGCACGATCTGGGTCAGCAGCCGTGCCGCACCGTTGGGACGTGCGTAGGTCTCCACCGTGGTGGCAGCCCGGCGCAGTACCTGCGCGGTGATGCGTGCCAGCTGCGCACCGGGATAGAAGCGCTTGCCACGCGGGCCGGCGAACGCCAGATCGACGATGTCCGGTTGCTGCTGTGCGGCCAGCACGCGCGCCATCATCGCGTGCTGCGCGGGTGCGGTCGGTGGTGAGGGTGACTGCCGCAGCGACTGCGTCGGTTCGGGAAGACGTGGGCTGACCACGAAGCCGGCCTTCGGCCGCGGCAGCACCAGCCCGGCATCCTCCAGCTGCCGATAGGCGGCGATCACCGTGTTGAGGCTGAGGCTGCGCTGCGTCGCCAGGCCGCGCAGCGAGGGCAGGCGGGTGCCGACCGGCAAGCGTCCACTGCGGATCGCGTCGGCCATTTCATCGGCCAGGGATTGATAGAGGTTGCTCGCCATCGGTCTGTTCGTCCACGGGTATCTGTAACCGTGCGGATGCCAGTCATCTGCATCTGTACCCGCCTCAGGACGCAGCCTACCATGGCCGTGATGACTTCCCTCGCGCACGGCAGAGCGATGTGTGCCGTGCGTCTTTTCTTCAGGTTCGCCGCGTGATCAGCGCGCCGAAATGGTGGTACTCACCAGGCGCGGCTGCTCGCGGTACAGGGCCGGATACTGCTGTTTCAGCGCAGCCACCTTGGGCAGGTCGTTGATCCGGATGTACATCGATTCGGGATGCAGCGTGAGGTAGTTCTGGTGATACCCCTCGGCGGCGAAGAACGGCTTGCCACCATCGACCTGGGTCACCACCGGCGCGGCGTAGGTCCTGGCCTGCTGCAGCTGGGCGATGTAGGCGCGGGCGGCATCGCGCTGCGCCGCGTCGTCGGCATAGACCGCCGAGCGGTACTGCGTGCCCCGGTCCGGGCCCTGCCGGTTGAGCTGGGTCGGGTCATGCGCCACCGAGAAGAACACCTGCATCAGCTGGCCATAGCTGACCTGGGCCGGATCGTAGGTGACCTGCACCGCCTCGGCATGGCCGGTACCGCCGCCGCCGACGCGCGGGTAGGTGGCATTCGCCGCACTGCCGCCGATGTAGCCGGAGAGCGCGTTGTCCACGCCCTTGATGTGCTGGAACACGCCCTGCACACCCCAGAAGCAGCCACCGGCGAACACCACCTGGGCGCGTTTCAAGCCTGGTTGGCGCAGGTCCGCCTTGCCGGTAGGCGCAGGCACGGCCATGGTCGTGGCGGCGGCAGCGTGTGCCGGCCGATCAAGGCCGACCACCACCACGCTGGCGGTGAGTGCGGCGACGGCGACGGCGATGCCGCCTGCAACGAGTTTGTCGACTGCGATCTTCATGCGATGGTTCCTCACCCAAACGTAAAGGCGTAGGCGTGCACGCCCGGATCGAGGAACTCGATCTCGAAGGTGCGCTCCTGCACGGCGCCGGACTGGCGGATCAGCTGATACAGACGGTTTTCATCCACGCGGCCGTCGCCGTCGGCGGAGATGTCTCCACCGGCCGCAGCGCCGGGCGCCTGCCCGTCGATGCGCACGCGGAACCGGACCGGCTTGCCGTCCTCGCCCGGCGCCAGTACCAGGTGCAGGTCGCGCGCATGGAAGCGGAAGGCGATGCGGCCGCCGCGTGTCTCCAGCCGGGCGTCTTCGTTGCCCACGGTCCAGCGTCCGGCCAAGGCCCACTGGTTGTGTTGAAGCGTGGCAGGCACGGTGTAGTCGGCAGGCTGGTCCTGGCGCTGGCCACCGGGCGAGGCGAAGTTCTCGGCACGCGCGTGTCCGAGGTAGGTCTCCGGTGATTTGAGGTTGCTCATGTCGGCCTGGCGCGCCACGCCGTCCAGCGTCATCGCGACCAGTGCATCGTCACCGGGCAGGGTGTTGCCGGCCTCGCGCAGCAGCTGGCGGATGATCTGCTCGGACTGCGCATAGTTGCCCTCGCCGAAGTGATGCGCGCGGATCCGGCCCTGCGCATCGATGAAGTAGTGCGCCGGCCAGTACTTGTTGTTGAAGCCGCGCCAGATGGCGAAGTCGTTGTCGATTGCGACCGGGTAGGTGACCTTCAGGTCCTTCACCGCCCGCTGCACGTTGGCCAGATTGCGCTCGAAGGCGAACTCCGGCGCATGCACGCCGATCACCACCAGCCCGTGGTCGCGATAGCGCTCGGCCCACTCACGCACGTAGGGCATCGCGCGCAGGCAGTTGATGCAGGAGTAGGTCCAGAAATCGACCAGCACGACCTTGCCGCGTAGCGCCGGTGCATCCAATGGCGGGCTGTTGAGCCAGTCGGTCGCACCGGCCAGCGAGGGCAGGGTGCCCTCCACCGGCAGCGGTTGCCCGGGGGCACCGGCGGTGCTCATCATCGCCGCGCCGGCAACGGGCTGCTGCCCTGGCAGCACGTCGAGCAGGCCCTGTTCCAGCTTGGCGGTGCTGACCGTGGACAGCCGGGTCAGCACGCCGGTATCCCAGCCCATCGCGATGGCGACCACCGCCAGCAACGCGGCGATGCCGAGCCCGCGGCGCACCCACTCGCCCACGCCAAGGCGGCGCTTGAGCGCGGCGAACACCCGCCCGCCGATCCAGATCGCCAGGGCCAGCGAGGTGGCCGCGCCCAGTGCATAGGCCAGCAGCAGCCCGCTGGTGCCGACGCTGGCGCCCTGCAGCGCCGCGCCGGTGAGAATCAGGCCGAGGATCGGCCCCGCACACGGCGCCCACAGCAGGCCGGTGGCGATGCCGATCAACAGCGAGGTGCCCACGCCCCCGCGCCCCGCGTCACTGGCCGCATCGGCCGAGGCGCTCAGCCGCGCGCCCAGCCGTTGGAACGGCGACAGCAGGCGGTCGGCCAGCGCCGGCCACAGCAGCGCCAGCGCGAACACCGCCATCACCACCAGCGCGATCCAGCGCCCGATCTGGTTGGCCTGCGCCACCCATTGGCTGCTCACCGCCGCCAGGCTGGCGACCACGGCGAACATCAAGGCCATGCCGATCAGCAGCGGCAGGCCACTGCGCAGGAACGGGCGGTCCGAGCGGGCGAACACGAACGGCAGCACCGGCAGGATGCAGGGGCTGAGGATGGTGAGCACGCCACCGAGGTAGGCCAGCACGAGCAGAAGCATGGAGAGGTCCTTCTATGACGCAGGGGAGTGCGGCGCTCAGGCCGCGACGAAAGTCATGGCCACGCCGTTCATGCAGTAGCGCAGACCGGTGGGGCGCGGGCCGTCATCGAACACGTGGCCGAGATGGCCGCCGCAGCGCCGGCAATGCGCCTCGACACGGACCATGCCCAGGGTGGTGTCGCGGTCTTCGCCGACGGCATCGTGCAGCGGCGCCCAGAAGCTGGGCCAGCCGGTGCCGCTGTCGAACTTGGTGGAAGAGGAGAACAACGGCAGCGCGCAGCCGGCACAGCTGAAGGTGCCACGCCGATGTTCTTTGTTGAGGGGGCTGCTGAACGGCCGCTCCGTGCTCTGCCGCCGCAGCACGCTGTACTGGGCAGGCGTGAGCTGTTGGCGCCACTGCGCATCGCTGCGCATGACCTCGAACGAGCGTGCGGGGGCGGCGGGCGCCGCCGGGGCAGGGTTGCTGCAGGCGGTCAGGCCAAACAGGCCGGCGGCGGCTGTCATGCCACCCATTCCAAGCACTTTGCGACGTGTGAAGCGCATGACCGATCTCCGGGCACGGGGACGATGCGGCCATGCTGCGCCCGGCCCGGTCAACGAATCCTCACGCAGGGTTAAATTTTCCGTGACACATTCAGGTCGCGATCCGTCGACAATGCCGCCATGCCCTCCTGCCGCCCCCTGAGCCGATGAGCAGTGCCAAGCGCGTCCTGATCGTCGAAGACGATGTCCACATCGCCAACCTGCTGCGCATGCACCTGCGCGATGAAGGCTATGAGGTTACCCATGCCGCCACCGGCGACGAGGGCCTGGCCCTGCTGGAGGCGCAGCCGTGGAGCGCGCTGGTGCTGGACCTGATGCTGCCCGGCGTGGACGGCCTGGAAATCTGCAAGCGTGCCCGCGCGATGACGCGCTACACCCCGATCATCATCACCAGTGCGCGCGCCAGTGAAGTGCACCGCATTCTCGGCCTGGAGCTGGGTGCGGACGATTACCTGGCCAAGCCTTTCTCGATGCTGGAACTGGTGGCACGCGTGAAGGCGCTGCTACGGCGCGTGGAAGCGATGGCCCAGAACGCACGCATCGATGCCGGCGAGATCGAGGTGGCCGGGCTGCGCATCGACCCGGTCGCCCGCACGGCGATGGTGGAGGGACGACCGCTGGAACTGACCCCGCGCGAGTTCGACCTGCTGTACTTCTTCGCCCGTCATCCCGGCCAGGTGTACTCGCGCATGGACCTGCTCAACCAGGTCTGGGGTTACCAGCACGACGGCTACGAACACACCGTCAACACCCACATCAACCGGCTGCGCAACAAGATCGAGCGCGATGCGGCCAACCCGCAGCGCATCCAGACGGTGTGGGGGCGCGGCTACAAACTGGTCGATGGCCACGAGGGGACAGACACATGATCCGCCTCACGTTGTCCCAGCGCTTGTCGGCCGTCTTCTTCGCATTGCTGTTGCTGTGCGGCGGTGCGCTGCTGTGGATCCAGATGCGCAGCACCACCGTGCATGAGCAGGAAACCGTGCAGCGTCTCTCGCGCGGGCTGGCCGAGCACATCGCGCGCAGTGGCGAGCTGATGGATGGCCGCGGCATGCGCAATGGCGAAGTGCGCGCGTTGTTCGGCAAGCTGATGGCGGTCAACCCGAGCGTGGAGGTGTACCTGCTTGACGACCAGGGCCGCATCCTCGGTCACGACGCGCCGGAGGGGCATCTCAAACGGGCCCAGGTCGATCTGGCCCCGGTGCAGGCGCTGCTGCGCGATGAGCCACTGCCGATCCTCGGCGACGACCCGCGCAGTGCGACCGGCCGCAAGGTGTTCAACGCCGCGCCGCTGTGGGTGCAAGGCCGGCAGGCGGGGTACATCTACGTGGTGCTGGTCGGCGAGCAGCGCGAAGCGCTCGCCGCCACTATCGCGGCCAACAGTACGCTGCGCACCACGTTGTGGTCGCTGGCGATCGTCGCCGTGGTGGGGCTGCTGGCTGGTCTGGTCGCGTTCCGCTGGGTGACCCGCCCGTTGCGCCAGCTGACCCGGCGCATCCAGTCCTTCGATGTGGATAGCGCTACCCCGGACGCCGCGCCGCCACCGGCACCGGTGCGTCCCGGCGAGCGCGACGAACTGGCGATCCTGCAGCACAGCTTCGGGCACATGGCCCAGCGCCTGGGCGAGCAGTGGCAACAGTTGCGCCAGCAGGATCTGCAACGGCGCGAACTGGTCGCCAACATCTCGCACGATCTGCGCACGCCGCTGTCGTCGCTGCACGGCTACCTGGAAACCCTGGCGCTCAAGGACGCCACGCTCAGCGCCGACGAGCGCCAGCGCTATCTCTCCATTGCCCTGTCGCAGAGCCACAAGGTTGGGCGGCTTGCCCAGGCACTGTTCGAGCTGGCGCGCCTTGAACACGGCGGCGTGGTGCTGGACCGCCAGACCTTCTCGCTGCCCGATCTCGTGCAGGACGTGTTCCAGAAGTTCGAGCTGGCCGCGCAGTCGCGCCGGCAGACGTTGAGTGCCGACATTCCGCCTGGGTTGCCGCCGGTGGTCGCGGATCTGGCGTTGATCGAGCGGGTGCTGACCAACCTGCTCGACAACGCCATTCGCCACACGCCCGAGGGCGGCCGTATCGCGGTGACGCTGCGCGCGGTCAGTGGCGAGGTGCAGATCAGCATCGCCGACAGTGGCCCGGGCATCGCCCCGGAGCGTCGCGACACCTTGTTCACCACGATGCCGGCGCTGGGCAGCCAGCGCCCCGACAGCGGTGGCCTTGGCCTGCTGATCGTGCACCGCATCCTGCAGTTGCACGGGCGTGACATCCGGCTGCTGGAGAGCCGGGAAGGCGCCTTGTTCGTGTTCTCGCTGCCGGCCGCGCGCTGATCAGCGCACAGTGCCCCTACGCGATGGGCAGCAACAGCCGGAACCGCGCACCGCCGAACACGGATTCGCACACATCCGCACTGCCACCGTGCTTGGTGGCGATGATGTGGACCAGGGCCAGGCCGAGTCCGAAGCCATCGGGATGCCGTTGCAGCTGGACATAGGGCTGGAAGATGCGTTCGCGGTCGGCAGGCGCGATGCCGGCTCCATCGTCGTCCACGGCGATGACCAGCCGCTGTTCGGCCAGATGCAGGCTCACGACCACTTGGCTGTTGGCATGACGCCGTGCGTTGCCGATCAGGTTGCCCACGGCCAGCAGCAGCGCATCGCGATTGCCGACCAGCGTGCGCTGGTGAAGGGGCTGGAAGGACAGGCGCGGGCCACTGCTGCCGCGCGTGGCGAAGCGCTGACCGAGCGCTTCGAACAGCTGGACACTGTCCAGCCGCTGGGTGGTGATCCGCGGGCTGCGGCCGAACTGTGCATAGGTGACCCCTGCCGAGGCGAGTTGTTCCAGACGCGTGACATCGGTCTTGAGGCCATCCAACAGGTCCCTTCCTTCCGCGTCCTCATCGTCGAGCTGCAGCATCGCCAGTGCGAAACGCATCCTCGCCAATGGAGTGCGGGTCTCGTGGGCGACGGCCTGGGAGAGGATGCGCTGCCCTTCCATCACGTCCTGAAGCTGCGTGGCCATGCTGGACAGCGACTGGCGCAAGGGCCGCACCAGATGGGTGCTGACCGCCGGGGCGGCGATGGCCAGGTCACCCTGCTGGATCGCCAGGGCCATGTTCCCCAGCGCGTAGACATCCCGCCACAGGCGATACACCAGAAAATACAGGGGCAGGGCAATGGCGATGATGAAGATTCCAACCATCACCAGGGTGTCGAGCTGCTCACTGTCATACCAAGCCAGATCGACCTGTTCGGGCTCGGAGAAGTCACCCAGTACCAGCACCTGTGTGGAGCCGGGAAGCCGCTGGTAACTGAAGCGTCCGTCCGGCGAGAGCACCAGCCCGCCCCGGTCAAGGTGACGCAGCGAGTCGGCGTCCAGCACATGCGGCGCCTCGGACAGTGGCATCACCTGCAGGGGATAGGCGAACTGCACCTGCAACTGCCGGGTGAGCTGCGGCCACCCGGTCTGCGGGGTGTCGGCATAGCGTGCGTGCAGGAGGTGGTGGGTACCTTGCAGCTGCGTCCGGATCTGCTGGCCCTCTCCCTGCTCGGTCAATGTCGCCCATAGGTACAGCCCGGCGGCGATCAACACCAGATAGGCCAGCACGAACCCGATGCAGTAACGCAGGAACAGGCGGAAGTGCCCACTGCGAAGCGGTGCAGTACCGGTCGCGCGCATGGCGCTCAACCCCATCCGGCACGATTGAACAGATAGCCTTTGCCGCGGATGGTCTTGATCCGGTCCGGCACTTCGCCGAGGTCGCCGAGTTTGCGTCTCAGCCGTGAGATGCGTGCGTCGATCGAGCGGTCCAGTCCATCGAAGCCGATACCTCTCAGGTCGCGCAGCAGATCATCGCGGCTGAGGATCGTTCCCGCGCCTTCGGCCAGGCACAGCAGCAGGTCGAACTCGGCCGTGGTCAACTCGACACGCTCGTCCTGCAGAGTGACCTCACGGATATCGCGCGCGATCCGCAGCTGCCCGAAGCACAGCGCCGGGGGTGCCTGCCGTTGGCCGCTGTCGCGACGCAGATGCGCGCGGACACGCGCCAGCAGGACTCGCGGCTCGATCGGCTTGCCGATGTAATCATCCGCACCCAGTTCCAATCCCAGCACCTGGTCGATATCGTCGGTGCGGGCACTCAACATGCAGATCACCCCGGGATAGCGGGGCCGGAGCGCGGCACAGACCGCAAACCCATCGATCCCGGGCAACGTCACATCGAGCAGGACCACCGCCGGATCCAGGCCCGGAATACGCTCCACGGCACTTTCGCCACTGAGCTCGTGTACCACGTCATAGCCGTGGCGCCTGAGATAGCCGCTCACCAGCCGGCCCAGACGCTCGTCATCTTCCACCAGCACGATATCGACCATTGCGGCGTTGCCTGTCTGACCTGGCGCGATCCTAATGCAGCGTGATGACGCGCGGATCGATGGGCAGCGCAGGTTGGATGCGAGGTTCATGCAGGTCGCGATCCGCGTCCTTCATCCGGGGTAATTGCGGTGGATCACGTCAGTAAATGACGTTGGCAGGCGCTACCCGCGGCGTGCCGTTGAGATGCGTCGGGCATGCGCCGCTGTCGTGTTCTGCACCCTGTCACGCACGGTTACACACCGTCGACAACGGTTGCGACAGGCACACGTGCCCTGCACTGACATCGCCGCGCCCGGCACCCACGCTGTGACCTCCCAACCACGGAGTCACCCATGTATCTCAAGCGCTCTCTCATCGCCCTCTCGCTGGCACTGGTCACCACCGCCGCCCACGCGTCTCCCGCAGACCGCGAGGGCGCCTATGTCTACGGTGGTATCGGCAAGATGCACAGCAACGGCAAGATCCCGGCGGCCGATGCCGCGCTGGGCAGCAAGCGCAAGCAGCGCAGTTCCAGCACCGGCTACAGCGTCGGTGCCGGGTATCGGTTCAGCCCCTTCCTGGCAGCAGAGGGCTCCTTCGACAACACGCTCGGCAATCGTCGCAGCAAGGATGCAGGCAAGACGAACCTGAGCAGCCGCGCGTTCACTGTCGGCGGCGTGGCATTGGTGCCGATCGGCGACCACGTCGAGCTGTTCGGCAAGGTGGCGGTCGGCAGCCGTCAGCAGAGCTTCCTGCCGCCGAAGGCGTCGGAGCTGAAGACGACCCGGCAGACCAAGTTCGCGACCACCCCCAGCATCGGTGCCAATGTCTATCTGACCGATGCCCTGGCGCTGCGCGCGGAGTACAGCATTCCACTGTCGGTCAACAAGAAGGTCCAGCAGGCCGCCGGCCAGGAAAAGATGCGCTTCAACACCTGGAACGTGGGGATGTCCTACGCCTTCTGATCGGCGACGTCATTGCCATCGCCGAACCGTCATGGTCGGCGATGGCTTTCCCACGACGCGGGCAGCCGGCTGGCATGCCCGCATTCCCGTGAAGGAGATACCCCTGCATGAGTGGCATCTGTGGCGTCGTCGTGCGCCCTGGAAAATGTTCCATCGGTCTGCCGCAACGCATGCATGCGATGAGTGCGACGCTGCGCCACGGCGGCCACGCGCCGGCGACATGGTGCGACGAGACGCATGGCATCGCGCTGGCGCGCTTGCAGGGCGCCGACTGCACGCAGCCGGCACCGCAGCGCTCGGCGTGCGGGCGCTACGTTCTGTGTCTGGACGGTACGCTGTATACCCGCACCGCTCTCGAGCGCGAGTTCGCCCCGGCGGCGGGTCCGGCGATGGACGATGCGAGCCTGCTGCTGCTCTCCATTGCGGCCCGTGGCCTGCAGCGTACCCTGCATGAGTGCGACGGCGCCTTCGCGGTCGCGGTGTGGGACTGCCAGGAGAATGTTCTATGGCTGGCCCGTGATCGGGTCGGCGCCCGCCCGTTGTACTACGGCTGGTGCCACGGTGATCTGCTGTTTGGCGCGGGGATGGCCTCGCTGCATGGCTATCCGGGCTTCCAGGCCCCGATCAATCGCGATGCGCTGTCGCTGCTGCTGCGCTTTGGCTACATTCCGGCGCCGCATAGCATCCAGCAGGGGATCTTCAAGGTGGCGGCGGGGTGCGTGCTCCGGCTGACGCCGGCCCTGCGCGAGGCGGGCCCGGAGGCACACGCGCACGCCGGGCTGGCAGGCGGGCGTCGCTACTGGGATGCCCGCGAGGAAATGCGCACGGCCATCGACGAGCGCACCCACATGCCCGTGACCGGTGACGAGGCACTGGAGCGACTGGAGCTGCTGCTGCACCAGGCAGTGTCGCGGCGTACGCCATGCGATGCCGCAGCCTCCTTCCTGTCCGGGGGAACCGATTCTTCACTGGTCACCGCGGTGCTGCAGTCGCAGTCCGCGCGGCCGATCGATACGTTCACGGTCGGCTTCGACGATCCCCGCCATGACGAGGCCGACTGGGCAGATCAGGTGGCTGCCGCACTTGGCACGCGGCATACCCGTCATATCCTGCGCGGAAGTGAGGCATCCACTCTGGTGGCGGCGCTGCCGGACATCTGGTGCGAACCGTTCGCCGATGCTTCGCAGGTGCCGACACTGCTGGCCAGCATGCTGGTCGCAGACCGCCACCGCGTGGTGATGACCGGCGACGGGGGCGATGAGCTGTTCCACGGGCATGGGGCGTATCAGCGCGCCATCCGCAATGCCGCCTGGCTCGAACGTGTTCCGTCGCCCATGCGGGCGCTGTTGCGGCGATGTCCAGCGGCGGATCCGGAACGGGCAAGGCTGGGCGGCTGGCCGGCGCTGCGTTCGGAACTGGGCGCCGATAGCGTGGAAGCGCACTACCTGTTGCGGGTATCGCGTTGGCGCGATCCGGCGCGGGTGGTACTGCAGGCAACCGAGCCGGCGACGGTGTTCACCGATCGCGCGCGCTGGCTGGACGCAGGCGAACCGGCCGACCGGGTGCAGTATCTGGATTTCCTGATGGATCTCGGCAACGGCATCCTGCCCAAGATCGACCGGGCCGGGGCCGCCCACGGGCTGGAAACCCGATCGCCGTTACTGGATCCGGCGGTGGCGCGCTTTGCCTGGTCGCTGCCCGGTGGCCTCACATTCGCCGATGGCGAACACAAGTGGATTCTCAAGCAACTGCTGTCGCGGCATCTGCCCGAACGGCTGGTGTACCGGCCCAAGATGGGGTTCGGCCCACCGGTCGCCGCCTGGCTGGCCGGCCCGCTGTTCCCATGGGCCAATGCGTTGCTGGACGAACAACGGCTGCGCCGCGAGGGCTACTTCGATGCAGCGCTGGTCGGGCGGATATGGACGGAGTTCTGCGAGGGCCGGCGCAAGTGGCACACCCACCTGTGGCCGATCCTGATGTTCCAGGCGTGGCTGGAGCGCCATCGGCGCGCCATTGCCGAGGCCTGATCGCCGGCCAAAAAAAGACCCGACAGAGGGAGGGTTCTGTCGGGTCTGGGATTGCGTGGGGGGAGGGACCCACGCAAATTCGATGTTGTCCGGCTCAGCCGCGGGTCTTGCCTGCGCTGGGCGTGGCGGCCACGAACGGCTGCCGGGCGAGTTCGCCGAAGGCTTCGGAGGCCTTCAGCCCCAGGCCGGCCACTTCCTGGCTGGCGCTGGTCCAACGGGCGAGGTTGTCACGTGCCAGTTGCGCGCCTTTGGGCAGCAGCGACTGCAGCGTGCCAGCATCCTGTGACTGCACGATTTCACCGAAGAACCCGCTGGTGGCGGTGATGTTCTTCTCCAGCGTCTTCAACTGCACCCCGAACATGCTCTCGGCATTCTCCAGTGCGAGCCGGTTGGCACGCGTGGCCGTGGCGGCCAGCTGGCGGGTGTAGTCGCTGAAGGAATCGGTGAACGCGGACGCCATGGTCAGGACGGCTCGAGAACGTTGATGCAATGCAGCATACGCCGAAAATATTGCATTGCAACATTCCGTTG